>Ga0114960_10004420_pt1 | contig 10533 bp, 8 predicted proteins | sample C_130625_MF_Meta_FD_92637 | JGI IMG/M metagenome (GOLD analysis project Ga0114960, IMG submission 92637) | Freshwater microbial communities from Lake Croche, Canada to study carbon cycling - C_130625_MF_MetaG | ecosystem: Environmental > Aquatic > Freshwater > Lake | place: Lake Croche, Canada...
CTTTTGGGGTGGCCTCGCAAACCTCTGGTTGGGTTTGGTATGTTGCAGCCATCGCTTACATGGTGATGGTTTTTGGTGCCATTCCATTCAGCGACACCATGGTAGTGCGGTACATTGACGATGCCATGCGCTCACGAGTCAGCGGTACGCGCATCGCCATTTCCTTTGGTTTCAGCTCGATTGCGGTTTACTTGCTTGGACCTGTGGTGAAGGTGGCCGGCTTTACACAACTCATGGTGGCGCTCACATGTGTGGCTGCTTTGGGAGCCGTCATTGTTTTGTTCTTACCCAACGAAGCGCAAATGAATGCCCACTTAAAGGGCGGCAGTGGCAACCACGGCTAAGCGCCATTTGGCAAAAGTCAAGTTCGATTCGAGTCCATGAAACTACCGAACAGTTTGCGTGCGCTTCAGCACAGGAATTTTCGATTGTTCATTGTGGGGCAGGGCACTTCCCAAATTGGCAACTGGGTGCAATTGATTGCCACCAGTTGGCTGGTCTACAGACTTTCTGGCTCCACTTTGATGTTGGGTTTGGCGGCCTTCGGTTTGCAGATTCCCATGTTGGTCATCACCCCCTTTGCCGGTGTCTTGCTGGACCGACTAGATGTTCGGCGTGTATTGTTTGCCACCAACACCTTGGCGATGCTGCAATCCTTGGTCATGTTGTCACTCATGGTCAGTGGGTATATCGAAGCGTGGCATGTGGTGCTGGGCAATGCGGTGCTGGGTTTGGGCAATGCCTTCGACGCGCCAGCCAGGCAAGCCCTCATTTCTAAACTTTTGCCCGATCGGCAAGAATTGACCAATGCCATTGCACTCAATTCAACCGTGATGAATGGCGCCAGGTTCATTGGCCCCATGTTGGGAGGTTTGGTCACGGCCACTTTTGGCGAGGTTTGGAGTTTTGCCGTCAATTGCGTCATGCGCTTTGCAGTGCTGTCAGCGCTGCGCGCCACAAGCATTGCCGCGCATGTTGCGAGACAGGGCCCTTCAAGTATCTTGAAGCAGCTCATGGTGGGGGTTGAATACGCTTATGGTTTCTTTCCAAGCCGGTGCGCGTTGTTGCTTCTGGCTGTCAGCAGTTTTTGTTTGCAGTCTTATGGCTCACTGATGCCATGGTTTGCCAGCGAAAGATTCCATGGCGATTCTAGAACCTTGGGCCTGCTTTACAGCGCCGCTGGGATGGGCGCAGTGTGCGGCATGATCTACTTGGCTTCTCGCAGCAATATTCGAGGCTTGTTCAAAGTGATTGGTTGGAGTGCAGGTGCAGCGGGGCTCAGCTTGGTGGCCTTCTCTTTCTCTGAGAATTTGTGGTTGGCGCTGCCTATGTTGTTTGTTTCATCCTTGAGCATGATGCTCACGGCAGCTTCGACCAATACAGTGCTTCAAAGCATCGTGCCAGATGAATTGCGAGGGCGAGTGGCAGCCTTGTATGTGATGTCATTCTTGGGCATGTCACCCGTGGGCTCGCTGTGTTCTGGCTGGCTGGCAGATCACATTGGAAGCCCCCATGCCGTGGCCCTTTTTGGCGCAGCGGGTTTCAGCGCGGCCCTTGTTTACGCCTACCACTTCAAACAAATTCGCGCTGAAATCTTGCCTTTGTATGAGGCCCTAGACATACCCCCTCAAGAAGCATGAGCTTCTCAGGGCGTGTGTTGTGCCAAATAGGCGATGGCCGCTGTCATGCCATTGGGGCCATAGGGAATCTTTTGTACCGTCATGGCCGCTTCGATGCCGGCCAGCGCACCCAAGATCATGGGTTCATTCATATCCCCCAAATGCCCAATTCGAAAGACGCGGCCAGCCAATGGGCCTAAACCACCTGCAATGGCCACTTGAAATTTTTCGCGTGCCACAGTGCGCATGGCTTCTGGGTCAATGCCGGGCGCAACTTCAATGGCTGTGACCGAAGATGAGAATGCTTTTGGATCTTGGCAGTGCAATTTGATGGCGCCTGCGGTGGCCCAGCAAGTGACGGCCGCTCTCACAGCAGCCCCCAAGCGCTGGTGACGAGCATGAACGGCTGTCAGGCCCTCTTCTTTGAGCAAGCCCAATGACACCTCTAAACCTGCAAGGTGAGCCAGAGGTGGGGTGCCGCAAAACTTGGCCGATTGGTTGTCGGTTTTCCGCTCTAGCCAGCTCCAGTAGTAGCGAGGTTTGGCGTGAGCCTTAGACCAAGCAAAAGCTTTGGCATTGACTGCCACAAAGCCAAGGCCTGGCGGCATCATCAAGCCTTTTTGAGAACTGCCCAGACACACATCTGCACCCAGGGCATCCATGTCAAAGGGTGCTGCGCCCAAGGAAGCCACCACATCGACCACATACAGTGCTGGGTGACCCGTGCGGTTAATGGCCGCGCGAATGGCTTGGAGATCACTTGTGATGCCGCTGGCGGTGTCGGTATGCACCACCATGACCGCTGAGATTTTGTGCGCAGTGTCTGCGCGAAGTGCGGCTTCAATGGCAGTCACATCTATTTGTTGACCTTCTGTATGGGGTGTTCTGATGACAGACAGGCCAAGGGCGGTGGTTTGAATGGCCCATTGGTCAGAGAAATGGCCCGAGCCTGCTATCAACAAGCTGTGCTGGTCAGAGCCCAAATTGGCCGAAGCGGCTTCCCACACGCCATGGCCATTGCTGGCGTAAAAGAAAACATCGCTAGCGGGGGATTGAAGCAACTCTTTCATGCCTTTTTCGCAAGCCGCAATAAGGGCACCCACGCGGGGGTCTGACAAGTCAGTCATGGGTCTTTGCATGGCGTGCATGACTTCATCGGGGACATGGGTTGGCCCGGGCGAGTGAACAAATCGAATACCCGGCAGTCTAGGAGTGATGGCAGAACTCATGCTTTGTGCTTTCATTGACAACGACCGTAGAGCATAAATTGAGTTTCAGGTATCTGACCGTAGCGTTTGAGAAAAAAACAGGTCCTTTTTAAAAAACACTAAACTACAAGCCAATCAATCAGGCTTCAGGAAGACACTTCATGCCCCACAAAATGCAGATCATGCCTGACGCTTTGCCCCGTCGGGCTTAATGGCGAATGGAATCCCGCAGAGCATGGGTGGTAGTCTGGGCAACTTTTGTCTGCCTGGCCGTCATTTTTGGCGTGTCTTATTCATTTGCGGCATTTTTTGAAAACTTTGCCAAGGAATTTGCAGCGCAGCGAGCGGACGTGTCTTGGATCTTTGGCCTTTGCGGCTTGGTGTATTTTGTCTTAGGTGCAGGCGGCGGCATGTTGGCCGATCGATGGGGCCCACGACTGGTTTGCATGACCGGCATGGTTTTCATTGCCATGGGTTTGTTTTTGACCAGCTTGGCGCAAAGCTTGACCACCGTTTATCTCAGTTACGGGCTTTTGGTTGGTTTGGGCATCGCCTTTGTCTATACGCCCTCCATCGCCTCAGTGCAGCCTTGGTTTAACAAGCGACGCGGTTTGGCGTCTGGCATTGCCAGCTCGGGTGTCGGCGCAGGCACACTCATTTTGCCCGTGGTCGTGAGCTATTTATTGACCGAAATCAATTGGCGAGAAGCGCTTCAAATGATGTCGCTTGGCGTGCTGCTGATTGGGTTGACGGCTGGTTTTTTATTGAAGCGTGCGCCCAACCTGTCTGGCAACACAAGTGGCCAACTGCCTGGCCTGACACTATCGGCCGCTTTGAAAACACCCTCATTTAAATGGCTCTACATGGGCACCTTGTTGGGTGCGCCGGTTATGTTTGTGCCCTTTGCGCACATTTCTGCAGCAGCCAGAGATGCTGGTGTGCCGGATGCACAAGCAGTGGGCCTGGTTGGCTTGATTGGCATTGGCAGCTTGGTGGGCCGATTTGCCATTGGTTGGCTGGCCGATCGCATGGGGCGCATCAAAACCCTCATGCTGATGCAAGGCCTGATGGGCTTGTCTTATTTGGTATGGGCTGGCGCACAAGACCCTTGGGTGTTTGCTGTGTTTGCCCTTTGGTTTGGGCTCAGCTATGGCAGCATTGTTTCCTTGCTGCCGGCCATCTGCATGGATCTGTTTGGGGGCAGGGCTGTTTCTGCCATCATTGGCACGCTTTACACAGGCGCAGCATTGGGTAACTTGTTGGGGCCCGTTTTGGCGGGTCAGGTTTTTGACATGACGCAAAGTTATGCGCTCGTCATTTGGATCACGCTGGGCATTTCTGCCTTGGCGACCTACAGTTGCTGGCGTATCTTAAAGTACCCCAAGCTCTTCGAATAAACAAAAAACACTTGTCAGTGTTTTGAATCAAGGTTGACATGGAAATGAGTCAGTATTTGGTGATTGCCAGTTGTGCAGCCGTGCTCATTGGCATGTCCAAGGGTGGTTTGCCCTTGGTGGGCATGATGTCGGTGCCCTTGCTTTCCTTGGTGATGTCACCCTTGAAGGCCGTCGTTCTTTTGTTGCCACTCTATGTCATTTCTGATGTCGTCGGCGTCTGGCTTTATCGAAGGAATTTCAGCGTCGTCAATTTGAAGATCTTGGTGCCTGCGAGTATCTTGGGTGTTTTGATTGGGTGGTTCACGGCATCCATGATTTCAGAGCTGGCCATCAAACTCATCATCGGATTGGTAGGCGTGAGTTTTTGTTTGCAGACTTGGTTCAAGCGAGGGCAGGTTGAGAGCGCCTTGCCTGCATCGGTTCCCAAAGGTGCATTTTGGGGGGCTGTTTCTGGTTTTACCAGTTTCATTGCCCATGCGGGAGGCCCTCCTTTTCAAGTCTTTATATTGCCCCAAAAGCTACCCAAGGCAGAGTTTGCAGGGACTGCCACCATTTTGTTTGCCATCATCAATTTGGCCAAAATTGGCCCTTATCAAAATCTCAGCCCTTACAGTTTGGATGATTTGATGAATGCGTTTGTCTTGGTGCCTTTTGCGCTGTTGGGCACCTTTTTAGGCGCCTATCTCACCAAACGAATTGCAGAAGCTTGGTTTTTCAAGTTGGTTCAAGCAGGCCTCTTTCTGGTCTCTTTGAAACTCATCTGGGATGCAATCAGAGGCTAAGTCAATGTTTTTAAACATATTGCTTCGCATCACATCGTTAGTGAACTACCGGTTATTTAACTATTGGATTTATGACCTAATGTCGATAAACTAGACTTTGTATGAACAAAATCACATTGCGAGCCATTACGGCCTTTTCTAGAACGGATCTCAAAACCAGTGAGGGGTCTTTGTCCATCCGAGGAAGAGAGATCAACTACCTAGGCAAACAATATGTTGCGCTAGAGTCTGAGTCGACAGCGCAATTGCTGGCGCTTTACCGCTGTATGAATCGCGGTGAATTAAAGCGATTGAAGCGTTGGCCAGCAGATTTAACGGACAAAAAACCAGTGGCTCAAAGCGTCAGCGCTGCCGAGGCTGAAAAGAAAAAACCTGCCATTTTGGAGCTGTCGCCTCTCAAGTCAGCGGCCCCTGTTAAAAAGACCAAAAAGCCAGCGGGTCGAGCAGCGGCGGTCGATGTCAATCAAACGGACCTGTTTGAATCATAAAAAAACCGCACCATGTAAGTGATGCGGTTTTGGCATAAAGCACCCGCTACAAGAGCAGGTGTGAGTGACTTCAAGAAGCCTGCGCAGCTTTCAAAATGGCATTGAACGTGCTGCTTGGGCACATGACCTTTTGCAGCAACTCAGCTGAGGGTTTGTAATAACCACCAATTTCCACAGGTTTGCCCTGAACGGACTTCAATTCGTCCACAATTTTCTTTTCATTTTCAGTCAAAGATTTGGCCAAACTTGAAAATTTAGTTTGTAAATCTTTGTCTTCCGTTTGAGCTGCAAGTTCTTGTGCCCAATACATGGCCAAGTAGAACTGGCTGCCACGGTTGTCCAATTCGCCCGTTTTGGTCGATGGATTTTTATTGTTGGCCAACAAGGACCCAGTGGCAGCATCGAGTGCTTTGGCCAAGACTTTGGCTTTCTGATTGCTCGTTTTAATTCCCAAATCTTCCAAAGAAGCGGCCAAGGCCAAGAACTCACCCAGTGAGTCCCAACGCAAGTGGTTCTCTTCGACCAACTGCTTCACATGCTTAGGTGCTGAACCACCTGCACCTGTTTCGTACATGCCGCCACCAGCCATCAGCGGCACGATGGACAGCATTTTGGCGCTGGTGCCTAGCTCCATGATAGGGAACAAGTCGGTAAGGTAGTCACGCAAAATATTGCCAGTGACAGAGATGGTGTCTAGGCCGCGGATCACGCGTTCAAGGGTGTAGCGCATGGCCCGAACTTGAGACATGATTTGAATGTCCAGGCCCTTGGTGTCGTGGTCTTTCAAATAGGTTTCCACTTTCTTGATCAATTCCGCTTCATGAGGGCGATAAGGATCAAGCCAGAACAAAGCCGGCGTACCTGAGTTGCGAGCACGTGTGACGGCCAATTTGACCCAATCTCGGATAGGGGCATCTTTCACTTGGCACATGCGCCAAATGTCGCCTGTTTCAACGTTTTGTGACAACAAGACTTCGCCTGTGGCGATATCCACAATGTTGGCAATACCGTCTTCTGCGATTTCAAATGTCTTGTCGTGTGAGCCGTATTCCTCAGCTTGCTGCGCCATCAGGCCAACGTTGGGCACAGTGCCCATAGTGCGGGGATCAAAGTTGCCGTTGGTTTTGCAGAAATTGATGACCTCTTGGTAGATGCGTGCAAATGTGGACTCCGGAATAACTGCTTTGGTGTCCTTGGGTTTGCCGTCTGCGCCCCACATTTTGCCGCCAATTCGAATCATGGCGGGCATGGAAGCGTCCACAATCACATCGTTGGGCGCATGCAAGTTGGTAATGCCTTTGGCTGAATCGACCATGGCCAAATCGGGGCGGTGTTCGTGGCATGCGTGCAGGTCGCGAATGATTTCGTCATGCAAAGAATGGGGCAGGGATTCAATCTTTTCATAAAGGTCGACCATGCCGTTGTTGACATTGATACCCAACTCATCAAACAACTTGCCATGCTTTGCGAAGGCTTCTTTGTAGAAGATTCTGACAGCGTGTCCAAACACGATGGGGTGTGACACTTTCATCATGGTGGCTTTGACGTGCAAGGAGAACATCACGCCGGATTTGCGTGCATCTTCCATTTGCTCTTCGTAAAACTCGCACAAGGCTTTTTTACTCATGAACATGCTGTCGACGATTTCGGCAGCCTGCAAGGAGACTTTGGCTTTCAAGACGACTGCCTTGCCGGATTTGGTGATGAGTTCCATGCGGACATCGCGTGCTTTGTCCAGGGTCAATGATTTTTCGCCGTGGTAGAAGTCACCGTGCTTCATGTGTGCAACGTGCGAGCGAGAAGCCATGCTCCATTCACCCATACTGTGAGGATTTTTTCTAGCGAAGTTCTTCACAGCCAGCGGAGCGCGACGGTCTGAGTTGCCTTCGCGCAAAACGGGATTGACCGCACTGCCTAAGCATTTTGAGTAGCGTGCTTGAATGGTTTTGTCGGCATCTGTTTTTGGATCTTCAGGGTAATCAGGAACATGAAATCCTTTTGATTGGAGCTCTTTGATCACGCTAGCCAGCTGGTGAACAGAGGCGCTGATATTGGGCAATTTGATGATGTTGGTTTCGGGTAGGAGCGTTCTCTTGCCCAAATCTGCCAAGTTGTCTGGCACCTTTTGCTGAGGCGTGAGAAAGTCTGGAAATTCACCCAATATGCGTCCTGCTACAGAGATGTCGCTGGTTTCAACTTCGATGTCAGCTGGCTGAGTGAAGGTCTGAATGACTGGCAAAAAGGCGGCAGTTGCCAACAATGGTGCCTCATCGGTCAGGGTGTAAATGATCTTGGATTTTTGGTTAGCCATGAGCGTCCTCGTTTTTATAACTGCAAGAGAGATTGGTGCAGTCGGTATTAGATCTTAAAAGTAGGTCCTGACAGCCCGCTGATAGGGACTGTCGTGATAAAAAATGAGATCAAATTTCGCAATACGAAATGAATTGGGCCTGAATTCAAAAATCCGCTGTGACACGGTTTTGGTCGCGCTTTGGGTTGTGCAAGCGCCGAGTCTGTCAGCGTTGCACCTTTGGCGTTGAATTGAGAGCTTTGGCAAGTTCATCTTTCCACCATCTAGCCTGACCCGTTGTGCCATGACCCGCAGTTTGTTCGCTGGCGGGAATTAAATACAGAGAGGCGTTCGGCAAGGTTTTCATGGCTTTTTCCATAATGGCCAATTCGGGGGGATTTCTTTCGTCATCTGCTGAGTTAATGGCCAGTACACGCGCTTTAATTTTGTCGAGTTGCCCAGCAGGGTTGTAGTCTTTTGACGACGCCCACTGGTACATGATGTCGTTGGTATCGCCAGTGAGCGGGCCTTTCAATCTTTGATCGAGCAGTGCATCTGCAGCAACGCGGGTCGGGGCTTGTTTTTGAATCGCTTGGTTTCCACCATTGGTTGCCGTGGCATAAAAAGCTGTCGCAAACAGGGCGCTTTTAGGTTGCTGCACATAGTTTCCGCCCATCCACTCTGGATCGTTTCGGATGGAGTCGATGATGAGTCTGCGCATCATCCAATTTCGGCCTGACATCTCTGTTGGCATAGAAGCCATGGGGACCAACAGGTCCATAAATTCAGGATAAAGAATGCCCCAAAGCCATGTCTGCATGCCGCCCATGGAATTGCCAAGAACCAATCGAAGGTGTTTGACTCCCAGCCCTTCTTTAACCAGCAGGTACTGAGCCTTCACCATGTCGTTGTAGTTGTAAACAGGAAACTGAGCCTTCATGCCGTCGGATGGCTTGGATGACTGCCCAGTTCCCAACGCATCAGGAATAATGACATAGTACTTTTGGGCATCAAGAACTTGGCCGGGGCCAAACAACTGTCCGCCAAACGCTGGATTGAGCATGCCTATGCTGTTGCCTGCTGTGCCGTGAAGAATCAAAACGGCCTCGTTTTGAGGGCTTCCCAATGTTGTATAGCCAAGCTTCAAACTCGGCATGCTTTGCCCATTTTCAAACTGAAAGTTTTGGGTTTGCCAGACGCCAGATTTTTGTGCGTTGAAATTTTGTGCTGATGCACTGAATGCCAAATGACTGAAGAGGCAGAGACCAAATAGTTTGGCAATTGTTAAAAGTCTGTTCATGAATAGATTCCTAGAAAGTAACCCTCACACCCTAATTAATTGCAAAGGGCTTACCTACAGTAATTACCCTCTCTGTCAATCAAACCTTGGCGTGTAAATTTAAGACTTGTTTGAGCCTGGCACGCAATTTCTCAACAACGCTGATTCATTCATGGTTGGCTTGATGTTGATGTCTGGAGTTCTTCGTTAATTTCTAAAAACTGAATCACTATGAAAAATATTCAAATATCGCGATTTCTTGGCCTCATTGTTCTTGCCATTGGCTTGGTTGGCTGCTCTGGTTTATCGCCGCTCAATCAACTCGCTGCTTCCAATCCGCTGCCGCCAGTGAAGGAAGTCAAGTCAATGCTCTGGGTGGGGAACAGCTTTTTCTATTACAACAATTCAATGCATGGTCACGTGGGGCAGTTGTTGAATGCGGCGGGTCAAAAGGGTCACCGATCATCTTCAGCGACGATCAGTGGCTCGGGCATTAACTGGCACGACATGGAGGCACACTTCAAACCCAATGCAGTGGGTAGCTACTCATTTGTGGGTGACAACGAAGTCAAATTCAATACATTTGACAGGCCCTTTGATGCCACGCTGGTGATGGACTGCAGCCAATGTCCTATACATCCCAAACTTCAGTCTATTTTTTATGAGTACGCTAAAAAGCACAGCGAAACTTTAAGAAAGCATGGATCGGAACCTATTTTGTTCATGTCCTGGGCTTACTCGGATGTTCCCGCCATGACGGAACAGTTGGCTGTGGAGTACATCAAGGCCGGTCAACAAAACAATGCCTTGGTGGTGCCAGCAGGTTATGCATTTGCCAACTCGGTTGCGAAGAGACCTGACTTAAGTCTGATCATTGCGGACAAAAGGCATCCCACATTGGCTGGGACTTATTTGGCGGCATGTACTGTGTTGGCATCCGTCTACAAAATCAATCCAATCGGCAGCAAGTACGCAGCCGGCTTATCGCCAGAGGTCGCAACGCATTTGCAAACTGTGGCTTGGGAGACTTCTCAAGCCTTCCATGCCAAACATGGCCGTGGCAGCCTAAATTAAGGCCTGGCATCATGGCATGATACGAAGGATGAAACGCATTGGAGCCATGCACCCATGAAAGAGCAAGCCATCCACTGGGAAACCAGTGGTACCAGTCGCATTCCCTTTGCGGTCTACACCCAATCTGACACCCACGCCAAAGAACTAGAGCGCTTTTTTTACAAAGCGCATTGGAGTTATGTCGGCCTAGAAGCAGAAATTCCCAATACGGGTGATTTCAAGCGGACAGCCATTGGCGAGCGTTCTGTGATCATGACGCGCGGCCAAGATGGTCACATTCATGTGGTGGAAAATGTGTGCGCGCATCGAGGTATGGCGTTTTGTCGCGAACGACATGGCAACAAAAAAGAACTGGTCTGTCCTTACCACCAGTGGAGCTATGCCTTAGATGGCAAA
>Ga0114960_10004423_pt1 | contig 10527 bp, 14 predicted proteins | sample C_130625_MF_Meta_FD_92637 | JGI IMG/M metagenome (GOLD analysis project Ga0114960, IMG submission 92637) | Freshwater microbial communities from Lake Croche, Canada to study carbon cycling - C_130625_MF_MetaG | ecosystem: Environmental > Aquatic > Freshwater > Lake | place: Lake Croche, Canada...
CAGGAGCAGCAGGAGCAGCAGGAGCAGCAGGAGCAGCAGGAGCAGCAGGAGCAGCAGGAGCAGCAGGAGCAGCAGGAGCAGCAGGAGCAGCAGGAGCAGCAGCAAAACCCACAGCAGCAAAACCAGCAGCAGGAACAGGAGCAAAACCTATGATGTAAAGAATAGACGGGTCCGTAATTGATAACCTACAAAATATACAAAATATATATCTAGTAAAAGGATAACCCAGATATATATTCCATGTTTAGCCAAAACTATGTTCGATTGTACAAAGCCCAATTCGCCATTGTCTTGTTTCTGATACTATTTTCGATATTCCATTATATCAAACCCGGTTTTGCATATGGTCCCGAAGGAGAATTCCGACCCTTTGGTGTGGGATATCAAAATAAGACGGTTATTCCCGTTTGGGTAGTAGCAATTGCTTTAGCCATTTTATCATATTTGGCAGTTGTACAATATACAATTGCATAACATGACATAACATGACTTACATGATAACCGCAATCATACTAACAAATAGAGCTATAATCGACGCTAAATAGATCCAAACAAAATGACCCACCGTATGCTTCAAATGAACCAAACTGGTTATTTTCTCTATTTGTTCTTCATAATCCAAGACGAACCTAAAGTCCAATCCTAATTTAGACGTGTCCTCTTTTGTAGACGCACAATTTTTGCCATATTTGATCAATTCATCTAAATTGTCGACATTGAAACGGGTGATTAAGAAATTGTAATTGAACTCATTCGGTTCCGATTTTTTTCGTATAGGATCCATCGTAGCACTGCTAAACACTTCGTCCGTCAATTCTTTTAGTCCAAACGATTGTATTACGGCATAACCTATCGTATTTTCGAAAATGGAAGTTAGAATCGGATTTGCACTAAGACCCATCAATGTTAATGCTACAATCATGAATCCACCAAATGTAACGGACAAGACAAAACCAACATCATTTACACCCATTTTATCGATTTGTGCGGTAGTATCGTTCATAACAGTAACGCGATAAAACAGCAGATTAATAACCGATCCTAGAAGATATACGGTCATGAATAGAGTTAAACTCCGAAAAGAATATGCCTTCCTGTGAAAGACGAACATGTACATAAGCCCAAGAGGAATAACGAATAAAATGCATGCAAAAATCGCGCCAAATGCTGCGCTACTAACCTGTTTTGTTAATACCTGGTTTTGTTGTGTATTTGTTAACGGTATTTGATCACTAATGGTAGGCATATGTATAGTATACTGTATGATTATAATCTTTTTGGCTATCCTGGCGTAAAAGGCGGTTGATTGTATTCGATAAATATAGTATACTATAAGACCGGTGTATGGATTACCCAAAATTAATAGATGTAGGTGCGATGAATTACATGTATTCGGCATTGCGATCATGTCATGAAAATCGCGTAAAAATATACTATTATTCTCTAAATATCGGTGTTTTCATCGCGTTTTCCTTGGTAGTAGGTTTAGCGCTATATTATTGTTATCGTAATAAACCGACCCCCTATGAGCGGCATCAAAAAATGATGCGCGACCAAGAGTATGTCTTGTCCAAGATTCGATTTTATCAAGCCGAACAGAAGAACTTGATGGTTTCGCCAATAGGGTTTACTGATATCACTTGATCCTTGATTTCTTCCTTGATTTCTTCCTTTATATAGATAAAAGTTTATATAGATATAGTATAATGAATAGTGCAACAAGTCAGCGTTTACAACGAAGGGTCCCTACACAATATAAATCACCTTCTGGGCAAACCTTGAAGCACACACTACAATCGGTGGATCCAACGAAATTTAAACCACGTGCAAGTACGGTACCTGTTGCTGCAGTTAAGCGTGAATCCCCAGTAAAACCTCCAGCACCATCTAAGGCCGCCGAAGAACCACATACGCCAAGAAACGCGCATAGAACCACGCTAAGAAAAGTTCCTGCAAGTGAACGTGGTCAATTAAATTGGCGCGCTGATGCATACTGGACCCATTTCGATATAGACAACGCGGAATACAAAAGACAACTAACTACACAATATCATGGATATTTAGAGCATTTGACCGTCGTAATATCGGGTGATACAGACGCATACAAGTTCAAAAATAAGGAAACCAAGGTATTTCTTGACAATGGAACACAATTATCTTCCTTGATACAATCCAAGCCTGGAAATATTATTTTATCGAAAAATGGCACAAAAAAGATGAATGAATTGGCAGGGACCGGTCTTTCCGAAGCGCTATATCTTAAACAGTTTGTTAACTGGTTAAGTAGTCGAAGAGGTGGAACCAGAAAGCGAAAACAAAGGGTTGTCAAAGGAGGTGTTAGTAAAAAATCATATAATAATATACTATATAAAAGAAGAAGAACATTTAAAAGGCAATGAGCGAATCAGACGAGACCGTAGATACAACCATATCTACTGATTCTGAGTCATCAGTCGATCCAGACGTTTTGTTAGATCTAGGCGCGATTGATTTGGACGATCAGGGAGTATCCGTCGCAGAAAAAGAGGTCGATGAGGTACTCTCTCGCGACACCAATACCGCCCAAGAGGTGTTTGTCAACATCTTGTCGACTATGGAGCCCAACCATGCGATTGAACTCAGGTTCGACCAAGTTATGCATGGCGATCTCGATTTTTCGATATTAAAAGACCAAGATTTCAAAAAGATAAAAACCATCATATTCGAACAACCCGGACAAACGACCCATCTACGTAATTTGCCGGAAGGCATCGAAAAGATCGAGTGTAGACACCAGATTTTGACCACCTTGGACAAACTCCCTTCGACATTGGTCGACCTCGATTTTACCGACAATGCCTTGACGAAATTCGACGGCGAATCCTTGCCCGCCCTAGCGATTCTTCGATTGTCCAACAATGAACTCATGGAGATCGCGCATTTACCCACCACCTTGGAACAGCTAGAATGTGAAAGCAACCAATTGCGCCGCTTGGACTTGACTGGATTGGTCAATTTAAAGGTGTTGCATTGTTCGAATAACCCCCTTTTGATCGTTGAAAACTTGACAGAAGGATTGGAGGATTTCGATATGGAGAATAGTCCGCTCATGGAGATGAACCGAAGCTCCGTTTCACACGACGAAGAGGATAAGGAGGGTTCTGGATCAACCGATGTCTCCGTAAAACGCCGCTTAGATTATTTAGAGAATATTTACGAATATTTCCGATTGAAATCCGCGTATGACGAAAAGACCAAGAAAATGAAACGGGATGCTTTCGAGAAAGCGTCGAACAAACGTGCGGGTATAAAACGCGCGAGAGCAGTAAAACCCTCATGTATCTATTGCAAACGTCAGGTAGGAACCATCTTCTCCACTACGAATGCAACCTATCGGGCTATGTGCGGTGATAAATCGAAACCGTGTGCGCTGAATATCAATATTTTCAATGGCGACAACTTTAATATGTTGCAGCTTTTATCCATCTACCAAGAAGATGTAGTCGACGCGAAAAACGATATTATTCGACAGAAGTTGGACACGATCTTTCATTATACAAAGGATGAAAAATCGGTCAAGTTGTTCAAAGAGACCTTGGAGAAATACAATAAAACGAGTAAAATGTATACCGATTTAATGATTCGATACCAAGATTTGTATGAGAATACTGCCACGAGTGAACAGCTCAAACGAAAACATCAAGAAATGTACCGGGTCCAAGAACAGATCTCTATACTAAAACGCGAATATGAGAAAACTGGCGAAAAAGAGGTCTTGACGACTATGATTGAAACATATAAGGACGAACTCGTGCCGATCATACAAAATATTCGGCTTTTGAAATACGATACCATGGCAGTGGAAACTAGTGAGGACCATGAACACTGGACATCTACTTTAGTACAACACCACGTAGCCTTGTATAAACGCGATTTTATTTACGGCGAAAAACCTCGGGTCATCAAGTTCGATATGGTATAGTTAGATGGATTGATGTTTTTTGTTTATAAAAACACCAATGATTATGATGATTCGATCTCTTTCTAACAAGTTTCTAACAAGTTTCTAACAAGTTTCTAACAAGTTTCTAACAAGTTTCTAACAAGTTTCTAACAAGTTTCTAACAAGTTTCTAACAAGAATTGTAATTACTAACACCATCCCATACAACATTATAATTTGCAGTCCACGTTTTTTGGCTACACACAGTACCATTCCATCCAGAAGCCTTGAAATTGATCTGATTCGGTGTTGTACTTGTTGCAGCAGTAAACCCGGGTGTAGAAAAAACTGATGGATCTAGTACCATACCGGTGTAAAGTTTACCTGTATTGATACCGCCATAGTTGGGTATAACACAACTGGATCCATCTGTTGCTACTGACCAATAATCCGGACAAGTATTGTACGCTGGAGGATAAGTCAAAGAAGTTTTTTGTTTGGCCATTAAAATACCAATAAACGTCAACAATAGGATCAAGATCACTAAAGCAACAGTCAATACTATAACATGAAATAGTTCCATAATGATTTAGGATAAAATATCTATGGATAGATCTTACTATAGATATATTGTAGATATTATCTCAAAGTACAATAGATAGAAAGAAATAGTATGTCGACGATGCAAATAAATGATGTATATTCTTCCAACCAATCTATTTTGAATTCGCAAAATCGCTACAATGGTCGTGTAAATATTATCGAACCGGAGAATCCGAATGCCAGGTTTCAAATGTACGAACGCCTGGCAGTAAAGAACAAGGCTACTGAATATCGCGAGGCTCTAGTAGGCGAATGGGAAGACAGTTTGTTGTCCAAGGCCTATTTTTCAGCACAAAATGTGCAAATTTTGCAGAATGGCTTGCGTGCTGGTGTATACAAATTGTCAAAGGATCAGATTGTGTTGCCGCCTCAAAACATCGATTTTTTGAAAATACATATGCGTGATATCTTTATGCAATATGTGAATTATTCATCGGATCCTATTCCTGTACAGATAGAACGACTAAATAAACAGGTGCTGGATTACATTGTCCCTAAATTATACGGGGAAGCTATGGGATATATGAAATATTTGCAGGATCAAAGTAGTTTAGTCGTTCCTTTTGAGTTGCCGATACAGAATGATCGCAATTACAAAGAGTTGGAGTTGAAGCCTTGGGTATAAGCCTTGGCTAATAGCCTGGCTACCTTTGTATAAGCCTTGGCTAATAGCCTGGCTACCTTGGGTATAAGCCTTGGCTAATAGCCTGGCTACCTTGGGTATAAGCCTTGGCTAATAGCCTTGGCTCTTTTATTTATCTTTTATGTATAGTTAGTATATAGTATACATAAATATACGACAATGAAGTGGCTTTCATTCGTTTATGTTGCCGTCCTCTTTTTCATCTTGACCCCGGGTATCTTGGTTTCACTCCCACCCAAATCCAGCAAATGGATAGTTGCATTAGTGCACGCCTTTGTATATACAATTATATTAACCTTTACATATCACCCTGTTTCGAAAGTGATTGAGGGAGGTACATCGAATAATTGTCCATGTTGTCCAAACGTCGATATTGATTTGCGATGTCCTGGTAAAAATGGAAAAACGTGTTGTTGCGATCAAGAGGGCGCTATATGTCCTACAAATCCATATACATCATGGATAAATAAATTGTTTCACTCAACCTAACAATATATGTTCTACCCACCAACATTAAATTCTCTCAAACGATTTAAAATATTCCCATTATACAAAAAATACCATATCTATCATGTTCACAATAAATAGCACTGAAAATGGAAGTGGAAGGTTTTGTAATCAGTTTTTTAGAAATATGATGGCCCACATTTTGGCAGAAAAAAACAATCTTTCTATGAAATACCAGACATTTGCGGATATGAAACGTCTTGGACTAGATCTTTATACAGAAGGTGTGTCCAAGGATTCGTCTACAGGTTCAGCAATGATAGACAACAACAATTTTATGCAATATATTACGTCGGATCAACCATTGAATCAAAATGTTAGTATACATCCAGATACCTACTGTCAAACGCGAGACTTTGCATTTTATATACAAGACTATTTTTACAAACATAAATGGTTCGATAACATCATACACGCGAATAAATTCCGCGATCATTACAATAATAACGACGACATTTTTATTCATGTTCGATTGGGCGACATTGCGCCTGTAAACCCAGGGTTTGACTATTACGATCAATGTATTTCCCGGATGAATGAAACACGGAATTTCAGCGAGGATGCAAAGGGGTATATTTCCAGCGATTCTATTGATCACCCGATTTGTAGACAACTCATAGAAAAACATGGACTCATCATCGTTCAATTGGACGAGGTCGATACGATTCATTTTGCAAGTACGTGTAGAAATTTGATATTATCACAGGGAACCTTCTCTTGGACAATAGGATTTTTAGGAATGTTTTCAACCCGTATCTTCTATCCTAAAATACATCACGAATGGCACGGCGACATTTTCGTGTTTCCTCACTGGACCGAGGTTGAATGGAAAAATGAAAAATCCATATAAATCTTATATTATATGTATATCGATATATAGCGAACATATCGATATATTCTTATTGCTAGAAATGGATAAACAAAATCAGGATGAAACCCAATGTAAATACGTGTCTAGTCGGGGTATTCTGAAATCATGCACAATACATAGCCAGGCACCTATGTCTTCGATTCGACATCTAACCGGATACGATTTTTCGACTATGGTCTCGGGAGATACTCTCTATATATGCAATTCAGCCATCCCCTTTTTCATAACACATGTGTTTCCGAATTGTCCCTTTCCGTTTGTATTGGTATCCGGCGATTGCGACGAATCGTGCCCTTCTGAGCTGTTTCCTTCGTCTAAACAATTCTTGGAGTTTATCGAAGATCCTAGAGTGTTGCGATGGTACTCTCAAAATTGCATAGGGAAACATCCTAAACTGTTTCAAATCCCGATTGGACTAGATTATCACACCATGCAACAGGGTCCACATGCGTGGGGTGCGCAAACAACCGCCTTGGTTCAAGAACAGATTTTGTCTATGATTATCGACAAATCTCTGCCATTCTACAATCGAAAACCCATGGCGTACTCCAATTATCATTTTGCAATGAGGACGAAATTTGCATATGATCGCCGGGATGCATATAATCAGATCCCGGAGTTCTGTGTATTTTATGAAGCGAATCCCGTTTTAAGAGTGCGTTCTTGGAAAACTCAATCGGAATATGCGTTTGTTATTTCGCCACACGGAAACGGGTACGATTGTCATCGAACTTGGGAGGCGCTTTGTTTAGGGTGTATTCCCATTGTCAAAACGTCCGCATTAGATCCATTGTTTTGCGATTTGCCAGTATGGATTGTTGAACGATGGTCTGATGTTTCTTTGGAATCCATGGCTCGCGTTATCGAAGAGTTCAAGAAAAAACACGATTCTGGTTGGTTTGATTATAGACGTTTAACCTTGGACTATTGGATGAAAAAAATATCGGATCCTATTGTATAATCTCACGAAATGTTCGAGTTCTTGTTTGGTAAGCGAAGCGACCGAAAGCGAAGTGGACACAAGCGAAGTGGAGACAAGCGAAGTGGACACAAGCGAAGTGGACACAAGCGAAGTGGATATAAGCGAAGTCGTCGTAATCGCACGATGCGTAAGATGCGCGGTGGATGAGGACAAAGCCTGCCATTCGTTTCGGATGGTGGGGATAAAGCATAGAGGTAGTTAAAGGCATGCGGTTGCTTGCGGTTGCTTGCGGTTGCTTGCGATTGCTTGCGGTTGCTTGCGTAGTGGAATGCGTAATTACTTTAACGATAGTTAAAGGAATGAAATCTATCGAAAAGATGGATGGATATATTTACACATCATCGATACAAGGACTACTGCAAACATAAGGGGAATTTATTTGTGTAGAATCATATCTAAAGCTATGAAAGATTTCAACAACGGGTCTGTGCCAAAGTGTCTGAATTGTCCAAGGTCGGGTATTTGTTATTGGCACATGATAACTTTCCATGATAGACATAATATGCATTCTCATTGTCTGAAGAGGCATATCACGCGTATAGCCAGCCTTGACAACAAATGGTGCAAGAGTACATATCATATTGTTGTACTCTTGCAATTCTCGAATCAAATCCACCTTGTCAGGTGGTATAGCTGTTAGTAATCGCCGGATTAAGTCGGGAACATTACGCCATTCATGTTCTGGTTTCGTAGGAATCTTTGCTCCTGCTGATACGCTCTCCCTGATATTTTCATCAAGGAGACGAAGAGTTTCTTTTCTAGAGTTTGTGGACATGGTTCGTTTTCTACATCATATCTATAGCAATAACAACACATCAATTTTGTAAGAAATAGTATAAACATCAGGATTTATACTATTATACTAGACTTTGACGTCGACTTCGACTTCGTCTTTGACCATGGATCGCCCCGAACAAATGAAAAAGGTTCAATCCGAAGCCTTGGATCTATTTATCAGAAAGAATATAGACTATGGCGATGCATTCGCAAAATATGGGGTTATCGGTGTACTAATGAGAATAGAAGATAAACTACAGCGTTCTATGTCGATTACCAAGAATGGAGTCAATCTAGTAAATGACGAAGGCATTCGAGACACACTCATTGATTTACATAATTATGCTGCTATGGCGATCATGTTGCTGGACGAATAATTGAACGAAAAAATTGATTTGTTTATATATACAACCAATATAAACCATATACAACCATAATCAATAGCAAAACTCGTATAGAATGGAAATAACAACTACACCAGATACATATACACCTAGTGTGGATGACAACGGGAATTACATTGACAATATACCTATTGTCAAGGTAGGAATATTTTGTCCGTGCGGTTCGAGGAAGGACAAGGCGTATGAAAGTACGGCCAAGTTCGCTACTCATACAAAATCGAAATCGCATCAAAAATGGCTAGTACTTTTGAACCAGAACAAGGCGAATTATTATGTAGAGATGATGAAGAACAAGGAACTCGTGGAAAATCAGCAAAAGATTATAACGCAGCTCGAAGGTCAATTGCAGAAAAAGAACTTGACGATTGATTATTTGACCGAACAATTGTCGGTTAGGAGGAACCAGCAAGCATGTACAATAGATTTATTGGATATATAGAATAAAGACTACTCGTGTTATAATAGTATTTGCATTATGAAATACATTACGAAAACTATAATTGCCGCTGTAAAACGGATTGTATCGAAAGATGCTGCAAAACCGGTTGGTAGATGGAGAATAGAAGACTGTAGTACGAAAATGAACAACAAAGTAGACTTATCAAACGAAGACCATTGTGGTCCCTGTGGACAATATGCATTGGACAAAATAGAATCGACCAATAAAACCGCGACCCATAATAGCAGTAGTAGCACTAATGTTTAGTTTATTTACGTTTACGTTTTTGTGTGTGATTACGTGTAGAAAAAGGCGCCATAGAATAAAACCGAGGATGAAAGTGTCGAAACATGCGATAGTCGGTTTGGAAAGCGCCCCATTTCGTTGCTTTTAAAATGGTCTGAAAAGCGGGGCTATTGATGGCTCGGATCCATCGATCGCCTTCGGCCTTGGACTTGATAGGAATACCGAATGTTAGTTGCGACATTCCATATTCCCCCTTGTAGTCATTATACGGATATTGACGTTCGTTGAAATTCAAGAGGACTTTTGCTTGTCCGAAATGATTCGGATTCCGTTTAGCCGAAAATCTGAGTCCAAGACCTTGTTGTGTTATTCCGTGGACAATGGGATATCGCGATTTTGCGGTTTTTTTCTTGGTCAACTTCCGGGCGTCGTAATCTCCGGCATGAAACAACACAGGAATTCCGTGCATTGGATCGACCAAGATCCGTTTGATTTCTTTATAGGCATAATTGGGTAGAAAAGGCCACATATGTGCCTTGATATTTCGATGGGTTTTACCCATTTCGTCTATAATGGTGGGACAAGTAGGATGCTCCGTATCGCACTTCTTGGACTCATAGCTTTTTCCTACTATGCGGCGAGGGTTTACGCGTTCTATAACATACACATCGAACCGGGTTTCCGCGTGAAACATTGATAATCCGTCGACCTTACCGTAGATGTGTAGGTATTTGAGACGATTCTCTTTCACCATAGTTGTGTACAAGTCGGACTCGGGTCGGCGCCAACCCGCGGGGGTGATAAACCCTAAATGTCCACAGGGTTTCAACAGGGTCAATGCGGACAAAATAAACTTGTCCCATAGGGTGCGATGCCCTGCGGAACCTTCATATATGCCCGTTTTTTCGGTTTGGAACGGAGGGTTTCCCAAGACTACATCGAACAGTGGCTTCGGCTCTACGTCAAGTGCCGAGACCCCCAAATCTCTTCGGTCGAGACTAAGGTCTCTTCGGTCGAGACTAAGGTCTCTTTGGTCGAGACTAAGGTCTCTTTGGTCGAGACTAAGGTCTCTTTGGTCGAGACTAAGGTCTCTTTGGTCGAGACTAAGGTCTCTTTGGTCGAGACTAAGGTCTC
>Ga0114960_10004425_pt1 | contig 10526 bp, 8 predicted proteins | sample C_130625_MF_Meta_FD_92637 | JGI IMG/M metagenome (GOLD analysis project Ga0114960, IMG submission 92637) | Freshwater microbial communities from Lake Croche, Canada to study carbon cycling - C_130625_MF_MetaG | ecosystem: Environmental > Aquatic > Freshwater > Lake | place: Lake Croche, Canada...
CACATAGCATCTAAAACATTTAGTAGTATCTTTTTCAAAATACAGACTAAATATATGTTGGGGCTTTCAGCAACACCTGAACGTAAAGATAAATTAATGTACGTCATTCATTGGCTTCTTGGTCCGTTGCTTTATAAATCAAACACTGCTGATAAAGTTGATGATCTTGTTAAAGTTGAATATTATGAATTTGAACCTACAGATAAAAAATTTAATGATGTAATTTTGAATCCATCAGGAGTAATGTTTACATCACTTATGGTGAATAAAGTTGTTGCTTCAGAAGAACGAAATAAATTTCTGGTTGAAATCTTGGAAGATGTTTACGCGGATCCTAAAAGACGAATTCTTGTGTTGACAGATAGAGTAGAACATGCAAAAGTTATATTAGAAAAAATGCCCCCAAAAATGAAAACAGATGCTGGAATTTTAGGTCGAGATGTTAAAGCAGAACAACGTCAAGAATTGATTGACACTAAGAGAATTCTTATTGGAACGTATCAAATGTGTAAAGAAGGGTTTGATGTTCCTTCATTAAACACCCTATTGATGGCAACTTCAAGACCCGATGTTGATCAAATTTTGGGTAGAATTCTTAGAGAAGAAAAAGGTGTCCGAAAAGTCCATCCTCTTATCTTAGATATTGTTGATCCAGCTTTTAGAAGACAATTTCAAGAAAGATTGAATTTATATAAGTCTAGAAACTACCTTATTGAACAAACGAAGTTGGTGGATTAATAATCCATTCACGAATAGTTTCTAGCATACGACGAACAACTTCAGGATTAAAATCTGAAACTTGATAAAATACTAGAGGATATCCGGGAATATCAAATTGAATTCCTCTAAACGGATCAATATCATTCAAACCAGCAAAAATTCGTTCCAAATAATCTAAAACTTCAAAATATGTTTTATCAGAAACCCAAACACGTTTAGGTACTAGACCATCCACATATCTAACCAAAAATCCTTCTGATAATCTTGGTCGAATAACAATCACATCATCACGTTCTTTATGATCACAACGAGATAGACGAATAGTAACACTCATTTTTATTCATCATCATCAAATGCGTAAATCGCAGTATAATCATTGTAATCACGAACTTCACGATCTCCGTAATCACCAAAATCTACTTCTTGAATATTTCCTAAAACATCTACAGGTTGATCACCGTTTTCGACATAATCTCTTCTGAAATCACCTTCTGGTTTATCTCTCATTGATTCTTCATATTCTTGTTCCATTTTCTGATTGAAATCTTGGGCAAATCTGCGTCGATCTTCATTTGTAACAATAAATTCAGAAATACCAATATCTACTAACATTTTAACTAGTTCGCGTTTTGTATCAGTCATTTCACGGTATCTTGCTTTGAGTTCATTCTTTTCACGAGTTCGTAATTCAAGTTCTTCTTTTTCAGCTTTTTCTTTAGACTGAAGAAGCATTTTAAAGACTAAATCTGTTTTAATAGACTCAAGTAAAGTTCTCATAGGTGTTGCTGGAATTCCAGAAAGCGTTTGAAAAAACAATCCTTTTGCAACATCTCGCATATAAGATGCTGAACCATGTTTAATATGTAAAGATTCTCGTAATTCTCTGATTTTCTTTTTATCAAAAGTTGTGGTAGCTAAAATATCCAAAACGCGTGAACATAAAGAAACAAATGTATAGTAATCTCCTTTCAAAGAATCTGTAAACATTTTGAATTCTTTTGGCAAACCTAAAGTCACATTGTGTTCAATTTCTTTAGTAGATAAATTACTGAACATCAAAGATACTTGTTCACGTTCAATTAATTCTAGATCAGGACTTGGGGATATTTTTTCATCAAGTTTCAACACTTCTTGTGAAACTGTAGGAAGACGTTTTGTAATCCATTTGACTAATTCACGTCCTTCACAATGACCCAATTCTTCAGAACCTAAAGTTTTACCTGGTGTCAAAGTTACAATAGTTTGTTTTATTGGGAAAATAATGCTATTAATTTCATCAGCTTCTTCAGGTTCTTCATAACGTTCTTTTGCTGATTCTAAAAGAGGTTTAAACTTTCCTGCAAAAACTTTTAGGAACGGAAGTGTTTCATCTCTAGCCTTTTTCAAATTCGTTATAGTTTTAGACAATTCGTTTAAAGGTCCACGCGAAGGAATTTCCTCCAAAATTTTTTTAGTAATTACTAGAACAGAATCTAAGATTGGACTTGTTTTTGGATCATCAGAATCACGGGGATATCCAGATAATCGGAATGGTTTATTATTCACAGATCTTTTAGGAATGAGAAAAGGTTGATGAACTTGTAAAAGAATTACCAAAGCGGGAATACATAATAAACTTTCAATACGATCTTGATCTTGTTTAGAAGCTTTACGAGCTTTTAAAGCTTTAGTAATTTCACGTATCAAACTGAGTAAGGGAATTAATTGGGTTTCGTGTGGAAGAATTTGTAAGGTAGCTAGAAGCAAAAATAACCCAGCTTCACCACCGTGATTTAAATCAAATATAGTTCTCAGAGCATTCAAAGATGTTGAAAAATTAGATACAGACTGTTCTGTTTTTTCAGAATCTAGAGATTCATAGGTCGCAACTAAGTGACCATTCTCATCATATTCATCAGTAGCTACAGTAATTTCTCCAGAAACTTCTTCACCACAGAATTTACATACACGTTTACCTTGTGTTACAGATGTCCATTCAACATAAAAGTTACGAGGATTTTCTTCAAGATTTCCGCGAAGAACAGACATAGTGTGCTGACACAATACAAAAATCCCATGATCACGATACTGCTTATTTTCAAGATCTAAATCTCGCAATAATAATTCTATGGCGTCTGCTTTATCTTGAGAAGTTCTCAACGCATCGTCCAGAATACTTAAAATTGTTTTACGCAATTCAGACTCTTTTAATGTTTCAACTTTTTCGTATTTTACAAAATTGATTTCAGAATGTTCTCTGAATTTTTCTAGAAGATGTTTATACTCTTTTTGGATATCGGATTCAGAAGATTCAGACCATCCTAGACGTCCACGAGTTACAGATAAAGCTTTTTCTTGCTGAATATGACCTACGGTAATACATGTTCCATCTTCAATTTCAATACCTTCCTTATCTTTTTTTCCGTATCTGTACAATCCCGAATTAAGAAAGGAATCAAAATCAGATGTCAAATGCTGACAAATATCAATAGTAGCTTGAGGATGATGTACAGGTCCTTCAGGTGAACCTAAAGCAACTAATCCATGTTGACTGCTTCGTGAAATTAGAAGACGAGGAATATAGGATCCACCATCTATCTGTAAAGATAACCAATAACGTTCATTTAATCCATGAGACCATTCAGAATAAGATTGTGTTAAAATATCAGATGGAGCTTTTTCATCATGTTTAGGAAATTCGATATGCTTAACTTCCTTTGATGAATGTTTTTGATCAGCAGGAGGAAATCTTAATTTCCATAAATTCCATGGAACTTGACTTAATTTTAAATCATAAACTTTTAAGAATTTTAAGCCTTCACCGTAAGGATCTTCAGTTTTTGGAATAGCATGTTCTAAAATAGACTCAACACTTGGAAATACATCTAAAAGGTCAAAATCAGTTTTATAAAAAGAAGGTTTTTCCGAATTCAAAAAAGGATGATCTAAAGGATTTGGAATCTTGACTCCACGATCTCCTAAATAATATCCTTGAACATGTACATCATCGGGATCAGATAGTGATACATCAACCAGTACAAATGATCCATCATCTTGAATTACTTTTTTAGATCTTATAAACCCGTCTAACACAGTAACTGGCTTCTTACCTTCCTCATCTAAAAAGTTGCCTACGGTTCGACGACCATTTCCAGTAGATGAAAAAGGTTTAGGAAGGGAATGAATTAATCCTGGATAATAATTAGGTTGACGAATACGTGTTGGTTCTAGTAAAGGTAAGTATTCTTTATCTAGAGAATATGCTTTCAATTTGAATTCAGAGTATACTGGATGAATCCAAGGAATGTTTAAAGATGTACGACGAGAATTTACTAGATAATCGGTATCTGTTGCTACAATTAATTTTTCATATGCTTTTCGAATTCGATCACGATCATACATGAGACTTTTCAATTCAAATTTAGTAGGTTTACCATCTGAAATACTCTTTTCAAAAAAGTCTCTGAGTTGTTCATCTAAGGTATAGAATCGTAATTCTTGAGGCTTAGATACTTCTTCAGAAAACTCTATTGTTTCCAAAACTTCATAGTCCCCTTGTTCGAACTTTAGGAGGTAGTCCATTATTCTATAGCGCCTTTTCGACGATGTCAGAATATTCGTGAATTCTCTTCTGAACATCTTTCAAAACTTCTTCAGGTGCTGACTCAGATATCCATTTCAAAGACATATCCTTTAGCAAAGGATGCAATATATCATACGATACAAATCCTGTCTTTCCTCCATGATAAATCATTTCTTGTAGCAAAGCACCTTCAGTATGATCACCCTTTTTCAGATTAACTGAATACACATTCTTCTCTGATTCACGAGAAATATGTTCCAATCCTTCCTGAACCCATTCATCAATAGTTTTACGGAGATAATCATTAGCCATTTTCAGGAGTTCTTTGGATTTGATGATACCTACACTTTCTACTTGAAAATCTACCCAATTAGGACGGCCATGTTCATCAACTGAATATGATTTTTGATAATAGAAATTATCAAATTCACGTGGATCTGCTCCGGTCTTTAGAAATGCTTCACGATCAACTTTCAGACGTTCAGGATCTACATGATATTTATACGTTGCCGTACATACATGAGATCCTTTTTCTAGAGCTAGTTTACATCCTAAATGAATTTCTTCACCTTTTCTGACTTTAATGAACAGCAAAGGTTTATTGAGGTCACGATCTTTCATTAGTAGACTGGATGGACCCTTTTCAATCTTAAAATCATCTGTGGTCACAAGTCTATCTTTATCGGGAACTGGATTTACTAACAGTTCAATTTTAGCGTTCTTAATAGTTTCTGCATCAGTTGGATGAACTGCCACCGGCAAAAGGCTCACACGATGATGAATCATTTCATGAGGCATCTGTGTTGTATTTACCAAAATTTCAATACCATCAAGTACAACTTGAGGCAGATAGTTTCCTACCAAAATACGTCTTAGAGCATTGATATATGTCAGAGGAAAATGCTGAAATTCGACGTCCAGCATGAACGGCGAATTCTTTTTCACAGTTAGAGATGCCATTTTTCTTTGTATTTGTCACGTTCTTGTTTATTTCCGTTTTTTCAGTACAATAAGAAAAATGTCTCAGCCGTACTTATTTTATAGTGAACGTTGTCCTCATAGCAAACAAATTATGGAAACCTTGAAAGCTTTGAATAAATCTAGTTTATATAAATTCATTCTTGTTGAAACTCTTCCTCGCCATCAGATCCCTGAATTTTTGAAAAAGGTTCCTACTTTATATAATCCTGAATCTAAAGAGGTCATAGTCGGAAAAGACATCTTTGGATACATTGGAAAACCTACCAATTCTAGAGCTGAATTACCGGTTAAAGACCAGAAACAGGTTACAGGCGATATTAGTGCTTGGGGATTTGAAGGAAAAAATGCTTTGACTGAGTCATTTTCTGATTGGAATTCTCCTACATCTCATGGATCTGAAGGTAATAGTATGTATACATTTTTAGGTGGACCAACACCTTCAGGTCCTAGTGAATCTAAACCTGAAAATACCTTGAATAAAGATCAATCTGATGTAACTCAACGTATGCAAGCTATGGAAGAACAAAGAAAAAAAGAGTTTGGAGGAGTTCAACGGAAGTAAGTCTACTTACGGCATACAGGACATAATCCAGATTTTACCAGTAAGGTAGCATTACATGTGGTACAAGAAAACAATGGTGTAACAAATAGAGAAGGTGGAAGAGAAGTTTTGGTTTCAGATGGATTTGCACTAATAAAATTGAGTTGTCGCTTAGACATTTCATCTCCTGCACGTAATCCAACAAGGTCAGTATATACCGAAGCTAGATTACGAATCTTAGATGTTCCAGTTTGTCTAATACTACGAACAGATCCAACATTTAACTTACCTTGAATTTGTGCGATTTGAGTTGTGAATACAGGTTTGCTTTCATCACGAGCAGCTATTTCGGTACGCAAACCTTGTAAGCGTCTATTACGAATCCATTCGCCAGTAGATAGCATTTATCTTTACTAGCGGTAAGAAAATTACTCAGTTCTTATTTTAACGGAGAACGAGATATTAAAATAATAATGTCTCGTAAAATCTTTTTGGATGCTTTTTTCAATCAATTTTCATCATTTCTTGGTGAACTCCGAGGAATGTATCCTGAAGATCCCGATTTTCCAAATTTTGTGACTGCAATAACATTGATTAAAAATACCAATCCAATGTTAGCAGTAAATTATATCAAAACTGAAGTTATCGATCCTTTTCAAGAGAAGATTGCAACACGTGATGAATCTTTCTTTATGGATCAAGATTATACACAAAAGAATGCTGATATGAATGTTATCTATAAACTGAAAGAATATGTCAGAGAAATGTCACCTGCCTCAAAAGAAGTTGTTTGGCAATATATTGAACTTTTGATGAAACTATGTTTAAAAATTATTGAGAATTAAATCCGTATAATTCATTAGGTGTCAGTGTTTTCAGTTCGGAAACTGCTTTAGGCATATTCTTGAAATTACGAAACAAAATTTGATTTACTTCAGCAGGTGACCAACGTTCATTTAAGGATTCATCAAGTTCACCTTCAAACACTTGATCATAAAACGATTCAATCATTTCACGCAAGATTCCAATGGAACATTTCTTGAAATGAATAATCATATCTATTCTACCTGGTCTAATCAATGCTGAATCAATTCTTTCTGGGAAATTTGTAGAAATGGCAATAATTCTTCCACTAGATTCTAACGTACCATCTAATAGATTCAAGAGAAATGAAAGATCAATTGGATTCTCTTCTTCTTGAATTATATTACCTAGTTCATCCATTTTAATAGGTTTCTTTTCTTGAGGTCTTTTCAATTCACGACGCAAAACTATATCACCCATAGCATCAATATCTTCAATGACATACATACGTTCATTTACAGGAATAGTGTATCGTTCAGATTTGCCACCATCCATAACATTAATTTCATCATTAAAAAATAGATGATTCAGTTGTTCTTTAGATTTGATCTCAGATAGATGAAGATTAATGATATGACGGTTTCCGACATTAGCAATAGCCTTCATTGTAGATGTTTTTCCACATCCTGGTGAACCATGAAACATGAATCCTAGAGTATGAGGAATACCTTTTGCATCATACCAATCCTTTCTCTCCAAAAAGAATTCTGTATGGTTACGAACATCTTCTTTTTGTTCAAAAAATACATTATCAAATGTTCTGGATGTTGTAAATTTATGTTTTTGGAATACGATATGACTTGATGGTAAAGGATTACGAATACCAGGTTTCTTTTGATCAACCATCATATCAAAAAAGAATTTTTGTGTTCCCAATTTATTTGCCATATGACGATCATAACTTAAACAACATGTTTCAACATATTGCTGTAAGTAAAGATTTTCATGTTCAAAGCAGAATAATTTAAATTTAAGAAGTTCAATAGTTCCATTCGTATAAGATACCGAAATCAATTGAAAATAAAGATCTGTATCAATCAGCACCGGATCAAACTCGTGAGGAATATAATCATGATGAGTAATGGATAACAAATTCCTGATTTTAGGTAGTTTAGATACGGAATGAATTACAGCATCCATACGATTTTGGAACATCGTATTCCCTTTCTTATCTTCCTTTTCACGTTCAAATGTAATAACGGCTTGAATTTGTTTATCTGGTGGTGGAGGATCACGTTGATGACGTCTACAACAGCCTTGTAATGTAAGTGGTAAAGATTGACTAGCCTTTTCAAAAATAGTGGTAATCAAAGGAGAAAAAAAAGGCATTACTTTTTCGAATAAACTGATACCTAAAAAGGCTTTTAAACTTCCTCCGCCGCTAAGAATCATCTGAGTTTTTATTAGATCTGTCATCTGTCCGTTCATTTTTCCTTTTTAGAGTTCAACGTTTAATACACATATCAATAGTTTGAATATTTTGTTGAAGTGGTTTGGTACGCTTTAGACGTAGAGATTCAGAAGCTTTGTCGATAACTTCATTTGCTAAAGAAACATATTTCTTAATATCTCGCAATGGTCCCTGAATATTCATGGACGGAAATACAGTTCGAATAGGTGGCATTTCGGAAGCAATTAAATCGTTAGACCCGGAAAAATATTCACGATATTGTTTAATATCTAGGATTCCGCCAAACATTCTTAACAAAGTGCGTGGAGGCGCTGGAGAAATTAGATAATCAGTATACAGAAATCCGTACAACTTAATCAATAGTGAATGACGATACCATCTTTGCGAATCGGATACAGTTGAATCCATATACAGATGTGCCAAACAACATTCTGGAGAACAAAAATTTCCTTCACAAGTATACAAATCTTTATAAGTATTGTAAGAAACTGGAGATTTGAATTGAAATCCATTAAATTGATGGCAACACCAGAAACAGGATGTATATTCAGAATATACCTTTTCAACAAAAATTTGTTCAAGCATAGGTTTCAAAATAGATTTTGAAAAACGTTCTGAATCTTGTCTGATAGTGTTATCTAAAATTTCGGAGTAACTAGTAGTTTGTCCAACAGGTAAAACTTGTTCTTCTTGTTCTGAAACTTTTAAAAAGAAAACTACAGGAGTTTCGGCGATAGGAACAGCTTTTTTGCGAGGAGGCATTTTACTTGATAAAGCTTGTTCTGATAAAATCCAAAATGGATTTACTTAGATATAGACCAATTGTAATTATTCAAGATGGATCGTTACCAAAAACACACTCATCGTGAGCATATCTATAATCTTCCTGATACATATATCGGAAGTATTGAAACTGCTCCCGAAGAACATTATGTGGTTTCAGATTCATCATTTATCCAGAAAACGGTTCCGTTTAATCCTGGATTTTATAAATTAGTAGATGAACTTTTGGTGAATGCACATGATCATGTTGTGCGTCTTCAGCAAAGAAAGTCTACTAACCCTGTAAAAAATATTTGGATAACTGTAGATTCTCAATCTTTAATTATTAAAAATGATGGAGAAGCTATTGATGTAGAACAACATCCAGTACATGGATGGATTCCTCAAATGATCTTTGGCGAACTATTGACATCAACAAATTATGATAAAGATGAAAAGAAACTTGTAGGTGGAAAGAATGGTTATGGTGTAAAACTTGTAAACATCTTTGCCAACAAACTAGATGTAACAATCGTAGATTCTCAGCGTGAACTGAGATACACACAGACCTTTGAAGATAATATGACAAAAATCGGGAAACCGGAAATCACAAAATCTAAAAATAAGTCTTTTGTTCAACTTACATGGATTCCCGACTTCAAAAAGTTTGGAATGTCATGTATTCCTGAAGGAATGGTTCAAGTTATTCAAAGACGTGTTCATGATCTAGCATTGACTGCTGGTCGTGATGTTAAAGTATTCTGGAATACTGAACATATAAAGTTCAGAGATTTGGGAGCTTATGCTTCATGGTATATTCCTGAAACAAAACTGATTCTGGATAATCCTCAAGAACGATGGACTATTGCAGTATCAGATTCACCTCTAGATAAAGCTATGACAATTTCATTTGTTAATGGTATTTGGACTCGGTCTGGTAAACACGTTGATGAAATTGTGTCCCAGATCGTATCATATATTGTTACACATATTGAAACCAAAAAGAAAATAAAGGTCAAACCTGGAATGGTTCGCGATATGCTCGCTGTATTCATTCATTGTTCTGTAGAAAATCCAGCATTCTCTTCACAAACTAAAGAAGTATTGACTTCTAAAGTATCGTGTAAATTGAGTCCTGAATTTCTCAAGAAACTGTTGAAACTAGAGCTAGTTGAAAAAGTTATGGAAGAGCAAGATAAAAAAGACCAAAAAGACCAAAAGAAAACAGATGGACGTAAAGTCTCTAAAGTAGTAATTCCTAAGTTGGATGATGCTTCTTTAGCCGGAACAGCAAAAAGTCACGAATGTACTTTGATTCTGACAGAAGGAGATTCAGCTAAATCTATGGCTGTATCTGGTCTGACTCAAGAACAAAGAGCACGTTATGGTGTATTTCCTTTGCGAGGTAAACTTCTCAATGTGAAAGACACTTCAGCTCGTAAAGTTGAACAGACTGAGGAAGTAGCTAACCTAAAAAAGATTCTGGGTCTCGAATCCGGAAAAAAGTATCCCGATATTAAATCATTGCGATACGGACGTATCCTAATCATGACAGATCAGGATTATGATGGATCCCATATTCGTGGACTTTTGATCAATCTGTTTCACGAACTGTGGCATGACCTAATCAAGATTCCAGGGTTTATTACCTATATGGCAACTCCAATTGTCAAAGCAACAAAATC
>Ga0114960_10004429_pt1 | contig 10523 bp, 8 predicted proteins | sample C_130625_MF_Meta_FD_92637 | JGI IMG/M metagenome (GOLD analysis project Ga0114960, IMG submission 92637) | Freshwater microbial communities from Lake Croche, Canada to study carbon cycling - C_130625_MF_MetaG | ecosystem: Environmental > Aquatic > Freshwater > Lake | place: Lake Croche, Canada...
AGGTTGGGATGCTTTCGTCCAACTTGGAAAAGGGGGGGGGAAATGCCAATTCCAATAAGTTGATATCTGTCCCATATCTTTTGAAAAATCTTGTGATGTTGTGCATACAATTCCAGTTTTGTTGGTTAATACTTGTGATTTACATTCATCTCCAAACATTGATTTGTCTTTTGAACCAGAGCCATACGCAAATCTTGTATAATTAATTCTTTTACTCGATTTTTGATTCAATCGGTTTGCTTTTCGTCTTGGTTTTAGTCTTTTTGAAACACGAGAACGATAATTCGAATAAGTAAAATTCTCTGGTACAGGTGAAGCAAAATCTGGGGATGTATCCGTTCTATTTGTTCCTTTATCATAAACAGAATTAATCTTGTTTTGTGGGTCAGTATTAACAACACATCGGAAAAAATAAGTTCCATTTGACATAAAAGGGTAATCTGATGTATTTGCTACTTTAACTGAATAAGTATCACTATTTGGCACAAAATCAACTCTTAATGTCCATGTTGCATAGTTTAAGAATCCTCCTTGTACTGGTAAATCATCTGGATTATCAAAACGTAAAAGAGAATACTGTTTTCCCTTCTCTAAACAATAAATATTAACAACACAGTCAATAGGTATAGCAGGTGCACCTATTTGATCTTCACTTCCCCAATTTGCTTCGTAAGGATTTCCCATCTTTAATAGAACTGGAAAAAGTTCTTTTAATGGATCGACATTCCCTTGTATCGCTGAAAGATTTTCAGTAGCAGGTGATCCATCAGGATCTTTTTTAGAGGATACATTAGGTAATGAACACGGTAAAAGAGAAGCAGCTGCATTATCAGAAGGTTCGTTAAATTGATCACGAGTGACCCAGCATTTAGGAACGCCTTTACTATTTAATGTACAATCCATAGAAACGGACATTAATTGGTATGCATCATTATAAATAAATTTAGTTAATTCTCCTTTATCATTTGTTTCATAACCATACATGACACAGACATGATCATAATCTTGATCTCCTTCTTCAAGTACGAATAACCCAGCAACAATCGGGTAATTATTATCAAATTGTTTCTTTATATATACAAACAATTCTTTCCAACTACTTCCTACATCACAATCATCGTATAATATCTGTAATCTACGATATGCTTGTGTAGAGCTTACACCAGGTAAAAAAGAACCACCTGCTGCCTTATTCACTTGGGCTTGAGAAATATAATTTCCGTAATAAATTAAAGCTTGTTGAACGGCTGCCTCGCCACAGTATCCAACTTCATTATCTGCATAGGCACCCCAACCCCACATACGTCTTGCTGGAATATTTAACATTTTTGAATTTTTAGTATCTTTTAAAATACGATCCTTGATTTTACATAAAGAAGGAGAAGGAGAAGGAGAAGGAGAAGGAGAAGGAGAAGAAGTACTACTTTTACTTAATTTTACTATTGTAAATATGATTAAACATACAGTAAGAATTAGTAATATAGAAATAAAAAATTTCATTTATATAATAATAAATAATTTGTAGAATAAAATTGAATTTAAAAAACTTCTAAAAGAGATGGAATGAAAATGTCTGTCATTACGATTACTTGGAGCGAATCTGTCGAAAACCATGCAAAGATGCAAATCATTGGAAACAGGCATCAGAATGGGTATAGCATAGAACAATTACGTAAATGTATGTCTATTTTTGAAGAAAAAAAAGAAGGTTGTTGTGAATGGATTCGTTTGAATGATTTGTTAGAGAATGAGACAGAAGAAGCTTGTTTACTGGTAGTACGTAACGGTGTAAACATTATGTTGGAAGAGAAATCTTCTAAATCATTATATGATGAATTGATTGTATTAGATGTTGATAAAAAAGCGTATATGAGGGGAAGTGTCGTTAATAAACGTGCTAGACATAATCTTTGCTTTGCTGATTTTTCACAAGAGCCTGAATATGAAAATAAAAAAGGGAGAGTTGTTTCTTTTCAACAACTGTCTATTATGAGTAAAGTAAGAGAATTAATTCCTTCTTATATAGAAGATTCACACGATTTATTTGCAGAAGAGAATTTATACTACGATTTATCTAAAAAAGAGGTTGGAATTGGGTTTCATGGAGATGGGGAGAGACGTAAAGTGATTGGGATGAGATTAGGAGATTCGATGGATTTACAATACCAATGGTTTTATCAATCGAAGCCGGTAGGTAAACGGTTTCGTATCATGTTGAATGACGGGGATTTATATATAATGAGTCAAAAAACGGTTGGGACGGATTGGTTGAAGAAAAATAGTTATACGTTACGACACGCTGCGCATAATCTTGCTAAGATAAAAGACTAAAAAAAGACTAAAAATAAATTTAATTTTTAAATTTATTTAATAATACAATTATACTTTTATAGACCGCTTACTTACTTTATTAACTAAGAAGAGTGTTAAGAAGAGTAAATATCGTTCTATAGACAAGGTGGTAACCCTTGTGAATTGATTTTATGCTTTACTCTGTTTTAGAAATATAGTATTTATAATTTAAAAAATTAAGAATTATAAAAATGATTCATCCAATCGGATTTTCCATTCACGAAAGTCTTATCGTGAAAGAAATTCCACATAAAAAAAAGTTATTGGCTCATATCATTCCAGGTAAACTTGATACCTATATCTTTACTACATCGGACGCATATAATAAAGACTATCAAGAAAGTTATTTTGCGATAACATGTAAAAAAGGAGGATGGGACTGTTTCCGACACTATGAAATACTTGCAAATGGTTGTATACCGCTCTTCACAGATATAGAAAAAATTCCTGAAAATATAATGACATTTTTCCCTAAAAAACTCATTCAAGAAACTAATCAACTTTTTCTACAAATCTCAAACGGTAAAATCGTCGATTATGATGAAATATGTAAAAAATATATTTCTCTATTATTAGACCATACACGAACCTATCTTACTACAAAAAGTATGGCTCAATATATTTTAACCCAAACTGGGATCTTGTCTATAAAAAATGTCTTATTCCTTTCCGACGAAACAAGTCCTGACTATCTTCGATGTCTAACATTAACTGGTTTTAAAGATTTATTGGGAAAGGATTGTCACGATTTCTTAAAAGTACCCCATATTTATGAAGATTATTCAGATGATATATCCATGTTATACGGAAAAGGTATCAATTATACTAAAAAAGTTGATGCATCAAAATATGTAAATATCCTAAATATAACAGAAAATATCAAATCTCATTTTTACGATGTTGTTATCTGTGGTAGTATTCACAGAGGATTTCCATTAAAAGAACTAGTATATGAATACTATAAACCGTCCGAAATCATTATTTTATGTGGCGAAGATGAACATGAATGCGAATGGAAAAATACAACATCTCACTTTTTTTTGCGTGAATACAAATAATAAAAATGTCCGTCATTAGACATCAGAATGGGTATAGAAATAACATTTATCTAAACGCAATAATCATCAACACTTGGTATATTTGGATTATACACTCCTTTCTCTGTTGCTCTTTGTAACAGATTTTCAAAAATAGAATCAAACTTTGGGGTATGTCCAATCTCGTCGCATAATGCATGACTTATTTCGTGTATCAACACAAGAACGAGTTGGTTGCGGTGATACTGTTCATGTGTTTTTTTATCTTTTTTACAAATGAAAACGTATTTTTTATCAATTGTATAACTCTTATCTCCTTCAAAAAAACGAAGATGGTCAACAATATTATCTACATCTGGGTGAATAGTTCGAATGTCTTTGATGAGAGATAGGACATAATCATCTTGGGACTGGTTTTCATAATTATCTTTGACTTCAATTATGATCGAATAAAAGATATATATTATCAAAAAGATTCCAATGAAACTGAAAAGATAAGTCATTTATATATAAAATTGATAAAAATAAAATGAAATAAAAAAGAGTAAATGAGTTTGAAATATATCACTAGCAAAAAAGAGAATAAAGAGATATTAAATAAATATCTCCAAAAATACTCAGAAGAAGAAAAAAAAGATATCATCTACGAATTATCTTATATGAAACAAGAAGAAAAAGCTATATCACAAGATATTTTACAATCTTTAAAAAACTCGTCAACTGGTTTAAAACATCCTGATTTTATAGAGATCTCCAAAAAAATAAAAGAGACAGATATGTTTATGGACAAACCTTTCGATATGACAGAAGGATTAAATGAATGTTCAAAATGTAAAAGCAAACGAACCATATCTTATGGCAAACAGAATCGTTCAGCTGATGAAGGAATGACTGTCTATGTTACCTGTATTGATTGTAAATACCGATATACGATGAGTAGTTAGCACGAGTAGTTAGTACGAGTTAGCTGAAAGGTGGAAATGCTCCAGATGGGTTAATATTTTTAATTACTATCTTTTTTATATTTTTTATATTTTTGGAGTAAGTATCATAACATGAATGATGGCATTTATTCTCTTTTTTATCTATTGCATTGCATTCATTGATACATCGTTTCAACTCTACAAAATTATCTACTTTATCTACTTTATTCATTTTATTATAAAATGAATACTATAAATGATTTTATGATAAACGAGTTGAAAAATTTTAAAGAAAAGAAAACATTTTCTGAGAAAAAAAAGTTATGATAGAAGCCCAACCCTTCTGACTACGTATCTAATAAAAATAAATTGGAAAAAATATTATACTTTGTATTCTCAAAAATTGATAGACATAATTACGCTGATGCATTACTAAACGAAAAACCGCAATTATTACCATCTATTGATAATATTTTATCTTATTTTACATAAAATGCAAGTTGTACTCGAAGCGATCATAGTTGGTATAATGAATATTGCATTCGGTTTCATTGTATCTTATCTATCTATGGGAGAAAAAGCAAAGACATTTACTCACTGGAATTCTCTTTTACTAAGTTTCTTTATCACCGGTGTACTGATCCATTTATTCTGTGAAGTGTCTGGAATAAATAAAAGATATTGTAAAGATGGAAATGCTTGTAAAAAATAAATACAATTTAAACAATTCTGGTACTATAAAAATGGGACTTTTTTATAGTAAATATTATACTCCGCCGTTACAAATGGTAACTACAAGTAAATATGAAATCTTGTTGAATCAAGCATATTGTCATAAATGCAACTCTGTCGTTTTAAATAAGGGTCTGTGTAAATGTCGAAACGTGAAAGTATTTGGAGAACAGAAAGAATTGGGTAGATTGGTACTAGATCATAAATACTATTCAGACTGTTCTTTATTATCTTTTACGCCTACTCGTAAATAATTAATTTAGACATATCATGGTTCATATTCGCATCGATTTCCATTTTTCTAATATCATCATACAATGTCTTCAACATTACATTTAATTCATCTACTTTTACTTCTTGTTTCTTGAATTTATTTAAAAATTCAATAAAATCGTCACTGAAAGGCTTGTTTGTGTAAGGATTTATTGTAATATCATTATCAATCAAATGAGACAGAGAAAAGCAGTAGATATCATATCCAAGATAAGGTCTAAAATGTTTTTCTAGTTCGACATAATAAACGGTATCATTCGTCTGAATAAAATCGTTTTCACATTTCACATTTATTTTTTGGTAAATATCGATGACTTTATAGGTAATCTTTGTATTTAATTTAATTTTATTTGCTAATAGAATATTATAGATCACTTGATCTTTATATTGTTTAATATACCCATCTATTTTTTTCTCTAGTTTTTCAATCTGTATTTCGTCAAATGATGTATATAAATTATGCAACATCTTTTCGAGTCCAAAATTTAAGATTTCGTCTTCTTTGACACGACCATTTCTTAACATTTCATTAAATAGTCCTGCTTCTTTTTTCATATACTTATCATCTAAAAAGACGACAATTGTTGCTAATTTATCCAAGATTTCATCTACTGTACCATTTCCATAATTTTGTAACAAGTCGTCTCTTATAGAAACCACGTTTTCTTTGTGAAAATATTTTGACAACTCTTTTTCTAATACATCTCTTATGATAGGAGTATCTCTCGTTAATTTTTTAGAAAATAATTTAATTTCAGTTTGTGTATCTTTAATATTTTCTTTTTGGTCTTGTTCTTTAGGAGGAACAAACGTTTTTCGAAGACTGTTTTTTACTTTTAATATTTCCATAAAATCTTTATACTCTTTCGATTTAATACTGGGTAAATAAATAGTTCCTAGTTCATATTGAATCTTTTCATGTATTTTTTCAATGTCTTTACGAAGCTTATCGTATAAATTGATTAGATTATCTAGATCAAAATAAGACTGGTAATGTTTTATTTCGCATAATTTATTCTTTTTAAGATTTTCAAGTATAGAATCTTTGTTTAAAAGTGGATTTTTTAATTTCTGAATTAATTCGTTGATAGCATCTGTATTCTCTGATAAACACTTTTTTTCGTCATCTATTTCTCTTTGATTATCAGGAATATCTTTAGGAATATCTTTAGGAATATCTTTAAACTCTGTATATATCATTTTTTCATAATTACTAGAAATGGTATCCACCTGAGAGATAAGATCGTATATATTATGATAGTCTTTTACATCTTCCTCTTTTACCTCTTTTACGTCTCTTATAAGTCTTTCAATTTGTACCGGAAATAAAGGTTCCATTCTTTTCAGAATATCACGTCCTTGGTATCTAGTATTCGAGTTTAAAAATCTATTTTCTTTTTTTAGTTTTAAATACAGATCATCTTGTATTTTTTTCAATGTGACTATATCTTTTTTACGAGAAATAAGATGTTTAATCACGTCTAAATTATGTTCGAGAGTTTCTGAATACATAGAGATTTGTTCTTCTTCTTCTTTATAATTTTTTAATTCATTTTTTGTCATGAAAGATCTTTTCAATTCTTTTAAATGGATTTGGTCTAAGAGATTGATGTCTTTTACTTGATCTTTTAAACTACTGTCAATTTGAAGAATCAGTTTATAGACGAGCAAATTGCTGTAAGTAGATAAAAGGTTTGGGGTATGTATATATCGATCAACTAAAAGTTTTAATTGTTGTCTGGACAAGACCTTTAATAAAGAAACAAAACGATCATCTTCGATAAGTTTTTGAATCACATCGATTCCTTTATCTTCTCGAAATACATTATACATCACATCAAATTTATATTTTTCTTCTTTATTAAATCTATCAACCAATTCTTTTTTTTCTTCAATCTCATCTCTTTCCTCTTTTTCTTTTTTTTCCAACTCTTTTATTTTTAAATCAATCTCTTCTTTATTTTTTTTAAAAATACGATCTTTTTTTAGTTTTTTCATGAAAGCAGAATCTTCTATCGGGTTTTCTTTTTGTTTTTTATAGTTTAATAATCCTAACATTTTTAATTTTGAATAGATATCAGCTTGACTTAACGGACTTTGATTTAGATTCGTGATTAATATATCATTTTCTTTTGCGATTTTTTTAAGTTCGGCTAGATCTTTGTTCTGTTTAGGTTTTTTTGGTTTTGATTTGGGCTTCTGTTCAGAATCGGAATGTTCAGAATCTGACTCAAATAAATCGTCAATATCTGAATCTGCCATTTATTATAAGAATTTTTTTTTTATAATATCATCAAAGATATTATAAACTAATTTAAGTAAAAAGAGAATTTTTTTTAGTAAATTGTTTCTCATGTACGCTATTCGTCTTAAAAATACTTTTTTTCACTTCTATTTCTACTTTTTCCTCGCTCTCATAAATAGAATTTAAATCCATTTTTAAATCAAATACACCCGTACCCGTTTTTGGTATCTTTCCTAACATTATACTAGCAGAAACACCATCCGTTGTTTCCTTTTCCCCGTTTAACCCAGCTTTCAAGAAATTTTCTAAACTTTCTTCAAATGATGCTTTTGATAATGGACCAGATCCTACCTTCTTTTGTCCATATCTACTTATGGATATAATAGATCCAGTGTAAACCATTACATCTACAAGTAATTCAACATGACTTGAGTTTACAAATGTCCCATCACTACTAACAACATCCATATATTCTTCAATCAGAAACTGTCTTGTTGCTTCGATTCCGAATGTATTATATATTTCCCACATATTATTACATAGTGTTCTTTTTTTATCGACTAAAGGATGACTAAACAAACCATACAAGTTACTTCCTTCGGTTGTAATGACCCATTCATCTAAAAGATCTTTTTTACGCTTCTCAAAAAAAATCTCTTTTATTTTTGATATTCCCGATATTTTCAACTTTAATAAAAGGGGTAAAATCTTATCTTCTATTTTGATCGTTTTTTCAATGTCATGTGGCATATCATCGAAATCTTCTTTCAATATATCAATCGATTTTTTTTCCACTTGATCTATGCCATCGTTATCAACTTCATTATCTTCAACTTCTTCATTTTCCTCAACTTCCTCATTTTCCTCAACTTCCTCAACTTCTTCTACTTCCTCTTCTACTTCCTCTTTTTTATTAAATTCTTCGATAAAGATATCAATTATTCCTTTTGATTCGGGTGTATACAATACAGTCATATTCGGATTTTCTTTTTCAATTTGTTGTTTGATCAATTTCATATTGATATTATATTCATACAAGATATTTTTATCTAATGTAAAACGAAGTCTCCAATCTAGTTTACTTTTATCGATATTGTATATATCACAGAATATATTATGCCAATTTTCTAAAGACCCTTTATGAAACTCGTAATTAGTTACCAATCTTTTCAAGGTTATTTCGGTAAATGAATTTCCGATCGTGTTACGAATCTCTGGTATATCTTGAAATGATTGATTTAAAAAGATCAAACAGTTTACCATTTTCGGATCTTTTGTCGCATTTAACAGCTCGCTAAAACGAGGAACGCCTGTTACAACACATTTAATTGTCAATCCAGCCGAATGAAATGTATCTCTTATAGCTAAACCATTATACAGATTGAAATTTTTTGTATCTTTAATGGTTAGATCATAAGCATAATTGGTAGTATTTTCTACTTCTTCAATGCTTACAATTTTATCAAATAATATATCAGTATAATCTTGATTTCTTTCTCTGAACACAATCTTCCCATCTATTTCATCTGGAATAGACTCGTTTTTACACCCTGTAACCAGTTCATATCCATTTATTGTTTCTTTAATAAAACTATAGATACCTAAGATATTCATCATTTGTTGGACATCGATTAATAAGTCTTTAGATAATATTTTTTTTTTAATAAATCCATCTAAAAATCCCTGTAAACACGCTTTATTAGAGAAGATTATTTTATCAGATACAAAAGATTTTCCACATAATTCATTTACTATTATGCATAATAAAGTGCTATGTATTCTAAAATCTTTAGTTTTCCAACGTTGACTATTATCAAACACATTAGTCAATAAATTCCATCTTTTACACAATGATATCACCGGTTTGATATATTCATCTTCATAGTCATTAATAGAAACTCTATAATTTGTCATTGTCCCTTTAGAACAATAAGCACCTAAAAGGTATCCTAACTCATAATCTAATGGGATAACTTTTGGAATAACTCTTGGCATAACTGTATCATCTTTTAATTCAAAAAAATGATTTTCTTTGAAGTCGATTGTCTTCTTTGATACAGGTAAATAGTCTCCGACTTTTAGAGAATCGCCATTTACCGGTATAATCTTGCCATTCACCAATTTCAAAAATGATTTTGATTTTGTAGCAATGACTTCACGTTGTTCTTCCGTGATAATTTTTAACATCGTATCACTTCCATCTATATTAATAACAGGGTGTTTTGTGACTGCCTCAATCTGTTTCCAAGACACATTACCGTCTTCGTCACAAGATGGTATCTCGTAATAATCATCCAATTCAGAATAAGTCGTATCTTTTTCTTGATTATAGTCTGTTTTACTTGCTATCTTTATTTTTTCTAATACAAAATCTCCTATACGGATCTTTGATATCTTATCACAATTTCTTACAGTGATAAATGTTTCATATGTTACCGAATTCAATGTACTTTGAGTTTGTCTTTCACCGATACTCTGTGCAGTAATAATTCCAACAGATTCACCTGCTTGTGTGAGTGTCTTGTAATAATATTTAACGATCTCTTCTTTGAAAGAATTGAATAAACTCGGATAAAGCATCACTGTCTTTAGATCCTTTGAAAGTTTCTTACGAATATTCGAAGTGATTGATTCTGCTACAAAGACTGGTATGCACTTGTTCACTGGAATTGATTGACATATCTCTTCTATTTGTTCTTCAGTCAAAGGGCAACTCATTTTTTTCATTTGTTATTATTTTTAATATTATTTATCAATTTTATAACATCTTTTTCAATTGAATTATATATTTATAACTTTTGAAATATTTTTAAAACTAAATTCAATTGAAACATCTTTTTCAATTGGATTTAAAAACTGATTTCAGTAAAACAATTTGATGATCTCTACCAACTCTTGATTTTCTTCTGACATAATTCTTTGTATTTGTACTTCCATCACTTCTAATAAGATAACAATACG
>Ga0114960_10004437_pt1 | contig 10511 bp, 10 predicted proteins | sample C_130625_MF_Meta_FD_92637 | JGI IMG/M metagenome (GOLD analysis project Ga0114960, IMG submission 92637) | Freshwater microbial communities from Lake Croche, Canada to study carbon cycling - C_130625_MF_MetaG | ecosystem: Environmental > Aquatic > Freshwater > Lake | place: Lake Croche, Canada...
CGCCACCGAGGCTGGCGTAACGGATGCTCGTCCGCTCCGCGAGCACCGGGAACGTGCGGCGGCGAACCTCCTCCCTCACGCGCTCCAGGAACATCCTCCCTACGGGGTTTGCCTCGCGGCCGAAGGTCATCGCGCCGCCGATCACCACCGTCTCAGGGTCGATCGCGTGCATGAGCGTGACGATCCCGATGCCGAGCCAGCGGGCGACCTCCATCAGCACGTCGGTGGCGAGGGCGTCGCCCCGCTCCGCCTCGCGGGCCACCAGGATCGGCGTGAGTTCCTCGCCGCCGGTCACCGCGACTGCAAGCGAGCCCGTGGCCCCGGCGGCGATCCGCTCCCGTGCCATCACCTTCAGCGACGTGGCACTCGTGTACGCCTCGAGGTGGCCGGGCTGGCCGCACGGGCACATCCGCGCGGTCGGCGCCGGATCGACGAGAATGTGGCCGCACTCCGAACCGTGGCTGTGCGCCCCCTCGACGTTGACGTCGCCGATGATGATTCCGCCGCCGACTCCCGTGCCGAGCGTCAGCAGCACGAGCGACGAGGCGCCACGGGCCGAGCCGACCCAAAACTCTCCGTAGCCGGCGGCATTGGCGTCGTTGGCAAATGTCACCTCGCGGCCCGAGTGCGCCGCCACGCGATCGCGGAGCGGAAAATCGTCCCAGCCCGGCAGGTTGCCCGCCCGCACGATCGTGCCGTTGGGAATGTCGAGCGGCCCGGGCGAGCCGAGGCCCACACGCGCGATATCGGCCGTGGCGATCCCCGCGAGCGAGGCGAGCGTATGCACGGAGCGGCCCATGCGGGCCGCGGCGTCCTCCGGCCCGCGCGACACATGCGTGGGCTCCGTGTGAAACGCCAGCAGGCTCCCCGCGTCGTCGACGAGCGCGGCCTTGATGTTCGTGCCACCGAGATCGACGCCGGCGTAGAGCGGCCGCGTCGCCGCGGCCAGCGGTAGGAGCACCCGATCGTCAGCCATCATTCAGGCAGCCGTGCCGTCTCCACCGGCGGCGTCGGACTCGTGCACGCCTTCATGAAGTCGACGAGCGCCGCCTTCTCCTGGGCCGTAAGGTTCAGCGGTTTGATCTTGTCGCTCAAGTGCGAGTTCGGATGGCCGCCTTTGTCGTACCACTCGACCACCTCCTCGAGCGTGGCCACCGAGCCGTCGTGCATGTAGGGAGCCGTCAAGGCCGCGTTGCGGACCGTCGGCGTCTTGAAGGCGCCGGTGTCGGCCTCTTCCTTCGTGACCACGAACCGGCCGAGATCGGGCTCCGCCTTGTCCATGCCGATGCCAAGGTTGTGATATTTCTCGTCGGCGAGGTTGGCACCGACGTGGCAGGCGGTGCAGTTTGCCTTGCCGAAGAAGAGGTCGCGGCCCAGCGTGGCCGACTCGTCCAGCGGATGGGCCTCGGCCGCCGCCTTGGCGGCCTCGTACTTCGCCGCGAGTTCCTCGTCGTCGGCGATGTCTTCCTCGTCCATCTTCGTGAACGGCAGAAGCTGCTCGTGGTAGTCGTAGGCTGACGGCGCCGTGACGATCGCCCGCTCGAAGGCGGCGATCGCCTGCCCCACACGGTCGATCGTGAGCTCACCGAAGATCGCATCGAACTGCTTCTTGTAGACCGGGTTCTCGGAGAGCCGCGCGACGACGCCCTCGTGCGTGAATCCCATCTCGATCGGATTTTGGATCGGGCCCACCGCCTGGGCCTCGAGCGAGTCCACGCGGCCATCCCAGAACTGCTTCCCCGTCAGGATCCGGTTGAACGACACCGGTGAGTTCCGGCCACCCAGCTGTCCGCGGATGCCGACACCGGTCTTCGTGTTCGCCGAGTAGCCCATCGACGGGTCGTGGCAGCTGGCGCAAGAGACCGTTGAGTCGACCGAGAGCCGCGTGTCGAAATAGAGCTGACGGCCGAGTTCGATCTTGGCGCGGGTGAGCGGATTGGCGTCGAGGCCGGTGATCTGACTGGCGCCCTGCGAAAGGCCGAGCGGCAGCATCGGCGCGAGGACCCGCGAGTTCTTCGGGTTCGCGAGCCACTCGTCGACCTCGGCGAGCGTGATCGGGCCCGTGCCGGGTATACCGGCGGTGAGCGATGGCTCACCGAGTTCAACTTTCTCGGCGGGCTCTTGCGAACTCGCACTCGCCGCAGAGGTCGTCGTGGGTGCCGCGACAGACGGCGTGGCACCCGGCTTCGCCGCCGCGGCGATCGCCGTATCCGCGGCCGCTGCGCGGGCATCGACATCCTGCCGCGAGGCGTCGATCGCCTGTGCCGTGTCCGCGGCCAGAGACGTGGCCGGCGTTCCACCGGCAGCGGGTGCCATCTCGATCGTCTCGATCTCGACCACGTCCTCGCGGGCGATCGGACCACCGGCCGGCGCACAGCCGCCGACGAGCATAAGACCACCGAGGGCAAGTGTCATGGACAGCGAATGATTCCGCTCACATCCGACAACTGGCACGGCCATGTCACAGTCTCCAGATCACATCGGGGAACACTTCGCAAACCCGTCGATTGATCCCGATCACGGAATCAACCGACGTGCATTGTAAGCAGGTCTTGGCCTACGGCCATGCCCGCCGTGCGCCACCCGTCAGCCGCGTCGGAGGAGGTCCGGCACGGCCAGCCACTCGAGTTCGCCGGGATGACCGAGGCCGTCGGCGAACGAGATCGACGCGACCGCTCCCTTGTCCATCCGGACCGCGGCGGATCCGTCGCCGATCGACGCCGCCACCAGCCGGCCGACGCACGGGGCATGGCCGACCCAGGCGACGGTGCCTGCATCCTGGGCCACAGTCCACTCGACGATCCGATGCCAGTCCGATCCCGGTGCGAGCGCCTCGACCACCACCACCGGCGGCCGGCCGGGCAGGCCGGCGGAGAGGATCTCAGCGGTCTCGCGGGTCCGCACCAGAGGGCTGGTGGCGATCGCGTCCACCTCCATGCCGGCGCGAGCAAGTCGCTTCACGAGCCGCGCGAACCGCCGGCTGCCCTTGCGGGTGAGCCGCCGCGAGAAGTCGTCGCCCTCGGGCGAGACATCCTCGGCGATGGCGTGACGAACGATGTAGAGACGGGTCGTGAGTGCGGCCATAGTGCTTGCGATTGTGGCGGCCGACGCGGCGGCGAACAAGCGGGCGACTCAGGCCCTCCGCCAGAGGTCGTCCCAGCCGAGGCCCGCTGCCCGCACGGCTGCCTCAGCATCGCGCCGCCAGCGCACCGCATCGACCGGGTATCCAGCGGTGGGCTTGAGTCCCGCGCACCGGTCGCCCCACCAGTCGTTGAAGGCCGCCATCGAAAGTTCGCGGACGTACTTCGCCGTCATGCTCGCCAGAGCCACGGGCAACCGCGACTCCCCGCGAACCGAAAACTCGATTCGGCAGCCGGCCTCCGGGAGACGGTAGGCCGACCATTCGGGCGTCTCCGCGATCACTTGCACGAGCGGTGCGGCGAACGCCCGCGACACGAGCGGCGCGTAGTGGCGCCGGCCGCCGTGCCGATCGCACCACACCACCGACTCGCCGGCCGCAGCGTCCACAAACGGCGCGGCGAGGTCGAGTGTGGCTCGCGAGAGGATGTCGCTCTTGTTGAGACCGGTGTCGAGCAGGGCGTTGAACTCACGGGGCTGCACGAGCCGGCAGCAGACCGCGACGAGCCTCAGGCCGCTGCCGGCGAGCGTGGCGGAGGCCTTTTCGGCCACAGCGGCCGCGTCATCGTGGCTGATCACGCGTGGCAGCCGCAGCCGCTCCGCGGCCTCCGCCCACTCGGCCGGCTCGCCACGAGACGCGGCAACCGCCGCCAGCAGACCGGCCCAGCCACCTGGCACGCCCCCGCCAGAGGCGGCAGCGCCCGCCAGCGCGCCACGCTCGAGCCCCGCAAATCCACCGCCGCCCCGGAAGATCCGCTTGGAGTCGCCCCACAGTCCATCGATCCCGGTCATGGCTGCCGCGAAGGCCGCCTCCACGCCGGCCGAATCCGCAGCCGACTCCCAGCACGTCGCCGCGACGACGAGCGGCCCGAGGTTCGGGCCGTAGCCGGCCTCGTCGGTGCCGACGACGAGCGTCATGGGCTTCCCCCGCCCGCAGGCCACTGCCGACAGTATTCGTAGACCGCGATCGACGCCGAGGTGGCGGCGTTCAGGCTGTGCGGCATGCCCGCCATCGGGATCTCGGCGACCCGATCGAGGCGGTCGAGTTCGTCCTGCTCGAGTCCCGACCGCTCGTTGCCGATCACGAGCACCGTCTTGGCGGCGAACGAAAACGTAAACAGGTTCTCCGACCTCGTGGTCTGCTCGAGGCCAACGATCTCGTAGCCCTCGGCCTTGAGCCGGTCGAGCACCGGCGGCAGGCTGCGATGGACCGCCACCTCGACCGACTCGGCGCCGTCGCGGGCGATCCGCCCATGGATGCCGGCGGCCCCGCAGGCGATCACTCGCGAAATGCCGAAGCAGCCGCAGGTCCGTACGATGTGGGAGAGGTTCACGTGGCTCCGCATCACGGCACAGGCCACGACCAGCTGCCGCGGCGCGGCGAGGACCACCGGAGGCTTGTGACGGATGTGCTCGAATCGCGACATGACGGATGGCTCCCGGCCGGCGGGCGACGCGAAGCGATTGTGCGGCAGGCGCGCCGCCCTGGGAATGCTCGGCGGCGTGGCGGCGGCTGGGCTCGCCTGGGCCCGCGCCGCCGCCGACCCCATCGAGCTGAAGCTGGTCGACCATGAGGGCCTCTTGAGAGAGGTCGCACGACACCGCGGCAAGGTTGTCGTGCTCGACTGCTGGAGCACCTCGTGCCCGCCCTGCGTCAAGGAGTTTCCCGAGCTCGTCTGCCTGGCAGCCGCCCATCCCGAGCGCGTGGTCTGCCTGTCGCTGGCGCTCGACTACGAGGGAATCGGCACGTTCGAGGAGGCGGTGCCGCCAGTTCGTGAGTTCCTCGAGGGAGTTGGGGCGCACCGCATCATCAACATGATCGCCACGGAGGAGGCCGATTCGATGTACACGAAGCTCGATCTTGCCGGCGTACCGGCGGTCTATGTCTGGCGGCCCGACGGCTCGCTCGCCGTGCGGTACGACGACGATCACGCCGCTCAGGCGCTCGGCAGGCCATTCACGTATGCCGACGTGGAGGCGACGGTGAATGACCTGCTCGCTCCCTCAGGCCGTTGAGCCGGCCCCAACAGCATGAGTAGACTCCGTTCGAGATTCATCCCCTGGAGTGACCCGATGGCCGGCACCAGCCCCCGCGACCGCGTCGCCGAGCCCCGACGTGCCGACGGCTCACGCCGTGGGGACGTCGTCAGGAGTCCGCTCACCGGCGGCCGCGAGACGATCGAGTCGATCGTTGTCGCCTTCACGCTCGCGCTCCTCTTTCGGGCCTTTGAAGCCGAGGCGTTTGTGATCCCCACCGGGTCGATGGCGCCGACCTTGATGGGCCGCCACAAGGATCTCGCCTGCTCGTCGTGCGGAGCCGTGTTTCAGGTTGGTGCCAGTCAGGAGTGGGACGAACTGGCCGGCCGCGTCCGGCCGGACCGAATCGTGCCCGCCGCCCGCTGCTTCAACTGCGGCACCGCCATCCCGCTGGCGATCCGTCCGGGCCAGCCCGATCCTCGGTATCCCTCGTTCAACGGCGACCGCATCCTCGTCGACAAGTTCGCCTACGACTTCTCAGACCCCAAGCGGTGGGACGTGGTCGTCTTCAAGTATCCCGAGGATGCCAAGACGAACTACATCAAACGGCTCGTTGGCCTCCCCGGCGAGACGGTCGTGATCACCGGGGGCGACATCTGGACAGCCCGCGGCGATGAGCCGGCGGCGATCGCCCGCAAGCCGCCTGAGCAGATGCTCGCGATGCTCCAGTGCGTGAGTGACTCCGACCACATATCATCCGAACTCGTGAAGGCCGGCTGGCCGACGGCCTGGGTCGACTGGTCGGCAGCTGATTCGGGCGGCTGCCAGTGGGCGACCGATGACGCCGGCCGCTCGTTCTCCGCGGCGTGCAAAGGCGACACCTCGGCCACGCTCCGCTACCGCCATCTCGTGCCGGCCTTCGACGACTGGCGGACGATCCGGGCCGGTGGCCGTCCCGCAGCGCCGTCGCCCACGCCCGTCAATGACTTCCAGCCCTACAACACGCAGCCCACGCGACTGCATGCCGTGGGCGACCTCGCGGTGGAGTGCGTGCTCGAGAGTCGCTCGACCTCCGGCCGCATCGCCTTCGACCTCGTCGAGGCCGGGGAGCGGCACCGCGTGGAGATCGACCTCGCCGACGGCCGTGCGAGCCTCGCCGTGCCCGGCGGGCCGGCACGAGCCACCGCGGCCACGCCCGTTTACGGCCGCGGCTCGTGGCGGATCCAGTTTGCCAACGTGGACGATGAACTCTCGCTCTTCGTCGATGGCAGGCGGATCGCGTTCGACGCGCCGACCGCCTGGTCGCGGCCGCTCCCCACTGAGCCGCCTGCCCTCGAGACGAAGCCCGCCACGCCGGGCTCCGCGGTCCCCAGCGATCTGGCGCCCGCGGGCATCACGGTTACCGCCGCCGACGTGCGGGTCACGGGCTTGCGCGTCCTCCGCGACCTCTTTTACATCGCCGCCGTTGACGTCGAGGGGAACGGCCGCGTGATCGAGGACGACTCGCTGGAGTTCCCGCTCACCGAGGGGCAATACCTGATGCTGGGCGACAACTCTGCCGCCAGCAAGGACAGCCGCCTCTGGCTCGAAGGCCACCACGTCGACCGCCGGCTCTTGATCGGCAAGGCCCTCGTGGTCTTCTGGCCGCACGCCGTTCCCGCCTCCTGGAGCATTCCGCTGCGGTTCCGCGGCTGGGATTTGCGATTGCCCTCGTGGCCCAACTTCGGGAGGATGCGGTTCGTGCGCTAGAGTGGCCCGGCGGGCCGCCCGCACCAGCCCCGCCCCGACGGAGTGGCATGGATGTCGCTTCTGAGCGTCGAAGGCCTCGTCAAAAACTACGGTCGCCGCCGCGTTGTCGACGGGGTCGACTTCCATGTCGAGGCCGGCGAAATCGTCGGCCTGCTCGGCCCCAACGGCGCCGGTAAGACCACCAGCTTCCGGATGACCTGCGGGATCGTAATCCCCGACTCCGGCCGTGTGCTCCTCGATGACGAGGAGATCACCGACTGGCCAATGTACAAGCGGGCCCGCGACGGCGGCATGGGCTACCTCGCCCAGGAACAGAGCGTGTTTCGCAAGCTCACCGTCGAGCAGAACCTCCTGGCGATCATGGAACTGATCGGCATGGCCCCGAAGGTCCGGCGAAAGCGGTGCGAGGAACTCCTCGAGCAGTTCGACATCGTGAAGATCCGCCGCTCGAAGGCACACTACATCTCGGGGGGCGAGAAGCGGCGGCTCGAGATCGCCCGCTGCCTGATCACCCAGCCGCGGATCATCCTCCTCGACGAACCATTCACCGGCATCGACCCCGTCACCATCCACTCGATCCAGAAGATCATTCGCGGACTTCGCGACGACGGCATCTCGATCCTGATCACCGACCACCGCGAGCGGGAGACGCTGGCAATCACCGACCGCAGTTACGTGGTTCGTGCCGGCAAGGTGCTCTGCCACGGCACGGCCGACGAAGTCCTGAACAATCCCGACGCCAAGAAGTATTACTTCGGTGAGAGCCACGGCGTCACGGCAGCCTAGGTGGGAACCGGGCCGCCGTCCCGCTGCAGCAGGCGGAGGGATCGGGGGGAGGCCGGCGAGCGTCGGCTATCTTGCCGTTGGTAAGCCGACTCATCCCGTCCCACCGCCGGGTTTCACGAGTACGGGCAAGGACGCGCATGGGATGCCGGGGTACGATAGGTGCTCCCCCGAGGAGACCCTCTCATGCGTCGCATCGCGTCATCGATCTTGCTCGCCTGCCTTCTCATCGCAGTGCGGCATGCCAGCGCCACCGACACTGCCATGGCCGAGCCCGCCGTCCCGGCGATCGACCCGGCTGACGCACGCGGCCACGCCGGCGAAGAGTGCACGGTCGAGTTCACCGTCGAGTCCGCCCGCAAACTCCCTGGCAAGGCTGTCTGCTTCCTCAACTCCTGCCGCGACCACCGCGACGAGAAAAACTTCACGGTCATGATCTTCAAGGGCGGACTCGACCGTCTGAAGGCCGACGGCATCGAAAGCCCCGCCGAGCACTTCGAGAAGGCGACGATTCGCGTCCGCGGCGTGATTGAGGATCGTGATGGTCGCCCCCAGATCGTCGTCGAGGAGCCCGGGCAGATCACTATCGTGAAGGAGGTCGAAGAAGCTGCGGCCGCGAGGGAGTGACATGAGGGCGCCTGCCCGCCGCTTCGCGATTCCACCGCCCCCGAGGGGCATGCCCCGACGGCTCCGCGTGTGGTACGCGGTGGCAGCGGCGGTCGTGTCGGCGGTCGTGGCCGCCTCGGCGCCCTTCTGCCCGGCGACCGACGCCCAAGGGAGACCGGTCTGGCGGGTCGAGATGATCAACGACGGCGATACCGTCACCTGCCTCGACACCGAGGGCCGGCGGGTGCGGGTGCGGCTCGTGGGCATCGACGCCCCTGAACTCGACCAGCCGAAGGGCCGCGAGTCACGGGCGGCCCTCGTGGCCAAACTCGCCGGCGGCCTGGTGCGGGTGGAAGGCGACGCCCGCGACCAGCACGGCCGACTGCTCGGCACGCTCCGTCTCGACGATCGCGATCTCAACAGGGAGATGGTGGCCGAGGGCTGGGCCTGGGCGTTTACGGGGTTCGCAGAGGATAGCGACCTGATCGCCGCCGAGTCAGCGGCCCGCCGGGCACGCCGCGGCGTCTGGGCCGACTCGCAGCCGCTGCCACCGCGACAATGGCGGGAACTCCACCCGCCCCACTCGGGCCCCGGTTCGTATTGATTCCCCGGATTCGCTCCCCGCCCTTCCCCGCCACGCCTCCGCTGGTTTAGCGTCACGTCCATGAGTTCGCCGAACGACATCGTGATCACGGGCCTCGGTGTCGTCAGCCCGATCGGCATGGGCCGCCAGGCGTTCTGGCGTTCCGTCGTCGCCGGTGTGAGCGGCATCCGGCCGCTCACGAGCTTCGACGCTTCGGGCCTGGCAGTCCAGTTCGGCGGCCAGATTGTCGACTTCGATCCCAAGCTTGCCGTGCGGCCCCGCAAAAGCCTCAAGGTGATGAGCCGCGACATCCAGCTCGGCTTCGCCGCCACCGACCTGGCGATCGCCGACGCGGGACTCGTCCCCGGCGTCGTTGCCCCGGAACGGTTCGGCATCGTCTTCGGCAGCGACATGATCTACGCCGACATCGAGGATCTGGAGGGAACGTACCGCCGCTCGGTCGTCGATGGCCGGTTCGACTACTCGCGCTGGGCCGAGGCCATCCAGCAGGAGGTGCATCCCCTCTGGCTCCTCAAGCACCTGCCTAACATGACGGCGTCGCACGTGGCGATCGCCCACGACGCCCGCGGCCCCAATAACTCGATCGTGCTTGGCGACGTCTCGGGGCTCCTGGCGATCGCCGAGGCGGCGAGCGTCATCCGCCGCGGCTGGGCCGATGTGATGCTGGCCGGCGGAACCGGCTGCCGGCTCCATCCGACGGCGATGGTGGCCCGGGGCGCCGCCCAGCTCTCGCACCGCGGCGACGACTTCGAAGCGGCTTCGCGGCCCTTCGACCTCGACCGCGACGGCCTCGTCAATAGCGAGGGCGCCGGCACGATCGTCCTGGAATCCCGCAGCCACGCCGAGCGGCGGGGGGCTACGATCCTCGGCCGCGTGCTCGCCACAGCATCCCGCTGCGAACCCCGCGCCCGGTGGCACGGGTTCAGCGGCAGTTCGCTGCGGCAGGCGCTCCGGGCGGCCCGCGAGGCGGCCGGCCTCGCGGTCGCCGACGTGGGCCACGTCAACGCACACGGCCTCTCCACCGTCGACATGGACCGCGCCGAGGCGGCCGCGATCGTCGCCGAGCTCGGCACCGTGCCCGTCACCGCGCCGAAGGCGGCCTTCGGTCATCTCGGGGCCGGCGGCGGCGTGGTCGAGCTGATGGCGAGCCTGCTTGGGCTCGAGGCGGGCGTGGTGCCAGCCACGCGGAACTACCGGACGCCCGACCCTGCCTGTCCGGTCAACGTGGTGAGCGGAGAGCCGCTCGCCGGCCGCCCCGCCACCGCCATCGCGGTGAATGCCTGCACCACGGGTCAGGCCGTCGCCGTGGTGATCGCCGGGGCGTGACCTGCGAGGGTCACACCGGCGACGCTCGCCAGGATCGAATCACCACGAGCCGTTGAAGCCGAACGACAAGCCGTTGCAGAAGGTCTGTCCGCCGGTGTTGATCACGCCGGTACTACGCTGGTCGAGATTGAACTGCTTGATCGAGGAGGCAATGCCGGCCACCCAGAGAAAGTCGTAGCCGACCTGGAGCGAAAAGTTGGGCTTGATCTGCCAGCCGGCCAGGAGCGTCAGGTCGCCGATGAAGCCGGCCGTGGTTTGGTTGGCAGCTTGGGTGAACGAGAAGGCGCCCTGGGCGCGGGGCTGCCCGTTCGGCAGAGTTGGCGAACCG
>Ga0114960_10004439_pt1 | contig 10508 bp, 7 predicted proteins | sample C_130625_MF_Meta_FD_92637 | JGI IMG/M metagenome (GOLD analysis project Ga0114960, IMG submission 92637) | Freshwater microbial communities from Lake Croche, Canada to study carbon cycling - C_130625_MF_MetaG | ecosystem: Environmental > Aquatic > Freshwater > Lake | place: Lake Croche, Canada...
CGACACTGTGTATGTCGAAGGAATGAATCAGCCATTCAAGGCCACTATTTATGATAACACGATCATGCGGTATTTGCCGGCGCTATAATAATATTTTCATTCTTGGTAAAAATATTATTTGTATTCTACAAGTTCTGATTGACTATATCTAATGTCACATTTGTGAAGTCCTTATTACCTGGTTTCACACAAAGGGTATTTGTCAAGTACAGTTTGGAGAATGAATCTAAGTATTCAAGAGTTCCTAGAGCAGTGACTGAATTGTGTTTGTCGATTTGTTCTATGAATGTTTCAACTGACTTTTTATATTCAATACTGATACTTCCCGAAATATAAGTGAATTTTGGCGCTACCAATAATTTATCTATATATTTTTCCACATTGGTTAATTTATATGTAACCTGATCATTTGTGACTTGTTCGTCGTCTAACATATTTGACTCTATAACAGGTATTTCATATTTACCAAGACTCTCTTTTAGTGTAGTAGCAAGCTTGCTCATCTTGTCAAAGTCCTTTTGAATTTCATCGGATTTGATATTGTAATTTGTAATTTTCATGTTATTCCACAATTTCTTCATACCATTTATATCAATGTAAGGTACTGGAGGGGGGTTATTTGCGGTAATGCTTATGTCCAATACACAAAAAAGTCCGATAGTCAATTTCTCACAGAAATCTCGGTCAGCAAGTGGTTCTCCCTTATTCTTAGAAACATCAAGACTACCTGGCGATGTTTTATATATATTGTAAATCCACTGCATAATAAACGATGTTTTTGAAGCCTTAACCTTTTTCTGAAATGTAAAACAACTGCCAGATGATGGGCACAAGTCATCTAAACATTCCGAATGAAACGCTGGAGAATAATAAATTGTTTTCGAATTTTTAATGCGTGTAATGTCATTAATGGTGTTACGCAAGTCACTTAATGTCTGGTTTATAAATTCTCCTTCACTTACGCGTTCATCGCAGATTTGTGTGCCATAATTCAATAATTCTTGTTTAGTCATTACCTTTTTCAAACTCTTTAACTTCTCTCTAAATGTTGTATTAATTCCATCAGTTTCGTCAGCATGATCCAAGAATCGGAATTGATCATTAACCACATTTGTTGGTCCTATAAATTGTTTTAATACATTATATTCCTTTATTCCGCTAATAAAATCAACTATAACACCTTTATTATTTCCGACTACATTAACAGTGTGTTTTAATTTATGATTTGTTTCTAATGGAATTTCCTTTTTATCTTTAAGAGCATTTGATTTTTCTCTATCCCAATAATCTTTTGCCTCTTTTGCCCATGAATTAAGAGTTTTGATATCAGTTCCTGCACCACCCTTTTGATGAACCTTTTTCGAACGATTAATTCGTTTGTTGCCACGGCGTTTGGTTTTTCCACCAGTTAGGACCAAATTCACATTTTTCACAGTAAAATTACTTATCGGCGATGGCGGTTCAACACGAGATGGTCTGGGAATATATGCATATTGTTTTCCATCTTTCAGATATAAAAAGTCTTTTGCAACACCTTCATCAAGACAATCATATTTATTCTCAACGCCTGCGAAATCACCAATAATTAAATGCAATGGGACGGCATCTTTTTCTTCAGATATCAGTTTTATATATACCAACGAGTGACTTCTCGAACTAACATGGTTGTTTGTTGTAGGTTTTACAAATCGATCTTTATCTATCAAATGAATGATAGCTTGACCCATTGATGTCACGCCTGCATCAAACGACCGTAGTGGAAGTGTTTCTCCCCTACCTTTGATTTCAGTTTCTAAAACTTTGGAATATGCAACTAATTTCGCTTTATTCGACTTTCCAGGCTTCAACTTATCTTTAAATTTTTCAGCGAGTTTATCGAGTTTTTCTTGATTTCCACTTTGTAATCCAGTTATAATCTGTAAATAAATTTCAGCCGGCTCACTCAATTTCCAACCGAACTTGGTATGAAGATCTCCTGATTTATAAAAAAAGTTTTGTTTTGCGTCGTCATAATCGAAACGAAAAGTTTGCGGTGCGCATTTATTATCGGATGAATCCAGATTCGAACAATCGCCGATACTTTGATTTTTTGTTTTGAAGAATTCCTGGGTTGTTAATATTATTTTCTTATATTTTTTAGAACTTTGAGCAAACATATTACACAGATGAATAAGAACACCAGGCCTTTCGTTTTCTGGAATACTTCCCGTTTGTGGATTTAAATAGATCAACGAAGATGTTTTACCTGCGCCACTTTGTCCATAACCGATTATGAAAACTGGTTTTCCTTCAAGTAATGAATTCTTCACAGCTGTCATATTATTAGCGATATCTAAATTGGTTATGAAATTTTTGGTCTTATCATTCTTTATTCCAAATATTTTGTTGAATTTGCCAAACATATATGTGTTATTATAATCACCCGGATTCTGCGGCCCACTATTTTTCTTGTTATCATCATTATATTTGAGTTGCAAGTATGTAAAATCTTCATCAGTATTCAAACCAAAACGATTTCTATTATATTGATCCCCTCCTCGTTTATTGTTCAATGATAGATAACTAATGACACTGTTTCTTTCATCTACCATAGTTGATAATTTACTTTTGAAGGCCAACAAATTAGCTTTGTCTGTCAGTCCAATTGCAGATGTAATAAATGCGTTTAACTTGTTTAAACGCGCAAAGACAAGTGCATATAAAACCTCAACCAATCCAGGTCTTTGATTTAATTCATTCACAAGAATGTCTATCTTGATAATTGAATCAAATAAGGAACTCAATTCTAAAATATGGACAAAAGTGGAACCATCAATACCTATATTTTTCTTCATGAACGCACTTCTACTTTCAAATACGATGGAAGATTCTGATACTCGTTCTTCTACGATACGCAATAACGGAGGATAAATTGCATCGCTCACTTTCTTAACGGCATCGTAATTGGCTTGATCTATACCTGTGAATTTGGTATCACCAAATGTTAATTCATGAGAGTTCTGGCTTTCACTGATTTGTTTGAACATACCAACATCAATTAATGCAAACTCAAAGAACTGTTTCATATAATCCCGTATATTTGGATCAACCGTATATTCTGTGAGTTCATCGATAGAACGAAGTGAATTTAACATAACAAGAACAGGAGATTTGTATATCACCTTATTCACAATATTGATATAATCTTGGATTTGCTGTTTCAATTGATTAACATTATCATACTTACCACCTTTGTATTGATCAAGTTTAAACACGGGATATATATCCTCTTGCACACCATAGCAAAAATCTGTCGGCACAGAAGCTACTTTTTCAGGTGATTGGGTATCAACATTACTACCACCAGTGACACTAATCATTTTGTTTATAATGTCACTCGAAGTTCCATTAGGTACAACTTCTTCTGGTTGTTTATTTTCCACATCCGGTCGTTGATCTTCACTTTCATTTAGAGCGGATGCTTCCTTAATTTGTTGCTCTTCTTTTTCCTTCGCCTCTGCAGCCTTTAATAGTTCCTTTTCTGCTGCCGCTGCTGCTTCGACATTTAATCGTTCCTCTTCTGCTGCAGCCTGAACCACTACATCTTTCTTCGCAAATTCCGCTTCTTCCGCAGATTTTGTCACTTCTTGTGCATCAAACAACTCTTTTTGCTTGTTATCAAGATCTGCTTGCGCAGCACTTTTAGTTTCTTGCAAACTAGCCAATTCGGCTTCTATTTTTCCTTTATCTTCTTCAGCTTTTTTTACAATGTTGGTTGCTTGTAATACGGCAGCCTTTATTTTTGCCTCAGCTTCTTCTTCTGCCGTTATGGCTGCTACTTTGGCTGAATCAAGTTGTCCTTGAATCTCAAATAATTTTGCTGTAGCTGCGGCCTTTGCGTCTTCTGCTTCCTTCGTCTTGATATCAAGCTCAGCTCGTTGATTAGATAAATCCACGATTTGTCCTTGAATTTTTAATCGATCTTCTTCACTTGATGTTTTTAATGCCTCATTTTCTGCTTTAAGCTTTTCAGCCAGATCGGTCGATTGTTGTGTTAATTGTGCCGCTACTGCTTCCTTTTGACTCAACAATGCAGTATCTTCGTCAAACTTCACCTTCATATCCGCAACAACTTTATCCGCTGCTGTTTTGGCATCTTCTGCAACACGCTGTGCTTCCTTAGCTTGATCTGCCGCACTTGTAACTTCTTTCAACTTAAGGTCGGCTGCTTCTTTCTCAACTGTGAGTTGTGCAATCTGTGCATCGAGTTGATCTTGGGTTGCCTTTGTGCTAACCATTAATTCATCATGTTCTGTCTGCTTCACAACCAAGTCTGCCTTAGCTTTGGCAGCTTCAGTAGCAGCATTTGTCGCAGCCTCAGTCGCCGCTGCGGTCGCTGCTTTCGCATCTGACGCTTCTTTTTGTGCAGTTGCTGTCGCTGCTTTCGCATATTCAGTCGCTGCTTGTGCAGATTGCAATTCTTCTGCAGCCTTGGTCGCCGCAGCCACAGCCTTCGATTGTTCTAGTTTCACTGCATCATCAATATTTTTCTGCATATCAGCTTTCGTTTGGGCTAGTTCATCTTGTAACGCTTTTACTTGGTTGTTTATACCTTCTTTGACTTCTGGAACGGGAGTTTGTTCTCCCTGTTTTTTCAAGTCATCAATCTGCTTTTGTAACCCATCCTGTTTTTCTTTAAGATCTGCATTACTCACCGCAACACCCTGCAGACTCCTGGTTAAACGAGACAGTGTAGTCTCGTCATCGTTACTTTCTCTCACGCTCTCCTCCGCATCATATACTCTGAATCGTGCATCTAATCTGTTGCTCAATTCTGAAACAGTTTTCCTTAGAGCTTGAATATCTCTAGAAACATTATCACCGCTGCCAAAGTCACCGCGACTAAAGTCACCGCGACCAAAGTCACTGCGTCCAGAGTCGATGCCTTCTACAGAAGATGTAGATGTTCCTGTAGAACTTTTAGAAACTGGAAACTCCATACCCTGACACAACCCTTCTATTTTGGTTTTAACATCTACATCATTCAACATTTGCTGTATCCTGCAAATTGAGCGCCCAAATACATATTGGTAGCCAGGAAGCAAAGATACCTTTATTTTCTTGAACTTTTCGGCGATTGATTCTAATTGTTTTGGATGGATTTTCAGTGCGCCATTTTTGAGGATTGGCTCGATCTTCCCTGTGAAAAAAACCTTTATGTCAGAATCAACTGCTTGTTTATTTGCTTCGTTGTCCATTTCCTCGTAAATCTTCTTGAATATATCATTTTCGAAAATCCCATTTTTAGTCAGCAACTCGGCAGAATTTAACATTCCATATGTTTTAATTTTCTTACTGATAATAGATAAAATACGATTGAATGCCTTTGTATATGGAACATTCAAACCCTTTACTTCGTCCAATGCTTTTTTGGCTCGGTTGAATTCGAGTTGATTCATATTTTCACCATATGCCTTGAGCATTTTGTTATAATCCGCAAAAATCTCATCTTTTTTACGACCACCACCGCTTATTCTTCTTGTGCTATCACTAGCTCCGATAGTGGAAATATTAGATCCATCATCAGAACTGCTTCTTGGAGTAGAACTGCTTCTTGGAGTTTCAAGTCCAGACTCGCTTCTTGCAGATTCAACATTAGAACCTTGACTCGTAACATTAAGTTGTGCAAGATTTGCAGCTGTTGGTGGTAAAATTGTTGGCGGTAAAATTGTTGGCGTTGATTCAGAGAGTTTTTTCAAATCATCAAAAATATCAGAAAAATCTTTGAATATATTCCACTGGACACCTTCCACTTCATTACTTACAGTGATACGATGTTTCTTCAATTTCTCAATCGCGGCAGTGTTGGCAGCATTCTCTCGTCTCTCTTGATTTTCTTCAACCGTTTTCATTTCTTTAATTATATCCATCAAATGTTCGATAGGATATTCGATTTTTTTCGCGCCAGTGCTTGCAACATTTGTCGCTGCCGCCTTAGGCCTCCCAGTGAATAATCCACCAACTCCACCTTTCATTTTCAGACTCTTGGTCGCCAAATTCAACGGTTTTGTTTTTCTAAATGATTGATTGTTCTTGCGACGCTTACATATTTTTTTTCTCCTACAACTCTGCTTGTGTTTATTGTATAATTTCGATATCTTACCTTTAGTTAATTTCATTCTATATACATAAAATAATATTTTTATTATATTATTATGTATATAGAATATGTCAAACAAAGATGAAATTTACATTGATTGTCAGCCGGTCAATTCATCCGAAGAAAAGATTGAGTATGTCACTAAGAACCCATTCAAAAATGATCTATCGACGATGTTAAATGACCCAACCACCTATTTGATTTTGCAAATGATATTGAGTTCTATTGTGTTCCTTGTTATTTACTTCATCCTCAGTAAAGGGTTTAAATTTATGACACTCGGTAAAATGCCAATACCAACAAGAGGAAATGCATAGAATAATATGTTATTGATATGATAACAGATTATTTACAGACTGCTGGCGCCGTGGAGATTGTCCAGAGCCGGCTTGAACGATGCGCGCGTCAGCGAAATGCCAGATCCAACCGCAGGAGTCATCTTCTTCACCATCTCTTGTTCTAAAGTATATGGGAATTGGTTGAACGCAGTGAATTGGGAGGCCTTCTTGACTTCCGAAGGGGCGTATCGTTGAAGAGCATCGAGACCTGAGACAGCGGAAGAGCGGTAAATCAGATTCAACGCGACGACGAGTCCCAGAATTGCTAAAATCGGATGGTTCTTCCAGAACAGCAGACCAACGATGACTGCCAGCATCAGTTTGCCGGGGATAGTATCGACGAAATTGGCAATCGCGTCAGGCGTTCGCATGCCCAGGACCAGATAAATTATGAATAACACTCCCAAAACCAATTCACTTTTTCGTTGCATGCTCATATAACATATTGCTAGATTATTTTATCCACATCCACTTTTAGAAAAAGTGGAGCAAAACCCATCCTTGAGATTTGGCTCCACCTTTTTCAAAGGTGAATAAGGAACTGCTTAAACACATCTTCGCATATATATACAATGAACACCTATTTAGGTCAGAAGGGCTACACCATTGCAAAAAATGAAATCAGCATTGAAAAACAAAAGCAGATCAAGACTGACCTAACAATTCGCCCTTATACGCCTGGCGCGCCCCCAGGTGGAAACACATTCCCCGCTTACCGCGAATCCGGTGCAAAGCTGTATGTCCCCCACTACTACGGCGTCGAGCAGTTCGGACCGCCCAAAGAGAATAAAGTGAGCGAAGGACAAGATGTTGAGTTCGAATTCAAGGGCACGCTTCGTGATTACCAAGCGCCCGTTGTTGGGAAATTTATCAAGACTGTGACCGCAAGTGGGTTGCCGAGTGGCGGCCTGTTGGAGCTCCCCTGCGCTTGGGGCAAGACATCGGCTTCTCTCTACATCATGTCTCAGTTGAAGAAGAAAACGATTGTAATTGTCCATAAAGAGTTTCTGATGAACCAGTGGATCGAGCGCATTGCTCAATTTGTCCCGGCAGCCCGTATTGGGAAGATCCAGGGACCCACCGTCGATGTGGAGAACAAGGAGATTGTCCTCTGCATGTTGCAATCGCTGATCAACAAGGAATACCCCGCCGACCTGTTTGCGCAGTTCGGTCTCACGATCATCGATGAAGTGCATCACATTTCCAGTCAGACATTTTCCAATTCACTGTTCAAAGTGGTCACCAAGTATATGCTGGGTCTCTCGGCGACGATGGACCGAAAGGATGGAACTACAAAGGTATTCAAGATGTTTTTGGGTCCTGTAATTCACAAGGTAGAGAGAAAGAATGAGCATGAAGTGGAAGTTCGCGCAATGACTTATCGGACCAATGATGCAGAGTTCAATGACACTATTTTGGATTTCAAAGGACAGCCACAGATCAGCTCGATGATCAGCAAGCTGAGTTCATACAATCGTCGGACCGAGTTCATTATTCAGACGCTGGTCAGTCACATCTCAGCAAATCCACCTTTAGAAAAGGTTTCAGCGAAGCAAGAGCCAAAACACTTGGATAAAGTTGATTCAAACCCAGATTGCGATTTGGCTCTTGCTTCGCTGAAACCTTTTCTAAAGGTGGATGGGTGCGCACTTTGCAACAAGAGCATAAATTATCTTGTAAGGAACACCTGTTGCGATCAAGTGAAGTACTGTCTGCTCTGTATGGACGCTGTAGTGAAGAACGCCAAGGACAACTTGGAGCAAACTATAAACAAGAAGACGGGAGAAGTGAAGCAAGTCAAGCGGCGCCCCAAGTGTCCGTGTTGCAGCAAAGTGCTGGCCTACGAGCAGAATTACATTGACAATGGACTAGTGAAACCTGTAAAAGAGCTGCAGACCATCGTTCTCTCTCACAATCTGAATGTCCTAGAGTATATATACCAAAAGTTCGTGTGCAAGAATCTCGCATCGGTCGGATACTATGTTGGCGGGATGAGCGAGCAGGAACTGAAGGCAAGCGAATCCAAGCATGTCATTTTGGCGACATATTCGATGGCGAGTGAGGGGCTCGATATTCCAGGTCTAAACGCGGAATTTCTCATCAGTCCCAAGACGGACATTGTCCAATCGGTCGGTCGCATCCTGCGTGCGAAGCACGCAACAACCCAACCAGTAATCTATGATTTCGTTGATACCCACGATGTTTTCCAGCGCCAATGGCGGAAGCGAAAAGCATTTTATAAGAAACAGAATTATAAAATAGTTGGTTATGACGGAGATAAATGCACCACGATATTCGAACCTGGGAATTGCATCGGAAGAAAGGATGAATCTTCTTCTGACGATGAGGACAACCCTAAGTCCAACGGTTGTTTATTCAAACCCATGATGAAAAAGTAATTATTTATCTTGGGACGATTTATCTTGAGACGATTTATCTTGGGTCTTCGCTCGAAAAAATCGTAATTGTTCTTTAATTTTCTTATTGATTCCGAGTGTATTTGTTCGACTAAATAATGGTTTTGAATAATTATCATAAAAATACACAGATGCGATCTCGTATGCGATATCCATATCATATACAAATGGTATTCCGTCTTGTTTGCACTTTTGCTTAATTTCATAAATGTATGTGACATATGCATGCTCAACAGAATCAACAATTAAGTCATCAATTATTTGTTTGCGACGAACAGATATTTTTTCATTCACATCATAAATAGTCTGCATTGTATAAGTAGCCGATATAATTCCAAATAAAATACTAGTAACCATATAACATAGATGATTAATTAAATTTTACCCAAAAAATAAAATTGAGTTACTTTTTTACGAAACAAGGAAAAATACAAACAAACAAAACAAGAACAAACAAGATTGATATGTCGCAAGCTTTGCACAAGGTTCAGACTCAGCAGATTTGCAGTGCGATTCGCCTCGCTAGTGCCTCGTACTCTGTTCGTTTCGAAACGACACCCCAAGGTGTTGTTGAGTCTTACGACGACGACACTTACGAGTTCTGGACTTTCGGGTTTCCTACAGGAATGGGAGAAAAGTTGTGTATTCAATCATGCACTTGTACCTGCTGCGGGAACTATTTGGTCAGCCCTATGGGTCACATGTTGCCCAAGACTGTGACGTGTTCTTGCGAGGATAGGTTGTCTTCAGTCGGTATAGAATTTGAGAAAATTGAACAAACGGGAAAATATAAAGAGATGAACAAGTGGGATGGGTTTGATGCATTCGTGGATGTGGTGTTGCCGGAGGGTGGTGCTGACTATTTGTGTGAGGATGTGATCGGTGAGATCATGCGGTTTCTATAAATCCATCCACTTTTCATAAGCTTCGCTGTGAAAAAGTAGAGCAAAAATTAACATAATAATATTTTCAAATTAGAGACATTTTTCGTTTATTTACAAATGGAACTTGGTCAATTGACAGTATATAAATCACCCCACAGAAAAGAGCGTATTGGCAAAGACCCTAAAAACGGACATGTAATATGCGACATCCCAGGAATAACATATGATATCTTATTGTGTGGTGGATACACTGGCAACTCATCATTTGAGGAAGCGTTCGTAAAAAAATACAAGGGCTGCATAACATATGTAATCGACGGAACTACTCTACCCGCCTTTTTAGAAAATACGATTTCAATAAAAAAGAATATTGGCTATTATGAAAATGATCGCGAAACAAACATGCACAGGATACTGAATGGTTCTGATAAAAATTTTTTTGTAAAACTTGATGCAAATGGCGGCGAATTTCCATGGATCAAAAGCCTCGCTGCTCCTCATCTGAACAACATTGCACAATTGGTAGTGAAATTCAATTATCCGTTCAGCGATTACGATGTATTCGACGCGTTGAAACACTCACACACACTGATTCATTTTTGTCCGGTAGATTCCGCTGGTAGCCGCAAGCACAAAGGTGTCATGATACCTAATGTATTTGTCTGCACATACATTCACAATAGATAGTAAAATAGAGAATACGAATTGAATAATAATCCGATACCGCTGA
>Ga0114960_10004440_pt1 | contig 10505 bp, 7 predicted proteins | sample C_130625_MF_Meta_FD_92637 | JGI IMG/M metagenome (GOLD analysis project Ga0114960, IMG submission 92637) | Freshwater microbial communities from Lake Croche, Canada to study carbon cycling - C_130625_MF_MetaG | ecosystem: Environmental > Aquatic > Freshwater > Lake | place: Lake Croche, Canada...
GAGCAAGCCTATCTAATGCTCAATAAACCAGCGCATTACGAATGCTCACATAAAACGCTGCATCACCCATCGGTTTATAGCTTATTGCCGCACCCGTTGGTTGAGCGTGATGTTCAATGTATTGGTCGCTTGGATGAAGACACCACGGGGTTAATTTTGCTATCCGATGATGGCCATTTTATTCACCGTCTCAGTTCGCCAAAATGGAAAGTGCCAAAAGTTTACGAAGTCGATTGCAAGCATCCTGTGGACGCAGCGCAAATTAAAAACTTACTTGATGGCGTGCAACTGATCGATGAACTAGCACCGATTGCAGCACTTGCTTGCGAGCAAATCAGCAGTCACGTCCTTCACATGACCCTAGCCGAAGGTAAGTATCATCAAGTCAAACGCATGGTCGCCGCGAATAGCAACCGTGTAGAAGCCCTTAAACGCATCAAAATTGGTGAAGTAACACTACCAAAAGACCTCGCTGAAGGTGAATGGCGCTGGCTTACAGCAGAAGAGTTGCATCTACTTACGCATACTGAAAAGATTTAATTAGTAGCTAATCCCCAAATACTCCGTATAATCAAATCTTCCCTGTGCCATACCAATCAGCACAGCGGCCTAAAGGCGCCATGCGCCAACACTTTTATCTCTTATTTGTTAGTCTTGATTGGTGTTGTCTTAAGGGCAACAGACCACTTATAAATCTCCTTTAAGGAATTTACATTGTCATCAGAAGTTACTAAAGCTAGCCCAAATTTTAATGATTTGGGTTTAGCAGAACCTATTCTCCGCGCCATTAACGACGCGGGTTACACCACCCCAACCCCAATTCAAGCGCAAGCGATTCCACAAGTCTTAACAGGCCGTGATTTACTCGCTGGCGCACAAACAGGCACAGGCAAAACCGCTGGTTTCACCTTGCCGATTTTACATATCCTGAGCCAAAAGCCAGTAGCCGATTTAGGCAAAGGTCTTCCGCGCTGTTTAATGCTCACGCCAACGCGTGAGCTTGCCGCGCAGATTGAAGAGTCAGTCAAAACATATGGTAAATATTTATCACTTACTTCAACGGTCATTTTTGGTGGGGTGAATATCAACCCACAAATGTCACGATTAAAAAAGCCTTTGGATATTTTAGTCGCAACACCCGGCCGCTTACTCGACCTAGCTAAACAAAAAGCCGTGGATTTATCAGGCGTTGAAATTTTGGTACTAGATGAAGCAGACCGTATGCTGGACATGGGTTTTATTCGCGACATTAAAAAGATTTTGGCTTTATTGCCCAAAGCTCGTCAAAACTTACTATTCTCAGCTACGTTCTCAGATGAGATTAAAGCGCTTGCAGATGGCCTGCTTAACAATCCCGGCTTTGTAGAAGTCGCCCGTCGTAATACTGCTTCTGAATTGGTTGAACAAACCGTTCACATGATTAGCCAGAGCTTTAAGCGCGAACTAGTGAGCCATTTGGTTAAACATAACGAGTGGCAACAAGTATTAGTCTTTACCCGCACCAAGCACGGCGCTAACCGCTTAGCTGAAAAGCTCGTTAAAGACGGCATTGAAGCCGCAGCGATTCACGGAAATAAAAGCCAAGGAGCCCGCACCAAGGCGTTAGCACAATTTAAAGATGGCACAGTGCGCGTATTAGTGGCAACTGACATTGCCGCGCGTGGTTTAGACATTGACCAATTACCACAAGTGATTAACTTTGAACTCCCTAACGTGCCTGAAGACTACGTTCACCGCATCGGTAGAACTGGCCGTGCGGGCAGCAGTGGAGCGGCTGTTTCATTAGTTGACCGTGAGGAATTGAAGCTACTCAAAGATATTGAAAAGCTGATTAAACGTGAGATTCCAAAAGTCCCTGTAGATGGTTGGGTGCAACCTGAAAAAGCGGAACCAGAAGCGCCGCGCGCTCCTATGCAACAACGTCGTCCACAAAACGCCGGAAGCAAACCGACACAAGGCAAGCCTCAACATAACCGTAACAAGCCAAACGGCCAGCGCACGGACAAAGCCCCCGCTGATAGTAATAGAGCGGCTGGACAAAACGCTTCAACTAAAAACATGTCAGAAGCTGCAAGACACCAAGCCATGCCGCAACCTGCTTTATTCGCACCTAAGCCACAAAATAGAGGCCCTAACCCTAATGCAGGACGCAACACCAGCCGTAACAATGGCGGCAGTCGTAGCGGGCATAACGGTGGTGGTGGGCGCGGTCGTTAATTGATTAGGAAAAACTTGATGAAAAAACTTTATTTATTGCTTTGCTTGGTGCTTCTCGCCTGCACTGGCGACGATGCTAAATACAAAGCAGTCACAGGGTTTGAATTAGACAAATACCTAGGCACTTGGTATGAAATTGCACGCCTAGATCACAGCTTTGAACGTGGTCTCGATAAAGTTTATGCAGAATATAGCCTACTTGAAGATGGCGGCTTGAAGGTCGTCAATCATGGCTTTGATACCAAAAAACAAAAATGGAACGAAGCTTTCGGCAAAGCTTATTTTGTCGAAACACCGGATGTTGGCAGGTTAAAAGTATCATTTTATGGGCCATTTTATGGGGCATATACGATTGTCGAATTGGACAAAACATCCTATAGCTATGCGCTAGTGACAGGCGGCGATGATTATTTATGGATACTCTCTCGCACGCCGCAAATGTCATACATTGTTAAACAGCAGTTGATTGCGAAAGCGAAAGCACTAGGCTTTGAAACCAGTAAATTAATTTATCCGAACCAATAGCCAAAAATGCTAGCCATTAAAAAAGCGCTGTTCATTTCTGACTGCGCTTTTTTTACATCCGAATTAAGTGTTATTTCAATTTAACTGACGTCACCGCAAACCCAGCATTACGTAAACGACCCAATATGCCGCCGTCGCCGGCTAAGTGAGATGCGCCTACTGCTGCAAACACTGCTTGATCTTTTGCCACTGAAACCAAGCCCTCCGCCATCCCTGCATTACGTTCATCAATGAGCTTAACGCGCATATTTTCCCACACTGCTTTGGGCAACATGCCACCTGTAATCTTGTCATCCAGATCGATGATCTTCTTCAAATCGCCCGATTGGTAAGTCTTAAGTAGCTTTTCGTAATCACGCTCTTTGTCTTTTTGGCTTCGCTTAAGTACCGCACGCAACATGATCATTTGATCTTCCATGCTTACACTATCAAGCACTGAAAAATGATCACGCATTTTTTCTAAGCCAATAATTTTTTTATCCTGCTCCTCAGCTTTCGCCATCAAGAGTTCATCCATCGAGTAAAGCGCTTTAGGCTTAGGCAAGTCGAATATCACTGCGAGAAGCCATGGCTTCATGAGCATGGCGGCTTCGATGTGCATAGAATGAAAATCAGCCAACTCACGCACTTGGTCAAACTCTTTTTCTGTCATCATTTCTGAAACAGTGCCTTGCTTCATCATAAATATAGAGGGATCACGCGGCGGTAGCGTTTCCATCATAAACGCTTCGCTTTGATTAAAGGCTTCAAGGATTTTAGGTGAGAACTCAGTGACACGTTGATCGTCGGTGTGCATCGTGCCAAGCAAATAGCTGACCTTGCCACTTGGCGCTTCCAGCTTCCAAAGCAGACCATTATCAGCCGCTAGCGCAATTTGAGCGCTGACAAGAAGCATGACAGCGAATGAAAATTTTGAAATTAATGAACGCACGAAAAAGCCCTCAATCATAAATGTAACAGTCAGACATACATCCCGTCCTGCGGTTCAATAAAAGCACTTATCGAGAACGTCGGAATGGTTTTCCTATTTCAAGCTTTTTGCCATTGGCAGGCGCCGGGGTAACAACCGGGCGCTTTTTGCTTGCCACTTGCACAGGGCGTGGCGGCGTTTTATCTAGCGGTTGCCATGCAGGAATCAAGCAATGTTTGCCGTTACCAATCAAATCCGCACGACCCATGTTTTGAAGTGCTTCACGCAGTAGTGGCCAGTTTTTTGGGTCATGATAGCGAATAAAGGCTTTGTGCAAACGGCGCACGCCACCCGCTTTAGGAATAGGCACTTCTTCGCTATCATCCGTGACCTTACGCAGTGGATTTTTACCTGAGTGATACATGGCCGTTGCCATCGCCATTGGCGTTGGCGTAAAGGTTTGAACTTGATCTAACCTAAAATCATATTTCTTGAGCCAAAGCGCAAGATTCATCATATCTTCATCAGTCGTGCCAGGATGCGCTGCGATGAAATAGGGAATCAAATATTGCTTTTTGCCCGCCTCTTTTGAGAAGCGCTCAAACATCTCTTTAAATTTATCGTAAGCGCCCATACCAGGCTTCATCATTTTAGAAAGCACATTCTCTTCAGAATGCTCAGGCGCAATTTTTAAATAGCCGCCTACATGATTTTGCACCAATTCTTTAACGTACTCAGGCGAAGTCACCGCTAAGTCATATCTGAGGCCTGAGCCTATAAGAATCTTTTTAATCCCTTTGAGATTACGTGCTTTGCGATAGAGCTGAATTAAGGCCGAGTGATCTGTATTGAGGTTTTCACAAATACCCGGATAAACGCATGAAAGCTTACGGCAAGATTTTTCAATCTCAGGCGATTTGCATGCCATGCGGTACATATTGGCAGTAGGCCCACCAAGGTCTGAAATCACGCCAGTAAAGCCATCGACTTTATCGCGGATTTCTTCCACTTCTTTCAAAATACTTTCTTCAGAGCGGCTTTGAATAATGCGGCCTTCATGCTCGGTGATCGAACAGAAGGTACAGCCCCCAAAACAGCCACGCATGATGTTCACTGAAAAACGAATCATCTCCCAAGCAGGTATTTTGGCGTCGCCATAGACAGGGTGTGGTCTGCGCGCATAAGGTAAATCGTAAACGTAATCCATCTCTTTGGTGGTAAGTGGAATGGGTGGCGCATTGAGCCATACCTCACGATCCCCATGCTTTTGAACCAATGCACGTGCATTACCAGGATTTGCTTCCAAATGCAGTACACGAGAAGCGTGGGCATAGAGCACAGGGTCTTTGACAACATCCTCGTAGCTTGGCAAACGGACGACTTGATAGGCGCGGTCGGCTTTCGGTTTGCGAACAATCTCAACGGCTTGTGTGCCTTCAGGCAGAGCCACTTCATCTTTCTTGGCGTCGGTTTCACAACTCGTACCAGCGCCCATTTTCATTTCATATGGGTCAATCGGGGCTTCAACTTTACCAGGACGATCTAGATTAGTTGACGCGACCTCTTGCCAACCTTCTGGGATTTTTTTACGTAAAAAAGCAGTGCCACGAATATCGGTAATATCCGCAACATTTTCGCCTTTAGCTAAACGATGGCTAAGCTCAATTAAGGCACGCTCAGCATTGCCATATAGCAAAATGTCGGCCTTAGAATCCACCAGTACTGAGCGGCGTACTTTGTCAGACCAATAATCATAATGCGCGATACGGCGCAAACTGGCTTCGATACTACCAATCACCAAAGGCACATCAGAAAAAGCTTCACGACAGCGCTGTGAGTAAACTAGTACAGCGCGGTCTGGGCGCTTACCTGCCGCCGCATCTGGCGTGTAGGCATCATCAGAACGAATCTTGCGGTCAGCGGTATAGCGGTTGACCATGCTATCCATGTTGCCCGCAGTAATCCCAAAGTAAAGATTAGGCTTACCTAAGGCTTTAAACGCCTCCGCATCTGACCAATCAGGCTGTGAAATAATCCCCACACGGAAACCTTGAGATTCAAGCAAACGGCCAACCAACGCCATACCAAAGCTAGGGTGGTCGATGTACGCATCGCCCGTGATCAAAATAATGTCACAGCTATCCCAACCTAAATCATCCATTTCTTCACGAGACATCGGCAACATTTTGGACGTGCCAAAACGCTTCGCCCAATATGGTCGGTACTGATTGATCGGTTTTACAGTCGGAATAGTGTTGATTTGCATAAGTTGAGTATTTTACTCTGGAATGCCTAATTTATAAAATCTAACGCGTGTTAGGGCTAGTTGTGCGAACAACGTTCACCAAATCATCCCAATTACCGTCTGCTTTTGGCGCATATTGGCTAATATCAGTGCGTGTGGCGGCAAACTGACCTTCGTACCACAGCGGCACATAAGGCAATTGCTGATGAATCGTGTTCGTGGCGGCTTGCCAATCTTGTTTAGCCAACAAGGCATCTAAAGCAGCACTGCTAAAACGCCCACGGTTAAAGCCTTTTGGCGGGAAGTTATCTGAACCGAATGCCTTTACGTAAATATCAGGGGTGTTGATACCCACCCAAGTGAGCCCAAACAACTGAAAATGGCCTTGTTTTACCTCCTCAAAAAACGTGCCCCAATCTAAACTTTTAATCTCAAGCGCAATGCCCGCCTCTGCCATTTGCGCCTGCATAATGGTGGCTAGCCGCACACGCTGGGCATCGGTTGAGGTTTTGTAAACAAGATGCAGTGGCAATGGCACACCCGCCTCTTTTAAAAGCTGTTTAGAAAGCGTTGGGTTGTATGCGTAAGGCGCTAGGCTTTTATTCCCAGCCCTATGTTCTGGCGGCAGGATAGCGCCTGCCTCGCGGGTACCGCCAATTAATGCTTGCTGGATAATCTCTGGGCGGTTAATCGCGTGTGCAATCGCCTGTCGCACCTTTAAATCAGTCAGCGTTTTATCTTGGAGGTTAAATCCTAGATAAGAAAAATTAGCGCCATTGCTTTCTGTCACTTTAATATTCGGCTGGGCTTTGAGGTAGCGCACCAATTCGGGTGGTAAATCGCCTTGCAGAATATCCACTTCGCCGCGCATGAGCTTCAGGATTCGCACCGTGGGGTCTTTCACCTCTAACAAGGTAATGATTTGGCTATCGGCCTTGCGCTTTAATTGGAGCGTGTTTGTCCAACTCACAAACGCTAGCGGGCCGGTACCTAATGGATGATGGCTAAAATCTCGCCCTTGCGATATTTGACTCGCTGGCAAAATACCGATGATGAGCTTGGCGGGAAATGCGTTATCGACTACTTTTAAGTAAAAATCTAAAGTATTGTCGTCTAGCATTTGAATGCGGCTGATGTCGGCAAACTCACCTGAAAGTGGTGAGTCTTTGAGCATCAACAAAGATTCATAAGTCGCTTTTACATCCTTAGCGCTTAATGAAGTGCCATCATGAAAAGTGCGCCCTGTCTTGCCTAAGTGAAAGCGATATTGGGTTGGACTCATCAACTGCCAAGTTGCCAAATCAGCCATAGGTTTTGATGCGGCATCAAAACCAACCAGTGAGCGATAAATCAAGCGATTAACACGCGCTGATGCTGCATCAGTGGCATAACGAGGATCTAGATTAATTGGCGCTTGAGCGACGGCAAAGCGTATATCTTGGCGCTGATCAGCTTCTTGCTTGTGACAAGCGCTTAGGCCGCAGAGCACCAATAGGAGAACGCATATTTTTTTAAGCATGGCTTTTAAACATAAAGCTGTTTAGCGCTCAAACAAGGCAATGGATTCGACATGCGAGGTGTGTGGAAACATATTTATCACACCAGCTGCAACCATGCGATAGCCTTTTTCATTCACCAGAATTCCAGCATCACGCGCCAATGTGGCAGGGTTACAAGAAACGTAGACCATGCGTTCAGGACCGAAGCTGCCGTCGTTGGGCAAAGCACTCACCAAAGCCATTGCACCATCACGTGGCGGATCGATCAGCCATTTATCAAAATGACCCAAGCCTTGTAATAACTCTGGCGTCATATCGAATAAATCTGCTTCAGTAAATTCCACTTGCTCAGCGAGGCCGTTTAAAGCCGCACTTTCACGCGCACGTTTTACTAGAACTTCCAAGCCTTCCATGCCCAATACAGTTGCACCGGAGCGCGCAATCGGCAAAGTAAAGTTACCCAGTCCACAGAAGAAATCTGCAATCTTCTCGCCCGCGTGCGGGGAGAGTAACTGCATCGCACGGCGCAACATCACTTGATTAATATGTGGATTAACCTGCGTAAACTCAGTGGGGTTAAATGGATAAGTTAAGTCAAACTCAGGCAAAGAATAGCTGAGCTTAGGCCCATCTAAGGGGTAGAAGGGCTGAACAGTATCCAGTCCTTTGGTCTGCGTCCACACTTGCACATCAAATTCATCAGCAAAAGCTTTAAACAAGGCTTCATCTTTTGCATTGGGTGTTTCCATCACACGGAACACCAATACAACTGCGTGCTCACCGACTGCCAATTCAATCTGCGGAATAGCATCACGAATGCTCATTTGAACAATCATTTCTTGTAGCGGTGTAATTAAAGCTGAAATGCGCGGTGGCAATACTTCACAGCGATTCATGTCCGCTACGAATGGGGTAGATTTTTCATTAAAGCCAACCAATACGCGGTCTTTTTTAGCAACGTACTTCACGCGCAAACGCGCTTTGTGACGATAGCCCCAAGCTGGGCCGTAAATTGGCGGTAACAGACTTTCAGGTTTTACTTTGCCAATGTGGCGCAAATCGTTTTCAAGCAAACGTTGCTTAGCCGCCACTTGCGCAGAAAAATCCAAATGTTGGAGCGCACAGCCCCCACACATCCCAAAATGAGGACACTTTGGTGTAACGCGTAAATTAGATGCTTTTAAAACTGATTTAACTTCAGCGAATTCATAACTAGACTTGATACGCGTTGATTGATAGGTCACCTTTTCATTAGGCAAGGCGCCGCGAATAAATATCGCTTTACCGTCCACATGGGCTACACCCCGCCCCTCTTGATCTAGAGATTCAATAAGGGCAGTACCAATAGGATTGTCAGATTTGAATTTTTTACGAGAACGCATGACGGATAAACTTTACAACTTAAATAATTAAAAAATGCTTAAGACTTCCAAGCCGCCATAAACTCTTGCCAGTGAGGTGCGGCATCTGCGTACAAGGTATCGCGTACTAATGCAATCTCGCGCTCATAAGCTACTTGATTTAGCTGACCGCGCATCAATTGAAAGCGCAAAAACACAAGATAAGTATTCACCACATCGGTTTCGCAGTAATTGCGAATCGCTTCTATCTCGCCATTTTGATAGGCATTCCACACCTTACTGCCATCCATACCAAGCTTGCCAGGGAAGCCACACAATTGCGCCATATCATCTAAAGGCGCATTGGCACGCCCTTGATACATCGCGAGCAAATCCATTAAATCAGTATGGCGTGAATGATAACGGCTAATATAGTTATTCCACTTAAACTCTTTATCGTCTTCGCCCATATCCCAATAACGAGGCGCCTGCACCCCATGCACCAAGCCGCGATAGTGCAACACAGGGAAATCGAAACCGCCGCCATTCCAAGAAACCACATTCGGCGTGTACTTTTCAATGCCATCAAAAAAACGTTGGATCAGCTGACCTTCTGGCTCATCTGGCGCTCCCAATGACCATACCTTGAAATTATCGCTGTCCCGCAAAACACAAGAAATAGCCACCACACGGTGCTGATGCAAAGGCAAAAACTCACTGCCGTTATGCTGACGACGTTGATGAAAGGCAATCTTTGCCACATCGTCCGCCGATGTGCCTTCTGGCAAGCCCAGCAAGCTTTTTAAGCCATCAGTATCGGGGATGGTTTCAATGTCAAAAACTAAGGTTGGAATCATGCTGGAAAAACACCCGTTGAAAGATAGCGGTCACCCCTGTCACACACAATAGACACAATCACAGCGTTCTCTAAGTGCTTCGATAACTCAAGCGCCGCATATAAACCGCCGCCAGATGAAATACCGGCAAAGATGCCCTCTTCAGCGGCCAATCGACGCGTCATTTTTTCAGCATTGGCTTGGCTCACATAAATCAATTGATCGACATTTTTAGCATCATAAATCGTGGGTAAATACTCTTCCGGCCATTTACGAATGCCCGGGATTTGCGCGCCATCTTCGGGCTGTACGCCGATAATTTGGATGTTAGGGTTTTGCTCTTTTAAGAAACGGGACGTACCCATGATGGTGCCAGTAGTGCCCATACTCGCAATAAAGTGGGTGACTTTGCCTTCGGTATCACGCCAAATCTCAGGGCCAGTGCCTTCGTAATGGGCTAATGGATTATCTGGATTACCAAATTGGTCGAGCACAATACCCTCGCCTTCGGCTTGAAGCTTCATCGCCACATCACGTGCTAACTCCATACTGCCATCTTTCGGGGTCAGCAATAATTCCGCACCAAAAGCCTTCATGGTTTGGCGACGTTCTATGCTTTGGTTTTCAGGCATCACCAACAACATTTTGTAGCCCTTCATCGCTGCCGCCATGGCCAAGGCAATGCCAGTGTTACCAGATGTCGCTTCAATCAAAGTGTCGCCTGGCTTAATGTCGCCACGGGCTTCAGCGCGTGTAATCATCGACAGCGCTGGACGATCTTTCACTGAGCCTGCGGGGTTGTTACCCTCTAACTTCACCAAAATCGTATTGCTGGTATTTCCAGGGATACGTTTTAGTTTGACTAAAGGGGTATTTCCGACAAAGTCTTCTAAATATTTATACATAAAATTTCTTCTAAATTCGTTTTTTAGC
>Ga0114960_10004445_pt1 | contig 10498 bp, 10 predicted proteins | sample C_130625_MF_Meta_FD_92637 | JGI IMG/M metagenome (GOLD analysis project Ga0114960, IMG submission 92637) | Freshwater microbial communities from Lake Croche, Canada to study carbon cycling - C_130625_MF_MetaG | ecosystem: Environmental > Aquatic > Freshwater > Lake | place: Lake Croche, Canada...
AAGACCAAGGAAGTCAAGATCAAGGAGCCTAAGGAAGTCAAGACCAAGGAAGTCAAGACCAAGGAAGTCAAGGAGCCTAAGGAAGTCAATGAGCCTAAGGAAGTCAAGGAGCCTAAGGAGGACAAGACCAAGGACAAGGAGCCTAAGACCAAGGACAAGCCTATTAAGCAAAAAAATGCCAAGGACAAGCCTATCAATCACTCTAACGCCCTTCATAATGACCTTACTCAGGTCGCTATCCTTAACCTTAACGACCAACAGTTCCTTGTCGATGATGACCTTAACGTCTACCACTTTCATAACCATTCCCTTCTTGGTAAATTTGACCCTAATAATAATACTATCATTTGAAGGGAACCTACGGTTCCCCTCAGACCCCTCCCTTTTAAATAGTGTATGTTTTAGTGTAATCTAATTAAATAAAGAAAATAACCCACGTGGTTTTTTCATTGATAAAAAATTGATTCTAATTGATTCTAATTATTTATTGTAAATACACATCTTTTAAAATGGTAAAGAATACTACTGGAGGTACTGGAACTAAGAGTTTGGCTAGAAAGCATCAATCCGCTGGCGATGGTTGTCATCTTCGCCTCCCAGAATGTGAACTAGAAATTGTTGCATGTGTAACGAAAATGCTAGGGAATGGAATGTGCGAAGTTTATACGAATAATAATATTCGGCTTATTGGTCACATTCGAAATTCATTTCGAGGAAAAAATAAACGTCATAATTTAATTAGTCCACCATGCATAGTTATGATAGGTTTGCATGAATGGGAGAAAGCCCCTAAGAACTGCAATATTATGGTGGTTTATTCTACAAATCAAGTAGAACAACTAAGAAACATACCGACTATAAAAATGGATCATCTAATTTCACTCCAAATGACTGGAACATTCCAGTCAGGTAAAAAGGTTCAGACCGATTTTGATTTTGCAGAAGAGGAGATTCCTGAAATCGCGCCCCAGCAACTACCAAAGAACTCAATTGAATTCGACTTAGATATGGAAGAGCAAGTTGACATAGATGATATTTAATAAAAGATCCAATATTTTACTATTATTAAATAAAGAGTATAACTAATGTTATGATTATTATGTATTTTTTTATTTCTATTATTCAAATCATTGTTTAAACAGTTAATGTAAATTATATATTTTCAAGTTCCTAAAATTGTGTGTATTTTATATTATAAATTATACTATTAAAATGACTGAAACCAGAACCATTAGATATAATTTCTTTGGATCTAGACATAATGAAGAAATCTACTAATGTATCTAATACACCAGAGTTTTGTATATTTATTAAATCTCCCAAATGAATCTTAGAATTATCCCAATATAACAATTTTGGAATATTTGAATTTAAATTTCTTGCTATCTCTGATGAATCTGATATCAATACATAATTTTCATCGTTACCATTATCGATTAATTTATTTATTACATCATAATAATGATTATATAAAGAATCATTATATTCGTTCATATGAATAAATGTGTCACCGAAACGCAAATGAATTACTTTAAAACTATCATTTGTATCTATTTTATATACATTGTTAAATACATATTTAATTTTATCTTCAACTTCGATCGTAGGGGTCAAAATATCTTTAATATATTCTGCACAGTCTTCTGAAATAGCTCCATAGTTACCAAGACAACCATCTCTTATACTATAAAAAGAATTTGTCAATGCAGAAAATGATCTTCCTGACTTAAAAATTTCATTCAACATACAATATGATTCTTCATATGATAAAGGGGGTATAAATTCTTCTGTTTTATATTTATTCTCACTACTTTTAATAATGTTTTTATTAATTTTTAAATAATTAAATAAAGGATGTTCATCGTCAATCAATAATTTATAACCATATTCTTTTGAAAAATTATATAATGCGATTGTTCCCCTTAAGAAATCGGCCAAACCAGGTGGTTGAGGATTAGTAGAACATATTGTTAAGTATTTATGAATACAATGTTTTTCTTCATTATTTGAAACCAAATCAACGTTTGTTTCAATAATATCCGTCAAATTATTTTTTGTTTCAATATATGCAACCAATACATCGTTCTTTGCCGTAAAATCATCAACGTATTTAATTTTATAATTAGGATTAATTTCGTAAAGTTTTGCAATTATTTGATCTTTATTTACTGGAAATCCTTGTTCTTTACTATTAGAGTCATTCATTAAACGAATATCATCTATCATAATTGTATGTGTATTTAAAGTATGATTTTTTATTTGATCTAATTCTTCTAGAACCGGGCATACTGTTACTGGATCACACCCAACATCTGTAGTTCCTGACCAATGACTATCTAACCAAAATGTAATTTTATCAGGAATATCTTTAATTACGTTATATAAATCATACTTGCTATTTCCTTTAAATATAGTAATGTTTGAATTGTCTTCAAATCTTTTTTTGCATTCGGCAAAAAATACATCAGATAATTCTATACTTATTATTTTGGAAGGTCTACAAATATTATTGTTATTTACCTCATATATTGTATCACCTTTAAATGTACCAGTTTCTACAAATACATCATTTACAAATGGTAGAAGTTCCTGTACAAACGGCATTAATTATATATTTACTTTATAAAACAATTATTGATTTACTCTGTATTTTAATTAACTCCTAAATAATATTTAAAATCTACTATGTTTTATCATTCATTATTTTCAATGATAAAAAACTAAACACAATCTATAGTGTTTTGCCATGTTCCATCTAAATATTGGCATACATTATTGTTATTTCCACGAAAGATCATAATCCATATTGAACAATTACCTGTTCCGCAAATAATATATTTACACTTTGACATTATGATAGTTATTCCCAAATAATATTTAGAAAATTCATAATTTTTGTCGCTCATAACAACGTCAACTGTAGTATTACATTTTTTCATATGTCTTACTTTATCCTCAAAATAAAATGAATTATTGGGAAACGTTTCAAGCATAAGCTCTATAAACTCAGTTTCATCACTTTGTATTAAAAATACAATATTAGGATTATGTTTTATTATTAAATCCGCATAATTTAAATAATCGTCATATTCACTTAGCTTAGTTTCAGTAATTTTATCATTACCTCTATAAAATAAAACACATGTATTCTCGTATATAATATTATATTTGTTTTCCATATCCTCAATAAAACTAAGAATATTTTTTGATGGGGAAAAGTATTTTTTAGAAACAGGGGAAATATTTTTGTAGTCCAATGTTGAATAATTTAAAAACTGATAGTCCTGATTATAATTTATAGGATAAGTAATAGTTACATCGTCTATATTATCATAATGCTCAAAGTATTCATATGTTATATCAGAATAATCATCTCGTTTTTTATACCATTCAAATGATAATTCACAATTCAGAGAATCTGGTAATTTTGAATGATAATTAATATGTTCCACAATAATAGATAATTTTAAGGAACAACAAGAAAAAAAACCCGAACCTTGGGGGATAGTTATGCTCATAATATATTATATATTATACATTAATTTTTCGATATTAAAATAAACGTATTACACTAAACCATTACTTTTAATCAGAAACGCCAGAAAAACCATAAAAAATTGAATCCTTTTTATGGTTTATATTTTTAGACATCAAACAACCAACTAACTAATAGAACAATGTCGTGCCCTGGATGCTTCCCCATCTACCAAGAGAACCAAATGGGTCACATGGGTCCCGGTGGATGTATGCATGTATCTGAAGAAGAACCCGTCTTCTGCCAACCAGTTTCAGAAACCTGCTCTGAAGCTTCTACAAACTACAGTAGTTTCGAGAGTTCAAGTGTTGGAACCGAGTGCTGTATCTGCTACGAGATCATTGGAAAGACGAACAACTGCGTCACTGAGTGTGGACACGCATTTTGCTTGAAATGCCTGGTTATGGCAATGGCTCACAACCCGGAAAATACTGGGTGCCCTTACTGTAGATCCCTCATCATTGAACGACCTGCCAATGACGATGACGATGAGGATTCGGAGTGGGAGGACGGTAGTGAGGGGGATGATGATGATGACGATGATGAAGAGGAGAGAAATATTGTTGTAGAGAAGGGAAACGTTGAGGAAGTTGTTGCCCGTTTGGAAAAGGAGGGAATCAATATGCTCGATATTGTATCGTTGCTTATTAATCGTTATAGCAAGACTGACGCAAAGTACACAATGGAACATATTGAAAAGCTCTGCGACACTGTTGAAAAAATAGCAGCCGATGTAGAAAACGAGCCACGCGAGCTCGAGGAAATGGCTCAAGAGGACATCAAGGTTTAAAAAACTTTTATTTTGTAAGTTAAGTTATAATAATCAACTTTTTTTTTTCATTGAAACAATAGGAATGCAACATTGAATTGTTGAACTGGATTAATAATTATTCTTACATCAGTATTGTTATTTTTTATAGTAAAGTTATTAGTATTTATTTTTAATGAAGAACTACTATCCATATTGGAAGAAGGAGGTGTTTTTTTAACTACAATAGCAAACCCTACAGTAGCCTTAAATGCAAACAATAATAATGCAAAGTTATATCGCATGATAATGATTCTATACAATAACAATATATAGAATCATAAAATCAGTTTTTTAAGGTATTTTACAAGTTTAAAGAATTAAAATTCGAAAAGGTGTAAAAGTTGCTATAAATTATCTACTTTCTTTTATTTTTTTTTCTGTTTTCTATTTTTTCTTGTTTTCTTAGATCTTCCACCTCTTTTTTTTGTGTATTTTCCAGCATTTTGATTTGGACGTCTTTGTCTAAGTCCCTGGTTTTCTTGTTGTTGTTGTTGAATAAGAAGAACTTCATTTGGGCCTTGTTCTTGTTGTGGAGCTGGTACTTGTCTAGGCGCTTGTCCTTCACCCACTGCAGCCACTGGTCTTGTTCTAATAGCATTAACCGTGTTCGCAACCAATGCTGGTCCTGGTCCAACAATACCGGATCCCAAAAATTTTAAAGTAAGATCTGCTGCATTATTTAATTTAATATTTTCAGCATTTTGAACCATTTGTGTAAAAGCAGGTCCAGCAGTTGCTACTGTTTTTGCGGTTTGAACCCTAGATTGTTCAACATAATATAATCCTGCACAACAACATGCTGCACACGTTGAACCAATTGCAACATCTGTTCGTTCTGCTGAACCTGAAATTGCCTTCCATGCAGTTTCAAAACATGTTAGTTGTTCTTGCGTAACAGCATAGGGATCTAATTCTACACTATTAGCCAACTGAGTAGTAGTTGTAGATGAAATGCTAATATAATTCCAAAAGTCTGTTAATTGTTGATCGGCATATTTTCCCCAAGAATAGAATGCATGTCCAGCTGCAGCTACTGCATTTGGTGTAATATTCATAGCACCTTGCACTATATTTCCAGCAGCATCATATGCTACATCGGATACACCACGACCTACATTATAAACTGTTTGGTTTAAAGTGCGAACTGACATACAGCAAGCAAACCCTGTGGCTGAAGATGAAGCTAAAATTAATGCATGAGTAGATCTAGATATCTTTCCGTTCATGATATCTAATAAGTTATCTGCTTGTTTTAGCTCAATATTCATCATCATTTCCTCCATAGCTAATGCATGTTTAACCTTCTTTTTATTGTGTTCTAATACCATAATTCTTAATTTTTCGACTTCAGGATCATACTCATCTCGACCCTCCATTATTTCATTATTGGGGGGTTGTACATTCCCTCCAGCCGCTCTTACATCTAATTGTTGTCCTGCATACACGGCTGCCTGATGACCCTGCACAGCACCTTCAAAAACAGCAGGTACATCATCCCCTTCAACCATATCAGCACTATCAATTTGAATTAGTCTTCCATTTCTATTTACAGTTATAGGAATTCCTCCCGTTTGTTTACTATTCAACTTATTCTTCAAATAATAAATATACATTGAAAAAGCAAGGCGCGCAAAATATTCTTTGGCCTCTAATGTACTTTGCTTTGTGGATATAAATAAAACAAAATTAATCAAAAGAGCCACTAATTTTTCTAATTGTTCTGAGTTATACTTTATAATTATTGATGGAATGGTTGGATTTACAACTTCATCAATATGAATAAAAAAAGTTAACATTTCCTCGTTAACAAGCAAAAGCTCATTTGGTATTATTTTTTCTAAATCCGACATGTTATAAGTTATAAGGATAAATTATTGTTTTTATAAAATAACAATTTTATAGAAAAAACATATTAAATTGTTTACAGTATAGGATAACTTGCTTGTAATAACATACCACATTGTCCATCACCATTATTGTATTTTGATCCACGACCTAACTTAATATAACCTTTATCGCCCCAACTTGTCGACCAAGAATTTTTTACCAAATAAAAGTCTTCGCCTTCCAAATAACCATATCCAACAACCAAAACGCCATGATCTAATTTAGTTCCACAGTTTCCAGTAAAAACACCAGATTTATATAATTGGAATTCACGTTGATCAGCTTCAATGGCAATAGACACTGGATTTAATGAAAGAGCCTTCATCATTTCTTCGTCTGAACTCGGCACAACATCTACAAATGTTGAAACGCCACTATTCTTAACATTAGAACATTTTGTTTGGCAAGTACCAGTTTCTTTTGTAATTCCAGATACATAAGGATAATCTGCTTCTGAACATAATCCACCTTTCTTTGAAATCCATGAAAAAGCATTATCCATAAGACCACCCGAACATCCCATATCTTTGCCGCCATTGCGACGATTATCACAATCAACTAATTGTTGTTCTGAAAAACTCTGTAAAGTATTATATTTATTAAAATACGCACCTTCTAAAGCACCTGTTGTGGAGAATGACCAACAAGAACCACATTGCCCTTGATCTTTTACTGGAGTTACTGCGCCAGCGCTAACCCAATCTACAGAATCAGGAATCTTACTAACCATATTCGAATTATAAAATATCGATTGTTCAGAATCTTCATCCAATAAAATAAATGTTAATCCTAAATATTCGCGAAATTCAGTTGAATCCATTCCTGAAAATTGGTTATGTCCTAATTTATAAGTAAGATTCTTAGAGTTTATTTCTTCAATAAATTTGTGATTTGAAACCCAGTTTTTAAATACGCGTTCAAAAACAACATGATTATCAAAGTTCATTTTAAACTCAGATACCCAATTCTCAAAACGATCTATTAACGACGAATTCACAAATAATAAAGCGCTTAACAATAAAAAAATAGCTCTCATTGTTATTAAATATAATAATATTTTTTTTATTATGTTTTTTGAAGTATATTTACCATTTATTTGAATCACTAAAACAAAATACTCCCCAAAACTCCTTTCCATTAGGATATCTCATAACACCATATTTCCCATTATTAAGGTAATCTGAATAGAAATAATTGTCATGATAATAACCGGTCTGGTCAATTAGGTCTTCATATTCTTCATCATCCTTTTCCCAGGAATAACGAATAGGACCCTCATAAACATCTCCATTCTTGAATTTCATTTTTCCCCATACTGGTTTTCCGTTCTCGTCGTAGTATCCATCATACTTGGTTCCATTAGGGTATGTCTTTTCAGTATCACTCACATGCGTTGTAGAACAATTCCATGTAGGAACCTGAGATAAAGTCTTATCTGTAACGGCCGCCAACGTGGGGAAATTCTCATCAGAATTATCTAAAGAAGGCTTCTTAAACGGATTCTTGTATGTTTTCGACGTCATTTTGAAATTGTTTTAAATAAAAAAAACTTTCTTAAGAATCGAATCAATTTTTTAAACAACGATTTGAACGCGAATCTTTTTTTTAACTTTATCTTCATCCTCGAATAAATACATCTTGCATTTACAAACAGTATAATTCGGTATCTCATTATGAGTATTTATCCGTGAAAGTAACTTTAGTTTTTCCAAATAAATCATATAATTAATAGATCCATCATTCTTCATAATCTTATCAAATACAATTCCTTCATGTTCCACGTCCATTAGTTCAGGATGATTAAAGACTCGATTTAATAATTCACATTCTGTCTGGATTTTTCGTATTGATCGCATAGAAGTATTTACATAATCCATTTTATGCATCCAATCATCAAGGAACTTAGAAGCATCGACGCTGATACTCCTAACTAACCCATTAAACTGTAGCATAATAATCTGGTTCAATAAGTCTACTAATCTACGTATAGGACTTGTAATGTGAATATATACCTTAGAATCATTCTTAAAATTTTTACTATTAATTAGTTCGTGTTCTATAGAAATATCGTCCATAAATGGAATATATTGTCCAACAGTATTATTCCAACTACGAATAACACGTATTGTTTCGTCATTTATTCCAACTGCATCTACTCTTAAACTTGAATTAATATATACAGCAGATCGAAATATTCCGATTTTATTATTCGACATAAAAGATCCTGTAAACATATTCATTTGTATCATCCAAAATGACACAATATCATGACTATTCTTAATTGCATTGTCCATAAGATAAGATAAATTAAATAGTTTTTGGTACATAATATCGTTATTCAACATCTTTGGATCTTCATATGTATAGTTTTTACTAACACAAATCAATGCATTAGCATATTTTATTGGATACTCTTGAACCAAATTCCCCTGTTTGTCTATAATGATATCCATAACAAATGCAAAACGTTCTTGATTCTGTTGTAAACTACACAGAGCATCAGATAAAACAGTTGGTAACATAGGCCGTCGTCGATCCGGTAAATATATAGTTGAAACACGCTGACTAAATGAATTCCATAGTCCAAGAACCTCCAACCATAGAAAGACGTTCGCAATATAGATGGAAACTTTCCAATGTTCACCGAATTCCTCTATTCCAAACCCATCATCATAATCTAGACTATTTAATGGGTCAATTGTAAATATGTATTTATCTCGCCGATCTTCAATAATAAAATTCGGATTATGGAATATTTGTTTCACGAATTCATCGTGTGTTTTCTTATTCAATACATTGCGAGTCTTATTCGTAAATTCCGTAATAGAAATATGCAAACTCTTAGAGTATAATTGATACTCATAAAAATGTTCCAGAACGTCAACATCACCGATAGTTTCCGTAATAATTCCACGGGGGTGTTTATCATCCCAATTATCAAAACGAAACACTACATACTTATTCTTTTGAACCTTTGAAAATCCAAGTTTAACTTCATAAGGAACAAGAAATATTGGTAAATATGTATCATCTGGTATACATTTATAAAATAATCTTTTCTTATTTGGTGTTCTTCCAAATGTCTTATTGTTCTCTAAAACTAATATCCCTGCTATAGCTTGACAATTTCGGACATAAGAATGAATTTTCCGAACTTTTGATTCGCCATTATCAGAATAAATTTCAAAGACATCTCTACTGAATATTTTTTGCTCTGAAGGTTCAATTGTCTTCAAAACTGGATAGTCCTCTATATTAACATCCACATTCGTTTCATTATTGGCAAACATCCACTCTTTGTATGTCCGATCACGTACATAAACTTTAAATTTTGTATTCATTTTTTATATCAAATTATTAATTAATCTAATAAAGATATCTATAATTCAATTTTTCGTTATACTTTTAGTTAATTTTAAAGCAAAATACATATAAAAACACAAGCACAACAATAAACAATAATGGGAAATTTACTCAGTTGTTGTTTTAAGACCAGTGCGTTAGAAGAACCTATATTGAATGTCGTTGGTATATATGACGAAAATGATAAGTTAGTAAGAATCTCGGATATTATAGAATCCAAAACCATAAATTGGAATCATGACCGTTTTTCTGAAATGCGTTACAATAATATGCTAAACGAAGCACTTGTTTTAAGAAAAAAAATGAAAAATAAATATTGAAACAAGTTAGAAAATAAACCATATATAATGTAACCATGCCCCCCAAATTTTTTAAAAGAACATACAAGAAAACTATGGATAAAACATCATCACACTTAGAAACCGCAAAGTATTTAATTATAGTGGAATCCCCCAGTAAATGTTCCAAAATAGAAGGTTATTTGGGACCTGAATACTGTTGTATAGCATCAAAAGGACATATAAGAGAAGTGGATGGGATAAAATCAATAGATACTAAGAAAACATATGAAGCTACTTTTTCTATTATTGAAGAAAAAAAGGCACATGTAGAAACGATGAGAAAAGTTATCGAAAATTTTTCGAAACGAAATATAATCTTAGCATCTGACGATGATAGAGAAGGAGAGGCAATTTCTTGGCATATTTGTAAGACATTTGATCTGCCAATAGAAACAACACAACGTATTATATTTCACGAAATAACCAAACCAGCTGTTCAAAGAGCTATTGAAAATCCTACTATAATAAATATGAATCTAGTGCATGCACAACATGCTAGACAAGTTCTAGATATTATAGTTGGATTTCGCGTTTCACCATTTCTTTGGAAATATCCTTATA
>Ga0114960_10004447_pt1 | contig 10497 bp, 9 predicted proteins | sample C_130625_MF_Meta_FD_92637 | JGI IMG/M metagenome (GOLD analysis project Ga0114960, IMG submission 92637) | Freshwater microbial communities from Lake Croche, Canada to study carbon cycling - C_130625_MF_MetaG | ecosystem: Environmental > Aquatic > Freshwater > Lake | place: Lake Croche, Canada...
ATCTTGCGATCTCTGAGGAGAAAGAGTTGAGCAGTAAATAGATACAGACTTGTAGCGAGCTCACCCGCCAGAGCAATCGTTGCTGCGCGTGAAATTCCGACTCCGTTGAGTAATTGTTCACGTTCGATAGAGGTGAGAAACCCAAACGGAAAGACAAGTACTAAATATGTGCGTATTGATACAGCCCACCGCCCAGTCGCGGCATACCTAAACCTTTGCAGGGCAGACTTCACTTCACAACTACCTTGTCCTGCTGCCACATGCGCACAGCCAGTACCCGAGGATTGAAATCCTCATCACTCTTAATCCCAAGGCTCGCAAATGTTCTCTGCACCAACGTCTCAGTTGCCCGCAGCGACGTCCCGCGCTTACGAGCAATCGCAGCATTGGTAAAACCTTCAGCGAGCATCAATAAGATCTCTCCTTGCGATGAACTAATAACAATCCGATCATTTTCCATCACAGGGCGCACCGATGCCGAAGCAGTATCTGAAATAGATTCCTCCACCGCATGCACAAGCTCAGTAATCGAACCCAGCTCAGACTTCACTAAATATGTAACTCCAGCAGGAATGGCCACACCGTTAGGGATAGCAAGGGCTGGGGAGGCATGAGAAGTCAGCACAACCTTGCCCACCCACGGATGTTCCTTCTCCACGAACTGCAACAAATCAGCCCCGCTTGGTCCCACACCAAAGTTCAAATCGGTAATCACCACATGGGGATCAAAGGAACCCACCAGTGCAATCGCTTCAGCTACCGAGGTAACAGCCTCAACCTGAAAGTTGGCACCCTCAAGTACTTCGCGCAGAAGATTGAGCGTGAACTCTTCATCCTCTGCCACAAGTACGCGTGCACGAAAGCCGGTAGACATACTTCTCCAATGGGTTAGAGCTTAAGTTTAGGCGTGAGCCGATGAGAAAATAAGCCCCAGGTATCGGTTTTTACTTGGACCGGATCAGCTTTTCAACCCACTCAAGATACTTTCCGCGCCCCACAGCAGGATCAAGATGCTTGACTGCAAAAGCGCTACCCAACTTCTCCAATTCATCGAGACGACTCTGATTCCTACTCAACTCTTCAATCTTTGATGCCAGCGCCTTGGGATCTCCTGCCTCAACTAACTCCGCCACACCATCTAAGAACTTCCATGTTGCACCACCACGGGGCACCGCAGCAATCACAGGGCGCTCGCTATAGAGATAGGAAGTCAACTTGCTAGGCAGACTCATCTCCATCTGAGTGCTGCGCTCATTAACCAGTAACAAATCAGCAGCTGATAACAACGCTGAGTAATCTGCATCAGAGACAGCAGGTAAGACGGCAATATTGCTCTTGCCTTCACAGAGTGCCTTCAGATTTGCCTCTTGATTTCCATGACCTACGAGGTAAATCTTGATGTGAGAATCACAGGGCAGAGCATCAGCTGCCTCAACCACATTCTCAAGATCCTGCTTAGCACCCATGTTGCCTGTGTGGATCACAACAAAATCATTGGATGTCCAGCCAAAACGTGAGCGAGCGGAAGTCTTGTCGGAGTTCGAAATCTCTCTAGCTGAGTAATTTGTAATTTGGGTAATTCGCTCTGCTGGCACACCAAGTGCTACAACGACATCACGCATAGCGGGGGAGACTACGACTAATGAATCTGCGCCGTGCAACGCTCTACCTTCAACAAAGTGGGCAATCTTTGAAATCACAGCACCACCACGCAGGCCTGATTGCTTTGCGCCGGCGCCAGATAGATCCTGCACAATCAACCCAAATGGAATCCCCAACTTCTTAGCAATTCTCTTGCCTACTATCCCGGCCGCAACGGTTGGGATGCAGGCGATTACTACATCAAAGTCATTACCCACCATAGACTTTGAGACACATCTTAGATTCCACCAGAGGGAAGTTTCAAATCGCATACGAAGAAGTGCGTTCATCTTTGGAGGCACAAGATGCTTTGCACGAATGATTGAAACGCCGTTATGGGTTCCAGTGCCTTCTCCAAGGTGAGCAAATTCTGACGGAACCTTCCACCATGGGTAATGAGGCAAGCTAGTTAACACTGAAACTTGATGGCCTTGTTCAGAGAGACTTTCTGCAAGATCGGTTGTGTATAGGGCGATACCCGTTGGTTCTGGCCAGTAGTTGGTGGTTACAAGCAATACTTGCGACATTGCTGAGCTATTTCGGTGGATCAATCGGGCGAACCTGCCCCCCGACTGACATCGAATAATCTGGAAGCGACTTCCATGCAATCTCACCTGCAGCAACGACCGAGCATTCACCTATTGTCACTCCAGGCAATACCTTGGCGTCAAGGCAGATCCAGGCACCATCTTTAATTAAGACAGGCTTATGTGCGTACTCAAGTGAGGCGCTTCGATAGTCATGACCTCCAGAGCAAATGATGGATCTCTGCGAAATACAAACATCCGAACCGATGGTGATCTTCTCGTGGTTGATGAACCAAACTTCCTCGCCAATCCAGCAATTGTCACCGACTATCAGGTTCCATGGAAAATGGATGCGAACCCCACGTCTAATACTCACCCCAGTGCCCACGGTTGCGCCGAAAAATCTAAGGATTGTTGGCCGTAAAGAAGTTGGCGTGAACGCATTGAGGAAAATGAGATTAGAAATCAACCACCATAAAGAAAGAGTGATTAAGTTGAAATCTCTCTTACTTTGAAAGTTTTTAAGGGTTCGTTTCATGAAGTTACCCCCCATAATAGAATTTGTGCGCATTCAGAGTGTACGCTTAAGTATGCGCATATTGACCATTGCGGGACCTTTGCACCGCGAATTTGGCGGTCCACCAATGGCAGCAACGGGAATTGCAGCATCATTGGCATCTATTGGTTATCAGGTGAAAATACTCGTGTGCGGGCAAAGTGTTGTAGATTCCGAGATAAATTCTATGTTTTTCGACAAGTTGAGTCATTCCGGCGCTGAGGTACAAGTCCTTCGAAGGAGTAAAGAGAGCAAATATGGTGCTGTCATAAGATTAAATGAGCTCAATTTGTTGTGGAAGGATATCGATAAATCAGATTTTGTTATTCTTCACCAAATCTTTGAATTGCAAAATATTGCAATTTTACCAATCCTAATATTGTTAAAAAAACCATATGCCGTGATGCCACATGGCACTTTGACTACTTATCAAAGGAAGCAACATAGATTTCGCAAGTTTCTATTCTCTCCTACGACATATCTTTTTTTAAAGTTATCTAATGGTATTTTTGTTGCCACCGAACAAGAAAAGGATCAGCTTCCTCAAAATTTGAAAGGGAAGGGGATCACAGTGGGATTAGGCATTGATGTACGTGATAGACAAACTCAAAACCCAACACATGAAACTCCAACTTTCAATTTGCTCTATATGGGCCGCATAGCAAAAAAGAAAAGATTAGATATTGCTCTTCAAGCTTTTGCTTTAGCTTCGAAGAAGTCAAATCTCAGGATGAAATTCATTGTCTGTGGATCTGGCGAAGAGCGTGATGTTGCTCCGCTCAAAAAATTAGTTGAAGACTTGCAAATCCAGGGAGAAGTAGATTTCCGAGGCTGGGTCGATTTCACCGAAAAACAGCTAGCGTTCTCAGAAAGCGATTGCTTCATCTTAACCTCGGAGGATGAAAATTTCGCTATAGCAGCAGCCGAGGCTCTCGCTCACGGAATTCCCTGCATATTATCTTCAAACGTAGCGCTTGCGAGTTCAGTAAGAAAGCATGGCGCGGGCATAGTATTTGAAGAACTGGAACCACTTGAAATAGAAAAAGCAATTCTCAAGATAGCTGGTCTTGATAAAGAGCTAGCGAAAAATGCATCATTACGAGCAGCTTCAGAACTAACGTGGGATGAAGTCGCAAAAACTTGGGAAGCAACAATAAAGAATCTTTGTCAACCATCGTCTACAGTGCAACGGCCGCAAAAAGATTAAGATGAAAATGATGATTTCATAATTTTTGCACGTGCAAGCATAACCCCAATTGAAAACCCCAATAAAGGATTAGTGAAGAAATTAGTCCCAGCAGTTATGGCAATGGCTAGACCACCGATTAGGTTTGCAGAAAAAAGGAAATCCATTTCATTTACGTTTTCTGTATGTGTCAAAACACTAAAAGTAGATTTCAATGCCGCCACCACTAAACACAGAAAAACAAGCAATCCGAAAAAGCCCAATTTTAGAAGTATCCAACTTGTGAGGAAATGTGTGTCATCAACCATCTGGATATTTCTCCCTGCACCAATCAGAGTTCTGTAATCAGGAGCCCACGTCATGTTCAAGTAACCACCAGGCCCCAATCCAAAAAGCCAAGATAAGGGATCCTTAAATATTGCATGGTTCACAGTGGATGCCTCGAAAGATCTTTGTAGCAAAGTAACGTCAGTAATACCTTTGGGAGAGATTCCAATTAGCAACTTAAATAATGATGTGAATGGGAAAAGAATCAAGATAATAATGGTGGTTGATTTATAGACAAACTTTCTAACGATTGCTTTAAAATAAAGAGATAAGCATAGTAAAGCCACTGAAGATAGTTCTAAAACCCAAGCAATACTTGGACTCTGATATCCCAAAGTTCTAATTACCGAGAAAAGAATACAACTAAATCCAATAATTGATACGAGAATTTTTGGAAGTTTTCCAAGTTTTCTGGAACAGTAAATTATAAAGAATGACATTGGGATATAAAGCATAATAAATGGAGATACACCGATATCAAATATTGCAGTTGCAACTGAAATTAGCGAGGCGAGAATTATCCACAGCCTAGAAGTATTTTCGCTGAAACTCACTACAAAAGTTCCTGCGTAAATGAAAAGAACTAAACCTCCAATTTGAAGTAAGCCTTGAAAAAGAAAGTTTAAGTCTAGAGTTTGCTGGGGCAGTACATAGGACTTGAGTAAACTCAGCCAAGCAGATACGACAAATCCCCAGAGTATGAGTCGCGAGTATCCTGAGATGACAAAGTTCTTCCTAATTCTTCGAGTCAAAACGAAAAAGCAAACCATTAAATAGAATATGGGGAGAAGAAATCTCTTGGTTGCTCCATATTTCGCAAATATTTGAGTGTCGCTTCCGCCTATTGCAATTCCACCAATCGTGCTCAGAATTATCATTAGACTCAATAGAATTAGAAAAATTTGGACTTGCCGATCTTGATCAGTATTATGCAAAATGCGGCCCCAGTTCGAGTTTCTGTCTTTCCAGATTCGGGTGAAAGCAAATATGATTCATGAATGAGGATAGCGATTCTGTTGACGGTGTACAACCGTGCTGCACTTACTAGGAGCTGTTTGAGTAGCCTAAATTCACTTGACAAGTCGAAGTTTAAAGTCGATATATATGTTGTCGATGGTGGTTCTACAGATGGCACGCAAGAGATGTTAAAAATGGATTTCCCGAATGTTCAAAGCAGCGTCGTTAAGGGTGCCTTTTGGAACCAAGGAATGCTACATGCATGGAGATGGGCTTCCAAGGAGGAATATGATTTCTATGTATGGCTCAACGATGATGTTGTTTTGTCAGAGAATTGGCTCTATCAGCTAATGGAGCTCTATAAATCTGTAGAGTTGAAATCTATAGTTGTCGGGAAGATTGCAGATCTAACCACAGGTATAAAAATTTATGGGGCTTTATTTCGTAAGAGAGGTTTGTCGCAAATAAACTTTACAGCTTTTTCAAACTCAAAAGTTAGTTTTGCTACGTTCAATGGGAATTGTGTTTTAATACCTAATTGTGTTTTTCGGGAACTCAGATTCTTGGATTCAGCATTCTCACATAGTTTTGGCGATATCGATTATGGATTAAGGGCGACAAAATCCGGGATACCGATTTGGGAGACTGATTCGGCTGTGGGAACCACCACCAAGAGTGAAAATATCTACGCGGGAAACATTTCAGCAGTAACCTCAATTTATGAAATTTTCTCCCCCAAAGGGATACCACCAGTTGAGTGGTACAAATTTTGTAAATCACACGGAGGTTATATTTGGCCTATTAATTTCGTTTTTCGATACTTGAAATTCTTTATTATGTATCTCAAAGGCAGGATCATACTAAATGGTACTTAATGAAGTTTATTCACAATTGATACGAGGAAGAATATTCTCAGTAGCAGGCATTCGAATATTTTCATTGGTAATTCCATTTATTTGTTTGCCTGTTATTCTCTCGAAGGTAGGAGTGCAAGTTCTTGGCCAATTCTATTTGATCTATTCGATCATTTCTCTTTTTGGATTCTTGGATCTGGGAATTCCGAATACTCTAATGACTCGCATGGCCCAAGTTCAAGATTGCGAAAGTTCCAAGCAAGAGTCCGAGAGAATCGTCCGTGAGTCTGCTTATAACCTCGTAGCCATAGGACTATTTGCCACGGCTCTAATCTCGATTCTCACTTGGATCTTCCCTGTAGGCAGTGCCTTTGATCTTCAAGAGCATGAGGTTAAAGTATTTAGGATTTCTTTGATTTTGAGTGTAATCTCTCTCTTCCTCAAATTCGTGGGAAATTTAGGTTTAAAGGTCTTAGCATTCCAAAATAAGTATCAAAAATCCCAGATATTGGATAGTATTTCGAGTTCATTTGGCTACTTGTTTGCAGTTCTCTTAACTTTTTACCAAGAGAGTCTTCTAGTGCTTATAATCTCAATAATTTCTATGCCTGCGATTGTTGTGCTACTGAGTACTTGGAGAGTTATTTTTTCTAGACAAAATAGCAAGTTATCCTTAAATTACGTGCGTAAAGGGAATTTCTTGAAGATTGGAAAGTTCAATTTTCTATTTCTATATTTACAGATTACAACGATTCTAATGATGCAAATTGATTCCATTATTGTAGGAAGTATATTGACGACAAGCCAGGTAAGCACATTGAATCTTTGCTGGAAGTTTTTTTCCATCCCATATTTGATAATTTCAAGTGTGTACGGATTTATCTGGGCTGATGCATCAAAACTCAATCAATTGTCTAAGAGTTTTGAACTCTATGGCTCCGTCCTTCGGATAACAAAGAGATTATTCATTTTTTCTTTTGCCATGGGAATTCTTGTCATGATCGTAGGGCGAGGTGTGGTTGCAGTTTGGGCCCCTTCAGTATTTCCTACGCAACTCTTCTGCTCATCGGCAGGGATTTGGCTTTGCTTGCTTTGCACTGCTTATCCAATTACTATGATGCTAAATGGTCTCGGAGTCTCGAGTTATCTTGGAACCATGGCTACGATTAACGTGTTAGTTAACATAATTGCATCGTTTATTCTTACAACCATTCTTAAAGACCCAGCAGGAGTACTTCTCGGTAGCATCCTCGGACAAATTTTCGGGTTCTTCTTACCTTTCTATCTGTACTTCATTAGACAAAATAGCTATAGAAATCGATTGAAAAATGCGATCTGACATATACATGAAGAACTTAATCATTGTTTCAAAGAGTCGAAATGGTGGAGCTGGTAGAGCAGCCTTTCGATGGTCCCAGGCACTGAACGACATCGGCATAGCAAATGTATTTTATGACGAGTCCACTGGTGTCACAGAAATAGGAAATATCCAAAGTCGAGTTTATAAAATAGTGAAGTTCATAAACCGAATTTGTTTAGTAGTAACTCGACTCAGTGGTCATACCCCTTTCGGACCTTTTACTTTTGACCTCATTCCGACTTTCCATGAACGGAAGTTATCATCATTATCAAGAAGAAATGAATCGATACTTAACTTGCATTGGATTAATAATGGCTTTTTAAGCCGCAAGTGGATGAGTCGTATCCAAAGTACGTATCCTACAATTTGGACTATGCACGACACTTGGTTATTAAATGGGGTTGTACACTACGAAATTGATTCAGAAAAATTGAAGTTGAGACAAACTTGGTTATATAGGTATTGGGCTCGCTGGGATTCGCGAAGCAAAATGAAGATTATTTCGGGAGCTTCGGGATTTATCTCACCTACAAACTGGATAGCAAAGTTACTAGTGAATCAAGGTGTTGATCCTAGTAAAATTAGAGTTATCCCGAATATAATCCCGTTAGAACTGTTTTACCCGATTCCAAATCGTCGAGATTGTAAAGAATTTTTCGGCTTGAGTAATTCTAGAATAGTAGTTGGTTTTGTAAGCGGATCAGATTTATCTGATAGGCGCAAGGGACTTGACATCTTTATTGACGCTTATCGAATGCTCACAAAGAAGGAAAAGGATTCAATTCAAATTGTAATTCTGGGTCCATCAAAAGATTGGTCTCAAATTTCTGAAGATTTTGATTACAAGACTTTGGTTCAGATTAGTAATGATTTAACTATGAATGAGTTCTATAATTCCCTGGATTTACTTGTTGTTCCTTCAAGAGCAGATAATCTGCCCCAAACAGCGACTGAAGCCCAGTCATCTGGCTGCCCAGTGATAATCTCAAACGTTGGCGGCTGCCCAGAAACCATCTCGGAGAATCAATCAGGAAGGCTTTTTGAACCAACACCACTCTCATTGACTTCGATTTTACGAAAGACAATCCATGATCCAGAATGGCTTCTAGCCGCGCGTAAAAAATCTTTTGAATATTCAAGACTGGCATGGAACCCAGAGGCACTTGCCAAGCAATATAAGGTAGCGATTAGGGAATTATCAGACAACTTCTATAGTAATTGCAACTAGTGCTTTTGCATCAAGTTGCGAGTTTGCGGTACATTTAGAAGTATTTTGCAAATCTGGAATTGCATCAAATGATGAACTAAACCTGTTATTTCTATGGTATTGCGAATCTTTATGTGCAAGAATTTGGCATGATATCGAATTTGAAATTCTCACGAATTAATCAGAAAATGGCAGGTGAGTCATTGATATTTTTCATCTGCGCTGCTCCTGTGAGAAAAATCAGACGGATGATTGAACGTAAGGCAATAGGCAGAGCTAAATCTTTGGAAGATCGATTCACAATAATTTACAACCGTAACTCTTGGAGATCTAAAGAGAGCTTAAGTGGAAGTGGTTCAACTATCTCGATGACCAGTTCTATCAGGACTTTGTTGCCTGTCCTGGTCCACAAATTTAAAGTTAAGTCAATCTTCGATGCACCATGTGGCGATTTCAATTGGATGAGAATGGTTGATTTATCAGGAATTAGCTATGTCGGTGCGGATATTGTAAGGCCATTAATTTTTGAGTTGCAAGAGAGATATACTTCAACCAATATTTCTTTTGTCCATTTGGATATTACGGCAGATGAGTTCCCTAAAAGTGATTTGGTCTTGATTAGGGATTGTTTATTTCACCTATCCTATAAAGATATTCTCTCAACTCTAAAGAATTATTTAGATTCTAGGAGCCCATATATTCTGACAACTTCCCATGACAACAAAATTAGTTTTGAAAATTCAGATATTTGTAGCGGAGGATTCCGAGTTATAGATTTGTTCAGTAGCCCCTTTAACTTTCCAAACGATCCTCATTTTGAGATTTCTGAACCCGGCGAAGGCAGCCTCCCTGCTCGAAAACTTTACCTCTGGGACAGAAATCAAGTACAAGTTGCCCATGCAACTCTAGAACGCTTTCTAAGTGGGTTGTGAGGGACTCGAACCCCCGACCCAGGCATTAAGAGTGCCTTGCTCTACCAACTGAGCTAACAACCCATTCAAACGTCGGAAACGTTTGAATGCAGAGCAGACCCTATCAGCGAGGCGAGCCTTGTATAACCACGTCTCTGGGGCGAGGATTGATAGATGTCTCGCTGGGAAATACGGATAGCCACATTAATTGGCGCCATCGTTGTTGGGCTTACCCCGCCGGCAATAATGGCTGCAGAGCAGCCAGGCCTTGCTATAGCCACCCTTGAGACTCTGCAGGTTAAGGGGCGTGCACCAAAGACTGGATATGCCCGCGATCAATTCGGGCAGGCATGGGCTGATGTTGACCGCAATGGGTGCGATACCCGAAACGATATCTTGAAGCGAGATTTAAGATCTGTTATCTACAAAGCTGGCACCCGTAATTGCGTTGTTCTATCGGGAACTCTGCTCGATAGGTATTCAGGAGAAAGCATCAACTTCATCCGAGGAAATGTCACCAGCATGGAGGTGCAGATTGATCATGTGGTGGCGCTATCGAATGCATGGCAGACGGGTGCATTTAAGTTAACGGCAGATCAGCGCAAGGCTCTGGCCAATGACCCTATGAATCTCTTTGCCGTGAAGGGCAGATTGAATTCTCAGAAGGGTGATGGTGATGCTGCGACATGGCTGCCACCACTGAAGAGTTTTAGATGTGCTTATGTGGCGCAGCAGATTGCAGTCAAAGCTAAATATTCGTTATGGGTTGTGCCACCTGAAAAAGCAGCGATGCTCTCCATCTTGGCAAAGTGCCCAACGCAGAAGCTGCCTGTTAGTTAGGTAGATCCACGGTGTAGTGAACACCGCTAAATTGTCTGCGCCATTCGGTTACTTCGCGTTTGATTGATTCTGGGTTCGATGATGCATCAAGGGAACCCGCAATAAACTCTGCGAGCTGATCCATATGTTCG
>Ga0114960_10004450_pt1 | contig 10492 bp, 6 predicted proteins | sample C_130625_MF_Meta_FD_92637 | JGI IMG/M metagenome (GOLD analysis project Ga0114960, IMG submission 92637) | Freshwater microbial communities from Lake Croche, Canada to study carbon cycling - C_130625_MF_MetaG | ecosystem: Environmental > Aquatic > Freshwater > Lake | place: Lake Croche, Canada...
CACAAGTTTTCACAAGTTTTCACAAGTTTTCACAAGTTTTGCACAAGTTTTTAATCAATTATTTTGCTAAGAAGCATATTATCCATCCTCATAAGAAAAAGCATCTCAATTTTATTCAAACATAGATGTAAATAATCCAACATATAACAATTATTTACATTCTCCTTTTTTGGGTGGATCTCATTGAAAATCGCTCACCTCCTTCAAATCCAGCACCCGATCTACCACGGAGACTTGAACCATACTCATCACCATTACTACGACTTGATCTTCGTGGAGATGTGTGTCCTTGTCTTTCTTCTTCTTCGCCATTCCCAATCTCCATCCATTGAGAACCATTTTCCAAGAATTGATCCTGACTAATAACTCTAGAATATCCAACACGAGCCAGAAAATAGCCACCACTGGTGATAAGTCCATTGGATCCATATTGAAGCAACGACCTAACTTGGGCAGTAGTCATATTCGTTTTCGCAAGCAGATTATTTAAATTAAGTAATCCGCGTTGCATGAGGCCGAGTGCTTCATTACTAGATACTGTTGCAATACATTGAGCGGTTGCACCAACATCAGAAACCGATGAAATCCATTCTGTCCAAGAACCATCGGAACCTATACAATATGTTCTTGCTCCCTCAGCAATTTCTTTAGATGATGCCTTGAGTACTAGTATAAGAGATTCGTTTAATGAGGATTGAAGATTCGAATAAAGGTTGCACGAAAATGTTGTTAGCCCTGTGTACATAAATTTAAGAAACCCCATTTCCCGTATTTTTAAATCTGCAAATACTCTTTTTATTTCTTCTACCATTACGCCAGACATCTCGGACAGGCTGGCTTGATTCCCGACTTGTATCGATTTAACTAAATCATCCATTTTGCAATATGCTAAATATATAAAATAGATGGATGCCAGAAATGTCAATATAGCCAAAAGATCCGGCCACATAGAGACAACTCGACCAAAAAATCCTTGACTACGACTAGATCGAGAGCGTTGTAAAGGAACCACTTCTTGGCCAGCCATTGCGTGTAAACTGTGTCTACGACTAACTGCATTAGAACCAACTGGACGTCTAAACATACCACCTTTTTTTTCATGCGACATACCAGCGTACGCACTCTTTACCAGATCTTTAAACACACCTTTATCAAAAGATACACCTTCCTGTTTATACAATATTCCAATAGCGTCGGCTACTTGATTAATAGCTTCTTCGTGTTCTTTTATAAAATTAACATTGATAGTACTCTTATTACTCAACGCTTTACCAAACTTCAATAGAAGTTTTTTGAATTCCTTCAACTCTTTGCATTCCGGTACCTTTTTTGATCTACGCTTTTTAGATACAACATGACGACGATTCGGCATAATTATCTTATGTATCTAATATCGATTGAATATCTAATATATAACACATAGAAATAATTGGCGAAATTACTCGTTTTTACATGGGAGTTCCTAATAAAAAAGAAACAAAAGCAATCAATTTCCGATCACCAGATAACCGTTTTTCAGAAACACCGCCAACAAGAACGCGACTTTGAAACATCATCTTGGTCAACGAAGTATCCACCTTGTATCCGGAATTCTGTAAATAAGAAAACACCGCGGGAATATCGTCGGCGCCCATGAAATTATCCGCATTCTTAAATGCACCCGAACCAACACCTCCAATAACCGATTTAGGATAACGCAACAAAACATGTGCACAAGTACAGCCCAAACCCCCATAAAAGGGGGACGAATATGCAGCAGAACGCATCTGTGGCGACAATGCAGGCAAATCAATCTGCACCACCATTTGTTCAAGAGGACCAGGAGGCATAGCATTCAAGGTGATAATATTTTGATAAGTTTGGTAATATGGATTCAAGATAGGTTCCAAGAACAAAGAAAATGATCCCGATTCACCAGATCCATTAGAAAAAGGAGACAGTTCTGCTGCAGGCTTGGACATAGAGCTTGCAGTTAGTGTTTCAATAGCCGATCCTAATGTTTTACTAGGACCTCCGCCTCCTCCTCGCCCTTCTCTCATCACGGTCGACATTAATCCACGCATTTGTTGTATAGTATGACTAAATAAATAATATAAAGAAAACACAATATTAGGTATTGTATCAGACAGCACCCTCACCAATCTAAAATTGTTATCAGCTACCTAACGGTAAACGAATAACAGCCCGTGTTTATTATTTATAATATTCACACCTTAACCGACAATGATACATGCATACCCCCTACCCCTATCACATTTGCTCCCATATATTAATGGTTAGATTTCCGTTCTTATAAATCGGATATCCCAGTTCGATTCTGGGTGGGAGCAAACACAGATCAGAGAACCTACGGTTCTCCGAACCTACGGTTCTCCGCATAACTTGTGAACCTCTCCCTCTCTTTCGCGAACCTTTGGTTCGCTCTAATGGATGCTTCTCCTAGTGGCTATGGAGATAGATTACTAACCTATTGGGATATTCCCTCGCAGGTTCGAGTCCTTCAGCATCCGGTTATATATTTAACAAGGGAGAGGTTCACAAGTTATGTGAAAAACCGTAGGTTCTCTGAATTGGGATATTCCCTCGCAGGTTCGAGTCCTGCAGCATCCGATTATATATTTAACAAGGGAGAGGTTCGGAGAACCGTAGGTTCTCTGAATGAATAAAAATGGATAATAGCACCGAACGATAAAAAAGCAAGAATGACGGAGTGGTCTAACGTGTTGGTCTTAAGATCCAATGTTGTAAAACGCGTGGGTTCGAATCCCACTTCTTGCAAATATTTTATAACATATATCCATATGTTATAAGACAAAAGCAACCCATAAAAATCCTATCATAATATAATCATATCATAGAGAATGAAAAAACAAACCCAGCCCCACCCCAATAAACACAATAAAAAAGACATCATCTTATTAGACCAGGGGTCGAACGGCTGTATTTTCAAAGACACGTTAAAATGTAGTACAAAACAAATACAACCGAGAACCAAAGACCACAGATCCTATATATCCAAGGTCCATCTGGAAATCGACGCCAAAAACGAAGAAACCATCGGAAAACAGTTGGCTACTATACCCAATTTCCGATATCATTTTGCACCGATCTTGGACTCTTGTAGAATCAATCTCTCCACCATAGACGAACGACAAATCGAAAAATGCGATATTGTATCAAAATATTCCAAGAAAACCCCGCCCCCCGTCTTTGTTTCTAGTAAAATCCAATATCTAGGAAAAACGACCATGGGAGATCACTTATTTGACATGGTAAAACGCCCCACAAAATACATTACCAAGATCTTGGACACACACATCTATTTATTGAACAGTATAGAAAAAATGCAACGAGTCGGAATCGTACATTTAGATTTAAAAGGCAACAACATAATGCACGACGAAAAAAACGATCTCCCTATAATCATCGATTTTGGTATGTCTGTCCATAACATAGAAACCTTGGACACACCCAACTACCAAACAGTATTTCCCGCAGTAGTCGAGGATTATTTTCCATGGTGTATAGACATAATCCTCTTGTGTTATATCGCAAAAAATCGAGCAACCAAACTAGCAAAAGCATACGAAGAAAAGATGGACGATCAGAGTCTAGCAGAAATGAAACGCCATTGTTCCGTCTATGTGTTCAAAAACCCTGTATTGCAGATTCAACAGATTAGCCAAGAAGAGCGCCTAGCCTTTGAAGCTAGATTACACAAATGGGTCGATACACAAAAATCGAAATCTTGGACACAGTTCGCAAAAGAATTGATCTCTTATCACAAATCTTGGGACAACTATGCTTTATCCGCTATTTATCTCTTGGAATTAGAAGACATCGATGGACCGAATCAAGACCCATTCCAAGCAACCTCGGAAACCCCCGACACACCACCATCCATCAATACACAACGAAAAACGAGTCTCCTTGTCGACCAATATTTGACTGTACTAAAAACGAATGTGTTGCAGGACTCAAAAGATCGATGGACCCCAACTGCAACATCCACCCAAATAAAAACCGTCTTCCGAAATGTCAAGAGGGAAACCCTAATGAACTTTGTAAACCATCAACTAACTAAATTGAGAACCCCGGAATACTTGAAATATATAAGAGACCGAAAACGGGAACGATCCTTTAGAGAAAAAGAATATCGGGAAAAAATAATAAAAAAGAGGTCGGCAAATCTAAAGCGATAATCATGTATCCTTGCGTACCTTGACTGTTTTATTCTTAGTTGAAACAATCGTCGATGGAATAATAATCGTGTCTGGTGAAATGCGAACCTTTTTTGTAGATGGCTTCTTGGACTTGTCTTCAACAATACCATCAAGTCTTTTGTTCGGCTCGCGACCAAGCATATCGCAACCCGCCTTATTCAAAGGTTCCACCAACGTCATCTCTCTAAATATAAAATAAAGACGATTCACAGAATGGAAGACAAAGATGGACGGAGGAAACGACACGGGTTTCAATAGCGACACCTCTTGCACAAATGAACCTGTAGCACCATCGCGCGAAAAGTCCAAGATCCCATTTGGTTCAATATCTACCAAGAAAAGATAGGAATCCGTGCATTTATATCGAATCCCGTTATGCATCTTCTTGGACTGAATCAAGTACAAGATCTTTTCATTCGTCATGGTCCGAAAAAGAGATAAATCGTCCAAGCCAGACCCATTATCAGTAAATTCGTGTTTTTCGGCAATACTATGTATAACCGATCCCTGTTTCGAAACATAGAAATATTGTATAGTAATATAGTCTAATGATTCGCGCAAAGGGTGATCCTCGCTATTAATAGTTCTATTTAATTCATATTTCCAAGAAACGTCTAATGGTTCGTCTTGATACATAGTTGTGTACAATACGATCCCATAAAAACAATAAAAACCAAACCCATAAAAACAATATAAAACAAAGACACTAAAGAAAGTGTCTTGCAACAGCAATCATCGTATAGCCATACCCCCACATACAACCATTACTTGAAACTTTACATTCATAAATCCATTTCCCTCCAAGAGAGAGGGAGAAAGGAAATATTCATGCAAAATTAAGAGGTAAATGTGTTAAAATCACACATAGTAGTATATAATATTCACATAGCATTAGATTACGCGAGACAGCACACCCAAACCAAACCAACACAACCCACAACTTTTTACATTTCACACACCACGTGAAATGTAAAATTAAAACTCCAAGACCGGGACCAATAATCTAATTAAATGTAATACGTAAGAAGTCGTCTATAACCGGATTTGTAGACCCTGCCAAATAAGGAATCGACGAACTCGTACTAAAACAGGTGTTCCACATAATACACCTATTACGAGAAGCATAACAGATTTCTTTAGTAAAAAGTTCGTCGATATGGCCATATGCATTTCGATTATGCATCAAATCGGTCTTGATCTTGGACTTTACGTCAATTAAAAAGGTCAATCGCGCTTTCATACGATGAAGTTTTGTATTGACCGGGTCCTGATCCTGATCCTGATCCCGGTGATCCCGGTGATCCTGATCCATATGTCTCAAAATATAACGGATTTCATTCTTAATATCCTTCAAATTCGAGATCAAGTTTTGCCGATGTAATTCAACACGTTTTATGAAAGAAAAGATATTGATATTGCAAATAATAGGAAACGATCGCTGCACTTCTTCAGGAACAAACAATGGATTCCAATCCTTGATCTCACTCATTTTCTTTTCCATCTCCTGTATCTTGGACAAAATAACGTGTGATTTCTTGGAATTATCCTCGATAAACAACATCTTGCTAGATACAAATTCCAAGGAGGTCTCTAATTTATCATATTGATTCGCCGTAATATGAAATGTCTGTATCGACGACTCCAGTTTCAAATAGTTTGACAGTGAAATGAAAAACACGATCAATGCATTGAGACCCGAAACAACACCGCCACTCCAATAATATTCTTGGATAAATGGAGCAAAAATAGTGATGGCTGAACTGATAACAAGACACGGTATTAATAACATGTTTAGTTTGTTTTGCAATACGTTCTTGGCCTTGATAAATAGATGTTTTTGACCCTTCAGATAGGTTATTAATAGGTCTAGTTCATTTAATTGTTTAACCGAAATATCACTATAGTATTTTCCAAGAGATAGCTCAACATCTTGGTACGATAACATAGAAGACGCCAGGAATCGATTCTCTTGTCTGGGATGAAATGAGTCGTTGCTGTCGTCCATACTATCACCATTATCACTGTTATCGCCATTATCGCCATTATCGCCATTATCGCCATTATCACTGTTATTATTTGACAATGTCAACGGACTATTATTGAATAAAAACAATTCTTCGTGAATTCCCGTAAACAATCCCGTTTTTTCGGTGTCTTCTTGGACATTCATGATAGTAAAGGCTACATGATCCTCCTCTCTCGGCTCACTCTCACATATTTTATCAAGATCTTGGTTCAATCGGATAACAAATTGGTGATCCACAGAATCTTCGGTTTTCATACAAACACCCAAAACTAATAATAATATACCTATAAAAGTCCAAGATATATTCTTCAACAATAAACCCTATACACCTATAAAATTGATTCTAACAAATATCCTTCAAAAAAACCCATAAACTACTTTGAATGAATAGCGACCTATCAGCCAACAATGCGTCGGAAAACACAGAAGAACCACCGACATCAGGACATAACCGCACCATCTCGGCGAAACAACAGAGACGAAATCAGTATAAATTGAACACCAACCTGCGCGGGTATCAAAATGGACTCTCCATACATATAACAACAACTCGGTTCAACAATAAGACATGGAGAGAGAATGAAGAGTTTAGGAAAGCAAACCCAGAATATGGATGTATCTATCCATCACCACAAGAAAACAGTTCCAAGATACCGCAAGATGCAGTACTCTTTGTATTGGAAATGAACAATGACGAAAACCGCATAATGGGAATAGGAGCCTTAAAAAACCGCGCATTCGTTAGACGGCACTCAGTATATTCGGACCCAAATTACAATCGATATACATACATAGGCAAATATCGCATCGATCGCAAAGAAATGACCGAAGAAGAGAATCGGATAATGAAGGTATTCGACGTATTATGTTTTACGGGTCCAAGACATATGAAACGATTGCAAGGTCTGAAAGCATTTCCAGTAGATATGTTGTATGGATGCAGTCATATTATCGATTTAGTAGATTTTGTAAAGAATATGTTCAAACAAAGACAATCACAACCAAATCCACCAAACCCACAACTAGAACAATAGAACCAACAAATATATAAATGCATCTTATATGTTGATTTAGTATTCATTCATGTCGGACCATCGAACACTAAATATCGATGAATATTCTGATTCGGAGTTGTTTCAAATCTTGGACTTGACCAATCCATCCGATCGAGTATTAGAAGCCAAGATACTTTCGCTAATAACGAAATATAGTGGAATCGATACGGAAAAAGGGAAACAATTTCTCCAATTTTTCGAGGATATCTATGATCATTTTTTTGAAGACCCTGACCAAGAGGAAAACCAAGAGGAAGACCAAGAGGAAGACCAAGAGGAAAACCACATAGTAGAAGGTTTTGCAACGAAAACCCCCGCAATCAATCAATTAAGCGCGAAAACGAAGGAAGAAAAAGAACTAGAAGCAGAAGGAATCATAGCTTATACTATAAACGACCCCAATAAAACAGCACAACCGATTTCCAATGTATTTCAAATAGAATACCCTAAAGGTAAACTAAACGGCATAAAAAAAGAAAAAATAAAAAGAATCCTGCAATTTGACAGCCAATTTCGCGATCGAAAAGTGTATCCAAACTCCACCAATTATACCATGAATTTATCCGATCCCCTATTAGATGTAGTATCACTACGACTCTCTGCAGTAAATATACCACAAAATTGGTACAATATAGGAAGAGCATATGGAGTGAATTTCTTTATCATAAAACCATTCTCTCCGGGAATAACAGATGTACCTCAAAGTATATTTGAATACAAAGTAGAAATACCGCCGGGAAATTATGTCTTGAACTCGGCAGCATCAAATGACCTCATAACAAATATAAACAATTCCATATTAGAAATATCGAATAATCACCCGGATGTTAACTTCGGAAGCACCGGAATAACGTATAATTTAGCAAGCGGTAAAGCTACATTTACACTCGATATTACCATCCCTTTTACAGAAGCATACTACCAATTGTATTTTCCCAATAAGAACATTATAGCATTTGGTGGAATCGCAAACCGTGTAAAAACGATACCCGGATTTTTGGGATTCACCAACAATACATATACCTGCGAAACGATTTATTCCAATATTAATTATGCGGCAAATAAAACGAGTCAAGGCAGTAATCGGCCCATATCCGATAAAGATTATAAAGGTTCATTTCAAAATCAAAGTGCATCCAATTTCAACATTGTTATAGACGATTCGTTAAATAATGTTATAGGAAACAATTATTTCACGATTTACAATTATATCGACACAAATTACTCATCAACTACTACGAATCAGAGTCCAATCGAATATACAGATCCAACACAAAATCCCGCCATTCAAATTTTAGATACAATAAGAGTATCTTTTTTTGACGTATCCTACCAATATTATCCTAGCGATATTATTTTGACTACAATCAATGCCGCATTGCAAACCGCAACAACAGAATACTCATATCTGAAAGTAGTAGATGTTTCATTCCATGATGCAACAAAAACAGATGGCTATATTCGATATCAAACATACGAAATGAATATAGTCTTGGATCGTACAAAAATTCACAATCAACCAAATATGAAACAAATCGTTGTATTTCCGGATCCAACCGTATTAAATGACGCAAACGTACCACAGCTGTTTACTGGTCAAAATTCCCTCTATCTATTTGACGATTATCAAACATCTACATGGCCATCCTCCCCTTTTAACGAATTGAATGATATCATATCAGAATCACCCTTACTAGAATACTCTTACGGAATGGCGAATAGATCGCCTTATATTTATCTGAGATGTACAAAATACCTGTACGATAACTCATACAACAATTACAAAATCCAGATAGCACAAGACCCCTTGTACGGCGATTTCCCTTATGGAATAGTATATAGTTTACAATCATTCATAAACCAAGTATCCACTGTTTTACAGAACTTGAACAATCTGCCCACATATGATATAAGCTATGATGCAAATTACCCTTTTTCCATAAATCCCGAAAATCAACAAATGTTATTTGATCAAACAATCAATCACATGGCAATACAATTCAGTATGTCAAAAACATACGATCAAACGGCATACACATTGGATATGTCGAATTGTATATTACATACCATACTAGGATTACCCGCAACCCTAGACATATCAGACCAAAACCCTAATGGAGTAGTTTTCGATAGTTCATTTGTGTACGATATTACCAATACAGATCCACTATTTACGATCGACAATACGAACTGGAGCTTTAATATTATTCCAAAACCGACCGTAATGGGGTTAAAAGATATTCCTGTGTATCATGGACATTTTCGTCAAGGCACATATAATTATACGGATTTGGTAAATTCGATCAATTCGACCTTTTCTGATATAAATGGATCCTATTATGATAGCGGCTATAACGATTATACACCTCTGAATGGGTTGAATATGCCAAATACGAATATAACCATCACCCAAAACCAAGACAACCCAAATAAAATATATTATACTGTTTCTTTCACCTATTGTATACAGAATCGTATATCTAACACCGATTATCAAGTCGAATTGGGCGACGATATTTCAGAAAGTTATCCCGAGAAATTTCCAGATAACAATAATCCACTAACGAACGACATAACTACGTGGAATTATTATTTCGGATTTACTGAAACATTCTATATTTTATCTTATTCACTGTTTAATCCTACAAATGGGAACGGATATAGTCAAATGTACTCCTTGGAAGATATTGTGGACGAAGAAATAACAATAGGTTCAAATGACAACAACAATATTTTTTATTTGCAAGCGATTCCAACCAAAGTCGGCGTATATTCAAGCAACAATGCAAATGATATCAAAATAACAATACCCGCAGGAATATACACGAAATATAAGTTGATAACAGCAATAAACCGCCAATTTAGTTTAAACCCGTTGACTCAGGGGTCAACTGTATCCACATTTCTAGATACTACACCAACGTCGCCCGGATTTTCACCAATAACGGCATTTCCTGGATACACCCCAACCCGTGTAAAATTTAGGATCAATATAAACAAAATTTACACCGCACAAGATTACACACTAACCTTTTATGACCAAACCGATTTCGCTTCGTGTGTAGTTAGTAATCAGGGTGTTTCTAGTATACGCGCGCCACTATGGGACACGACCCTTGGATGGATCCTGGGATTTCACTCATATCCCATATACAATTTTAGTACCCAAACTTCAAACCAGGCAAATA
>Ga0114960_10004451_pt1 | contig 10489 bp, 11 predicted proteins | sample C_130625_MF_Meta_FD_92637 | JGI IMG/M metagenome (GOLD analysis project Ga0114960, IMG submission 92637) | Freshwater microbial communities from Lake Croche, Canada to study carbon cycling - C_130625_MF_MetaG | ecosystem: Environmental > Aquatic > Freshwater > Lake | place: Lake Croche, Canada...
CCTTGGATCAAGCAGGTAACGAGCTTCGTGGTCAAGCTCTATATGACTGGCTGGACACCCACGCATGGGACAACTATATACCCAAGGGCACCACATTTGAAGCAGACCCTGATGCTGTTGTAAAGTTGGGTATAGATGGTATAAATTATACTACTCGTGAGTTGGCGCGTTTACAAAACATACCGGCAAACTATAGTCCACCGGATATATCTCCAGTTACTGATGCCCATCTCAAATCATTGATCTATGAAGTATTAGCAGAAATTGAAGCTAGTAAGGTCTAATAATGAAAACTACTCCTTTGGCAGCATTTGGTTATGTGGCTGTATTGGTTGAAGTTGACGCCGGCGAAACACGAGAAATGCTTCTTGACAAAGAAGGTCGTGCTAGGAGTGGCCAATATTTTTATATCAAAGGAGCTGGTGAAAGCACTGTCAAAGGAACTGGTGAAACTCTTGCAACTAGAACTGCAGGCTGGTTAAAGAGCGAACACCCAGATGGTAATGCCAATTCAGTTGAAGGAATAGTTTTTAATACTTTCCCTGAAAATTCGGCTTGGTTATGTATATCACATGAATACAATAAAAAGGGTTTGCCCCACCTTCGCAGTTTAGTGCTACAGGATGGTGAATCTGTAATTTTGCCCAACAATACAAATTTGTTATTGGCCAGAGGAACTTTAGTGACAGCGAAAAAAACATTTGAAAGTATTGCTCAGATAAGAATACGTAACGGTGATGTTACAGCAGTGAGTTCGGGCACGAGTTATTCTTTGTATTTTGACAAATAAATCCACATGTATACAATATGAATATATTAAATAGATTTTTAAAATTTTTAGAAAAACATGGTAGAAAAAGAGTATTGGTTGATTATTATGGCAACATAATGTTGAATCGATATTTTGTTCTATATAAAGAAGATCCGGTAGAACCTACTAGTTGGATATCCAAATTACCAAACATATGGATCCATGAATTTATTAGACCTGATCGTCCAGACGGTGGAATGGAACACCAGCATCCTTGGAGTTTTGTTTCATACATGGTTTCTGGTTATTACGTTGAAATTTTAAACGATAAAGAAATTATAAGAAAATCTGGCGATATTTTTAGAGTGAAGAAAACAGATGTCCATACTCTAGTTGAGACCAAGACTGGCACAACAACAATTTTCATGCATGGTATCCGTCAGGGACCTTGGTTTTTCAAACCTAAAAAATGTGAAACTCTTTGTGAGACCTGCGCCGCAAACTTTGGTAAATGCTATGTTGATAGCAAAATATTTGAGTATAATGAACTTGCCAAACAATTTGACACCAAAAGAGATAATCAATGGAGAGCACCGACATGGTTTGATTGGTCTCCAGAACTAGAAAAAAAACTCGAACGCAGAAGACTTGCTGTAAAAAAGATTTCAGCAGAGATGCCTAAAAATCAAGAAGAACGTGTTAAGATAATGTTGAAACATTCTAAAACGGCAGTTGATGATAGTAAGATGACTAAACTGGAGATTTGATATGATTTATAGTGAGGAAAAAGCTGATGTAATTATTAATAGAGTAGACTTTTTAGAAATACATTATGATGAGTTGGCATTACACAAAGACACCATTCCATTAGACCCAGATTATGATCGCTATCTTTCTTTAGAATCAAAAAATCAACTAAAGATTTACACACTAAGAACAGATGAACATATTCTTATAGGATATGCTGTTTTTTTTATATCTCCAATGATACACTATAAAAGCACTATATGTGCAACTAATGACTTATTGTATATTAGCAAAGAATATCGCCAAGGCATGACAGGTATAAAATTTATAAAATACTGTGAGACTAAATTACATGAACATGGTGTGCATAAAATTACTTGGCACATTAAAGAATCAAATAACTTTATTCCAATTTTAAAGAGGATGGGTTATATAACAGAAGATATTATTGTTGGCAAAGTATTGAAATATGATTAAGTTTAAAAAAATAAAAGTGTTTTAGGTTAAAAAATGTTAAGCTATACTCCCAATAAACCAGACTGGTGCTACTCTTACATCGATATACCAAACTTAGAAAAAATACAAGAAGAATTGCTCCAAGCTAGAGATATTTGTAATATAACACTTCAAAATAATCCTTATTATATAAATTTTTCAAGAGAAGAAATTTATGAACATATTCCTTTACTATTAGATTATCTAAAGCAAATTGGAGTTGAGGAAAAACTTTGGAGAATTATGTTTTCTGCAAAATCTTTACCTGAATCTAGATATAAAAAACAATCAGCAATTCATGTAGATGCAGTAAATAAACATATCACTCATTCATTAAACATACCAATAATGGATTGTGAAAATACCTACACAGTTTGGTATAGAGGTCGAGTTGAATTATTGAATCAAGAATATAATCATTACATAGGACATAATGAAAAGCCTTTAAAAAATTTTGCGATTGTAAATGAGAACTCTGCAAAAGAAATATGTAGAGTTGAAACCATAAGACCTATGTTGGTAAATACAACAATCCCACATAGAGGCATTTCAAATACAGAGTCTAGAGTATTGTGTTGTATTAGGTTTAAACCAGATTTGACTGAAGAAGAATTTGTTAACATAACAACAATATAAAAGGAACATATAATGTTAAACCAAGAAGACCTTTACAAAAAATTGAATTTTAGCGAAGTTCAACTTGATTCTATTAGACAAATATATGCAAAATATTTCGAACAACATATGTATTCGGTGTTTAAAGGAAAAGCATTTATAGCAATCTGGAACAAAAATTATACATTTGTAAGTGGTAAAAAAACAGATACTGGTCATAATAATCCTGGTATTACTATTAGCGAATGTGAAGATGATATTTTGTGGCAAAATTTTGCCGATTTGTTACCACATATGTCAAAATTTGCAGTAATAACTAAATTGCAACCGGGTGAAAAAATGTGGCCACACGTTGATAGAAAAAGTAGACCTCCCGGAGCTATTTACTTTCCTATCAAGGGCTGTACAATAGATTGTCCATCATATTATTACGATTTACCAAAAAAAGAAACTGATTCTGCTCAAAGTAACTTCTTAAATCCAACCCCTTTATATACTTTTGCTGTTGCAGATAATGCAATGCTTGAAACCACTAGAGAGTGGCATAGTGTTGAAAACAAAAGTCAAGAAGAAAGGGTTGCTTTTGGTTGGAATATGAAAATGGAATATTCATTTGATGATTGTAAAAGTATACTCAAAGAATTGAAATATATTGATTAAATATGGAATACTGGAAAAAAGTAGATATAGGTGATTACACTAAGTGGACTCAAAAAGTCAATGGTTATTTCAACACGATTTATCACACAAGACCAAGACATGAATTATTACGTAATAAGACATTTTGGAACCCAGTTTTAATTGAAGATGTTAATACATATTTTCCTGAGTTGGTTGAAAGCACATGTCAGTTTGGTCAAATCAATGAGGTGTCAATCCTAGTCATAGAGTCACACTCCACAACACTGCATATAGATCATACAGTAGGACTAAATCATGGAGTGATGGCCAGATTGAATATTCCTCTACTAAATTGCGAAGGTTCGTGTACTTCTTTTTTTAATATCAGTCAAAAAGACTATGACACTCACCAAACAACTCCAGGTGGTACAAAGTATTGGACAAACGAACAAAGAGATACTTTTATTCCCGTAACTTCTGTAGAATTAGTGCAACCTACAATTCTAAGGACATCTACTCCACATGCAGTTTTTTGTAAGAGTTGTAAATTTCCAAGAATGGCCTTGACGGTCTCTTTCAAAGATGATATAGTAAGACTTTTAGACGAATAATTAACCGTAATTGCACATTAATTCGTTTTTAGTGTATAATTAATTTAATTGTTGTCAGCCTGTATCACAGCAGTACTAGTTTCGTGATCGATGGTCATATGACCTTCACATGACATGTTCCAATCATCACCGCCATTCCCGTTGCCAGTAACTGAATCGATCACTGTGAGGCCTTCTATGCGAAAGTGTTTGAATAGGTATTCTCGGCCGTTTTCAAACACCCGCCACACATGATCCCGGGAGCCTCGGCCCGGCTGTCCACGACTTTTATTGAATCTAATATGATACTGATTCATTGCTTAGATCACTGTGACTTGGCCTTGATCAAGGAGGGTGGTGGGTGGGCTGGTTTTTTGACTAGGCATGATCGATAGGGTAATGTGTACCAGCCTCAGTGGGCTATCTCCCCCGTGTCTGCTGATGCTGTGAGGAACCCAACTGGGTGCAAAATACAAATCGCCAGCACGAGGCTCAAAATTAATGGCTGTGCTGGCATCAGTGGCTAAGTTGGGGTTGGCTTCGGGTAGGTTTATTTGTCTTTTTGCAGGCCTAGGATCATGAAGACACAACCTTCCGCTGTGTTCAGGAGTGTCTAAAAAATAAAATCCTATCAGTTGACTGCCATAGGGATGCACATGTTCATCGTGCCCGCTGTGTTTGTGGTGTTCTTGCACCCACATTTCTTGAAATACTACAGAAAATTGATTCATGTCATACCCCTCGCTCTGCAGGGCGTTCCAAGCAGTGCCGCCCACAAAGTCAACAAATTCCTTGATTGAGTCCGTGCCCAGCATGGATCGAGATTGACGCATGGGATATATGTCATTCAGTTGAGGAAATTCTCGTTCATGTTCCATCATGAGCTGTGTGCTCAACGCACGCACCTGGGGCAAAAATTCACTCTTGTTGATGTGATACACGGGAGTGATAAAATATCCGTATTTTTGCACTTGATCCACATCAAAATTTTCCGTTGAGGTGTCGGAGTCTTGATCACCCACCACTGTGACTTGGTTGTGATCAATTGAAGTGTCGGTTGTTTTTTTGTTTTTTTTCATGAATTTTTATCCAGTACCAAATATTCGTTGTGCTGCCTTGCTGTTTTCTGGAGCTTCCAGCACTGTCCAAACAGTGCCCAGTACCGGAGTCAAATGTATGTGGCTGCGTGGAATCCAATATTTTTCCTCCACTTTGATATCCAATTGATCAATCATACAGGCCACGCAGGAGTCCACGCAGATCACAGCCTCTGCACCCTCAATCAGTGTGATCCAATCAAATATACTGGCAGTGATGCCTACTTGAATATCCACACGCTGCCATTCTGGGGGAATTGCGCTGAGATCGGGCGTGGCTGTGAAATCGCTGCCCACTAAATGTGTAACATAGTAGGGCGTGCCTTCAGTTACCAATTGGCGTTTCAGTACCTGCTCCTTGTTCATGTTTCGAACAAGACAGTTGGATAAATTCCATTTTTCACGAAACGGCACCTGCGCCCGTGTGTACTTGTATTCATCAAAATGCTGGATTTGAAACCAAGGTGCTTGACTAAATTCAGGATGGGTGCTTAAGGCTTGATAGAGACAGATAATTTCATCACACTTAAAATTTTTCAATCTTTTCAAGGGTTCGTTATAGAAAAAATCGCCCTGAGCATCCACTGGCAATGGAATCCATTTGACCCAAGGCACATGATCTTTGAAGTTGTCTATGAACTGATCACAAATGGGCCAGTATATGTCATAGCCTTGATCTGCATAGTGACGAGCTATGGGCAGGGCAATAACAATATCGCCCACTCCCCTTGACTGGATGATGCCAAGTCTTTGTTTTTTAATCATATGTTCTTTTAATTACTCATAAAGCTGTGTGGCATTGAGCACATTACTGTATCCATACTGCGCTCGAGCAAGATTTTGTACTTCCATTAAACTGCCTCCAAACATAACAATCCAACTGGCACAAGTATCGCTATTTGGCCGAACTAACACTTTGAATTTATACATTTTGGTATCCTTTTAAAAAGTTGATGTTGCTTATTATACGCAAAAACAGCAAAATTGTCAACCGCTGAAATATTTCACCCTGTTGGGATTAAATCCAAAACATTCATTTCTTTCCAGCGGCAAATCTGTTCTATGTTCACAGCACACATCCACGCCTAAACCTATGGCCAAACTCAATGCCACGCTCTGGTTGCCAACGAATAGTTCACTACCTGCAATGACCTGTGCCAAATCCAGCATGTTTTCTGTCACATAGTGTGGAACTTGCCACCCTGTGATAGTTTTGAATTCTTCATATTCTGTTTCCAAACCCACGAACACTGCTTGACTTTCCATCCCTGAATTTTTCCATTCCTGCCATTGCTTGGGCAGTTGATTGGGAGTCCAGCGATGGGTTCGGTTGATTACTATAGGCCGTTCTTTGATTTTAATGGGTTCTGACACAGTTAGCCATGCGGTATTTCTTATCTGATCAACTGTGTCCTTGTCTGTTATTCCAAATGCAGCGGCATAGATATCAACATAATTTCCAGGGTGACCCACAAAAAACGGCCTAAACCTGTCCAAGTTGTGTGTGATTTCAGTATTGGGCTGCATAACACTGAATTTATCAATGTAAGGTTGCTCCTCCATAAAAGATTTCATAAAATCAAAATCCTGCTGATTCATTCTACCCTGGTGAAACGGGTCTGGTGCAGCTCCATAGTAGTACTGCCCTACCCAATCAATTTGATTCAAATGAAGATAAAATTCCCCGCCGCCCAAATGTTTGGTCACTGCCAGACCGTAAATTAAATCACCAAATGTTCCTGAATGCTTAAACTTCTTCATTTTAATCCTTGAAATTAACTAGGTATTTATTAACTTGCATTTTGCGTTGATAAATTTATGAATAAATACCGTATGTCCTACTCAACATTCATAGCCTTAGATGGAACCAGCAACCAATTTCCTGAAAACTCTATAACATCACCACTTGACCTCAACACCTCATTAACAATTACAGTGATGTTAAGGAGACCGGTGAATGATCAAGGGTTGACATTGACCCAATATGCCGACCAAATTATTGCCAATACAGCGCAGGTTTTGACTAGGGAAAAATTTTTAGAAACCTTTGCAGTTTCCGATCAAGATATTGATCAAGTGTGTGAATTTGCCAAATTCTTTGGCATGACTGTTATTGATTCGCATACAGGCAGTGCCTCAGTCAAATTGTCTGCAACTGCCAGCATACTGAATCGTGCGTTCAATGTCAACCTCAAACAAGTTGCGGTCGACGACGCCAATGAATATTTTGGACATGCTGAGCCAATTGGAGTACCCACTGAATTATCAAATATTATTGAACATGTGCTTGGTTTGGATTCTTTTTCTCGTCCAATTAGAAAATCAGCAAGTTGTGTTGTTGACAACACTGATGCCCCAGTTGTAAACACACCAAATGTGCAGGCCGCCGCCATCAATCCTAATGCCACTCCAGCACTCCACCCCATCACTCCAATTCAAGCAGCAACTGCTTACCAATTTCCCAATGTTGCTGGAGATAACCAGTGTGTTGGTATTGTCGAATATGGCGGCGGATACAGTAAAGAAAATTTAGATAAAAGTTTTGCATCAGTTGGATTGATTACGCCTGCGATCATTGATGTGTCAGTCAACGGCGCTTATAATCAGCAATACAGCTCAGCAGATCCTGACATTCACAACTATTCAATGGAAGTGGCATTGGATATTTTTGTAGTTGGATGTGTGGTACCCAATGCAACTTTGGTTATGTATTTTAGCGACAACAGCATTTCTCATTTTGTTGATCCCATACTTGCAGCAATTAACGACACAGTCAATAACCCTTCAGTAATCAGCGTTAGTTGGTCCTACCCTGAGCTGTATTCCAGTGTTGCAGATGTCCGAGTATCCAACCAAGTGTATGCTCAGGCAGTGGCTTTAGGTATAACGATTTGTTGTTCCACAGGTGATTTTGGAGCTTTTTCTGATAAGCAGACGCTGTCTGTGAACCGCCCTGCAAGTAGCCCTTATGTACTAGCAGTGGGCGGAACCAGTTTGATTTTAAATGACAACAATACAATTTATTCAGAAAATGCTTGGCCAGGGTCTGGCGGCGGGTACAGCAGTTTTGAAACGACGCCCCGTTGGCAGCAAAATCTCAATTTGTCTAGTCGAGGAATACCCGATGTTTCAGCCAATGCCGATTCACACTCGGGATATAGTTATTATACTTCCTATTATTTTGACCCGTTTCAATTGTCCAGTACTCTTATTGTCGCTGGCGGCACCAGTGCTTCGGCTCCTCTAATTGCTGGACTGGTAGCAAGATTAAATCAAAAATTTGGCAAACGTATCAAATCAATAAATCAATCCTTTTACGCCAACTCCTCTGCGTTTAATGATATAACTGTTGGCAATAATGATTATTATGGCAATACTGGTTATGCCAGTACAACTGGATGGGATCCAGTTACTGGATTGGGTAGCCCAAAAGGTTTGGCTCTACAAGTGGCATTGGGAACAACGCCAAGCATTGATAACATATATGTATCAGTGGTGGAAAACACTACAGCAATTATATTACTAGCATTGCCTTTGGGAGTAACATCAATTAACATAGTACGGCAGCCCTTGCACGGCACCGCTTACCTTGATACTACAACTTTAGGTATTATCTATTATACACCATCTACCAATTATTATGGTAACGATGATATACTGGTTACAGTCAGTACTCCCCTTGCTACTTCAAACGCTGCCTTCATATCAATCAATGTGGTGAGTGCGTTACCTGTAGTGACTGATATTCAAGGGGTGGTTGTGCCACCTGGTTCTGTACGTTATCAAATAAAAACTGCTGGCCACGTAAAAAATTATTATGATACTATTCGAGCAGTGCCCTTTGTGGTCAATGGTGTTGTACAAACACGCGGAACAATTGATACTTTTGGCACACTGGACATTTATTATACTCCGCCCATTAACTATTCGGGCCCAGATCAGTTTCAGTACTATGCAAGCAGTCCAACGGGTGATTCAAACTTGGCCACTGTTTATATATCAGTCCCCGAACCAGGTATCCCAGTCGCATATAACATCAAACGTTTTGTAATTTATAATTCTTTAAATAATTTCATAACTCCAAACGTAAAAAATTACTACAGTTCTCTAACAATTCCGACATTATCTTCAAATGGCGGCGGCGTCGGGGTGCTTGCCAATCATACCATATTGTACAATCCTCCCATTAATTATGTGGGTACCGATAGTTTTAGTTACACTGTGGCCAACGGTTCAGGCATCAGCACAGCCACTGTGTCAATTATTGTGTTGTCCACTGCTTCAGCAGTGGTGGCATATGATATTAGTTTGTTTGTTTTGGAAAATACAAAAAACAATTATGTTACGCCCAGTTCTACAAACTCCCCAGCATCAAACAACGGGATTGCAATAGTAAACTCTGCATCTCATGGCCTTGCTTATGTAACCAATAACGCCATATATTACACACCTAACCAAAATTACGTGGGATTTGACCAATTTTCGTATAAAATTACTAATATCTACGGGACTTCATCCAACGCAAATATATACATTTCTGTAAATTCTGTGCAGTATACTCCTGTTGCTGTTGAAAGTTCGGCTACAGTATATGAAAACTCAATTAATAATCAATTAGTGCCCATAATTAGAAATTCTGCAACGTCATTGATCATTAATAGTCAACCAAATTTTGGCGTTGCGGTAGCATCAACATCAACAATTTCCTATACACCAACAGCAGGATTTACTGGAATAGATTATTTTTATTTTAGTGGATATAATACCTCGGGTATTTCAAAACCAGAAAAGTTTTATATCACTGTGGTGCCTTTACTGTCCCCGGTGGCATATAGCACTTCAACAACAGTGTTATACAATTCTTTGAATAATGCAGTTTTTCCAACCGTACAATTCCCCTTTAACTCAATTACAATAGTTACCAAACCATTACACGGGGTAACCACATCATCAAATACTGTAATTTATTATACACCAAAATTGGGTTATTCTGGAACTGACACTTTTACCTTTATAGTTGGCAATGCTGCAGGGTCATCAAAACCCGCACGAGTTGGTGTAAAAATTACACCTAGTCCATCATTGATAGCCAGCATTACTGGAATAAATTTGCCAAAGGGCGCTATCAATGTTGCGTATACGCCATTGACCATTCAGGCGATTAACGGGTCTAGACCCTATACCACGGTTGTAACTGATTTGATTGCTTACCCTCTTCCTGTTGGTATGACATTGACCAACAACGTATTATCTGGAACTCCCGGTATCAATTCGGCTGGACTATACCCCTTATCATTTACCATAACTGACAGTAGTAGCCCAACTCCATTGGTAACAACCACTAATTATATTTTAGATATAACATCATCATTGAACAAGCTGGTAACAGCAAGTAGTTTTAATGATGTTCAGTCAAATTGTTATGCCCTACTAACTACAACTTACGGGGCCGTTGGTAAATCATCCACAGTAACATCTAATCAATTAGTAACACCGCTGGCATGGAATAACCTCTACGATGACGTTTTGCAATGCCTAATACATCAATCTGGAGTTGTTTCTAAGTTACCAAA
>Ga0114960_10004454_pt1 | contig 10486 bp, 10 predicted proteins | sample C_130625_MF_Meta_FD_92637 | JGI IMG/M metagenome (GOLD analysis project Ga0114960, IMG submission 92637) | Freshwater microbial communities from Lake Croche, Canada to study carbon cycling - C_130625_MF_MetaG | ecosystem: Environmental > Aquatic > Freshwater > Lake | place: Lake Croche, Canada...
CTAAGCCGGCACCGCGATTATTGTGCAAGTAGAATTGGTTAGTCCAAGACGAATTATCATCAATTTGCCATTGATATTTAAAGTAGGTTAAAAAATCACGGCGCTGTGCAGCGCTGTAATAATTACTGAAATTGCTTCCCGCCGATGCTGGAGGAGCCCCCGTCACCGGATTCAAATAGGATAAACCAGCCGCCCAATCTGGATAAAGAAACGGACGCGTATAAGGTAGGGCGGTATTTTGGGTCGCTGTAGTTACGTTGATGCTGTCTTCATTAGGCTCAATTTTCTTCGCGTAATCAGCAAAAAAAGTGAACTTGCCAGAGTTGCTCGTATTTGTCCACTTAAGGTTTACCTGTGGACCCCCCTGAATCCCGTCGAAGTCCCAAGCTCGAGCTCGTTGGTTTAGAACCGACAAAGCAACAGCGTTGCCATCACCAAAAGTACCTGTATCGAAACGTACAAACGTGCGCTGGGTATCCGAGCTACCTAGAACTTCTTCAAGCATCCAGCCAGCCTGTTTTGATGGATCGGCAGACTGCATTGTTATCGTGCCGCCGAGATTGGAGGTCGAAGCAGTTGACAGACTGCCGGCGCCTGAAGCTAATGTTACTGACCCCAAATTCTCACTGATGATTGCGCGTTGCGGTGAAAGGCCATTCCAGTTTCCGTACTGCTGGTCACCTAGCGGCACTCCATCTAATGTGTAGCCTAATTGTTGTTGACTAAAACCGTGAACAAAAAGCTGCGCGTTTTGTTCGTTGTTTCCCCAAGGATCCGCTGTGGTGTAAAGAACACCCGGTAGGGTTTGAATCGCTTTGAGTGGATTGATGCCAGGTAAAACTTTTTGTATCTCATTGCCGCCCAGCGTCACGGCAGATCGCGAAATTTTCTTCTGGCTAATGATGATTGAATCAAGCTTAGTTTCATCAGAAGCATCTGCGGTAGATGCGCTTGAAGAAGCTGACACAGCCGCATCTTGCGCAATTGCGTGTTGAGAAACACTGCCTACAACAACGGCTTGGCAAAGCAATAGAACGGCGCGAGAGATTTGGGTAGTTGAGAAAACTTTCATTCTGATTCCATGTGTAAGTTGAAGTTCTGTCGATGCACGACTGACAAATATTCTCCGGAAGTTTTGTTACGAAATGAAGTGTTACTTGACTGTAATTTGTTACCGCACAGTTCCCATGATTTGGCGATGAGTTATCAATGAAATAGCTGAAGTGCAGAGTGTTATGAATATGTAACTATTTCGAGTTTTAGCAAATCAAAGACTCAATTTTGATCTCTCAGATTTGTCATAAGAATGACTCAATGGCCTCGTATCTTGCATCGTTCTTTAGGAGTCAAGCCAATGAAAATGTTGATCAAAAACTTTCTGACTATTTTTGTTCTTGCTTTGAGCATCCCTGTTCACGCTCAAATCGAAATCCAGTGGTGGCACTCCATGGACGGTGCCTTAAATGATTGGGTCAATGACCTGGCAAAGCAATTCAACGCAAGTCAAACACAGTACAAAGTTGTTCCTACCTACAAAGGCGAATACGATCAAGCCATGGCGGCCGGAGTCGCAGCCTATCGCGCCGGAAATGCGCCAGACATTTTGCAAGTGTTTGAGGTGGGTACGGCAACCATGATGTACTCAAAGGGAGCTATCAAGCCAGTAGCAGAGGTAATGAAGCTGGGAAATGCAAAGTTTGATCCCAAAGTATTCATTCCTGCTATCTCAGGGTACTACACCTCACCCAACGGCCAAATGCTGTCTATGCCGTTTAACAGCTCTACCACCGTCTTCTACTACAACAAAGATGCATTTAAGGCAGCTGGGATCAATCCTGAGAAAGCGCCTACAACTTGGCCCGAAGTGGTACTCGCGGCAGCGAAACTAAAGGCATCTGGAAGCACCTGTCCCCTGACTACATCCTGGATGACTTGGGCACAATTAGAAAGCTTTTCAGCCTGGCACAACACCAGCTACGCGAGTAAAAATAATGGTTTTGGAGGCTTGGATGCAAGGTTGCAGTTCAACTCACCGTTGCACGTGCGCCATTTTGAAAACTTGAGCAACATGGCAAAGCAGGGACTTTTTGTTTATAAGGGTCGCGCTAGTAAAGCGAATCCATCTTTTGTATCTGGCGAGTGTGCAATGTTTGTAGGCTCTTCAGGTAGCTATGCAACTATCAAAAGGGATGCAAAGTTTGCATTTGCTGAGTCTGCTCTTCCATATTATCCAGATGTAAACGGTGCCCCACAAAATACAATAGTAGGCGGCGCTAGTCTCTGGGTAATGGCAGGAAAATCAGACATAAATTACAAAGGCGTTGCCAACTTTTTCAACTTTCTGTCTAATCCGGAAGTTCAAGCGGCTAGTCATCAACGTACCGGCTACCTACCCATTACAACTGCGGCCTACGAGCTGACCAATAATTCAGGTTACTACCTCAAAAATCCAGGTACTGATGTAGCGGTGAATCAAATGATTAGAAAAACTACTGAGAAGTCAAGAGGTGTTCGATTAGGGAACTTTGTTCAGATCCGCGCAATCTTGGACGAAGAAACAGAGCAAATTTGGACTGGAAAGAAATCTGCCAAAGATGCGCTAGATTCGGCCGTCTTGAGAGGTAATGAATTACTCGAAAAATTTCAGGCTGCAAATAAATAGTTAGCACCGATTACTAAGTCCAGCTTTCGACCATGGAACGTCTCTCCGCATTTCGATCGTATTGGCTGGTGTGGTTATTACTTTCGCCGCAACTCTTATTAGTAGGTGTATTCTTTTTTTGGCCGGCAGTCCAAGCATTAGTCCAGTCTTTCCAGCAGCAAGACGCTTTTGGTGCCTCTGTGACGTGGGTAGGGCTTGAAAATTTTTGGGCACTTTGGCGGGACACAAGCTACCTAGGCAGCGTGCAAATCACCTTTATTTTTGCATCGCTAGTTACCGGATCATCATTGTTTTGCGGACTTTTGTTGGCTATTTTTACTGAGCGAGTTGCATTTGGATCCAAATTTTACCAAGCTGTTTTACTTGTGCCGTATGCCATTGCGCCAGTTGTTTCCGGTGTTCTTTGGACTTTTATGTTTGCCACTCCAAATGGTGTGATTAGCCATTGGCTAGCAACGATCGGTTTGAATTGGAATCACTTGTTAAGTGGACGTGATGCCATGATCCTCACCGTAACAGCTGCAGCTTGGAAGCAAACTCCATATAACTTTGTATTTTTTTTGGCTGGATTGCATGCAATTCCCAAATCATTAATTGAAGCTTCTGAAATGGACGGCGCAGGTCCATGGCGTCGTTTTTGGACTATTCAATTACCGCTTTTGACGCCCACAGCTTTCTTTTTGCTGGTAATAAATATTGTTTATTCTTTTTTTGAAACTTTTGCAGTGATTGATGCAACGACTCAAGGAGGTCCAGGAAGAGATACATCAACATTGGTTTATAGAGCCTACTTCGACGGCTTTCATGGCATGGATTTTGGCAGTTCTGCGGCGCAATCTGTAGTGTTGATGGCAATGGTGATTGCCCTTACCGTAATTCAATTTAAATTCCTTGAAAAAAAGGTGATCTATTGAATATGGCTAAGAAAAATTTTCTTGTTGAGGCGTTTAGTCACTGCATTCTTATTTGCGGCGTCTTGATCGTTGTTTTTCCTCTGTATTTGGCGCTTGTTGCATCAAGTCATACGCCACAAGAGCTCGCTCAAATTCCGGTGCCAATCTGGTTTGGTGATCAAATATGGAATAACTACGCCGCTGCGATGAGTGGTAATAATGACGTTAGTTTCCCAGGCTCTGCAGCCCGCATGCTATGGATAACATTTGTCATTGCGATTATTATTACGTTTGGAAAAATTACGGTTTCACTTTTATCTGCGTTTGCGCTAGTATTTTTTCAATTTCGTTTTCAAAAAGTATGCTTTGGTGCAATCTTCGTTACCTTAATGCTACCAGTGGAAGTTCGCATAGGCCCTACATATCAAGTGGTTGCCAATCTTCATTTGATTAACACTTTTGCGGGTTTATCTATTCCTCTGATAGCTTCAGCGACAGCGACATTCCTATTTCGTCAATTTTTCCTAACAATTCCGAAAGAGCTTATTGAAGCTGCACGTATGGATGGTGTAGGTCCAATGCGTTTTTTTTGGGATATTTTGCTTCCGCTTTCCAAGACGAGTATTGCAGCAATTTTTCTAATTCAATTTGTTTTTGGCTGGAATCAATATTTGTGGCCCCTTATTGTGGCTACAAATGAAAACATGTACCCAATAACTGTAGGTTTAAGAAGAATGTTTGGTGGGACCGATTCACCAGCACAATGGAACGTTGTAATGGCTACTGCAATATTAGCGACGATACCTCCAACGATAGTAGTGTTAATGATGCAGAAGTGGTTCGTAAAAGGCCTAGTTGACATCGAAAAGTAGAGTTTTTTTCACATTCTCAAAATTTATGGCTCAACTTTCCCTCAGGTCTATTTCCAAGAGCTTCGGTTCAGGGGCCAGCGCTCATCGAGTGCTGCATGACATCAATCTGGAGATTGCTGATGGTGAATTTGTCGTTGTAATCGGACCATCAGGATGTGGCAAGTCAACTCTATTGCGAGTGATTGCTGGATTAGAAGATTGCGATAGTGGCGAGGTCGCTCTTGATGGCTACGTAATCAATGCACTAGAACCAGCAAAACGTAATCTAGCCATGGTTTTTCAGAACTATGCGCTCTATCCTCATATGAGTGTTTTTGATAATATGGCTTACAGCTTGAGGATCGCAGGATTTAATAAAAATACTGTCCGAGCTGAAGTTATGGCAGCAGCCGAAAAGCTTGAGTTGGTGCCGCTTTTGGATCGTAAACCCCGCGAACTTTCAGGAGGTCAACGTCAGCGAGTTGCGATGGGCAGGGCAATTGTGCGAAAGCCTCAGGTTTTTCTATTTGACGAACCACTGAGTAATTTGGATGCAAAACTGAGAGCGCAGACAAGGCTAGAAATTCAACAATTGCATCGCCAACTGGGGACAACTTGTCTCTTTGTGACGCACGATCAAGTTGAGGCCATGACACTGGCGAATCGAATAATCGTATTAAATGCTGGTCAGATCGAGCAGGTTGCTAGCCCGGAAGAAATATACATGCGACCTTCGACAATATTTGTCGCTAGGTTCATGGGATCCCCACCTATGAATTTGATATCGAACGCGGCAGGAATAGAAGCTGGCATTGTTGTTGGGGTCAGACCAGAAGATTGGATCGTTGTTGAAACAGGATGGCCAATGAGGGTAGAGGCAGTTGAATTGTTAGGAGCGGAACGATTGATTTACGGTCGAATGGAAAATCAGCGGCATCAAAATCACGTGGTCGTGCGTATTCCAGCATTCGCCTCCGTGCCAGAAGTCAACGATGTATTGCATCTAGCAGTTGCCCCTGGTAAATCCCATTATTTCAATGAGCGAACTGGGCTCAGAATCTCGCATTACTAGATTGCTAAATGGTTGATGGTTGAGAGCTTGGATACGCGGATACCGAATCTCTTTATTCTTGTTAACCTTGTGAGTTTCTAATACTTGGTATGGTCTGTTAGCAACGTTAATATTTACATGCTCTTGATCTTGGCGCTGAAACAACCCAACATACATTGTTTTTTTATCGAATTTGAATTGATTTCATCATGATGAACTATTCGTAATTATGATTTTCTAGCTAACATTTTTTCTCCCAATCACGTAGGTTAGTAACTGGTTTTGGTGCCGATCGTTTGCCAATATCGTCGGTACTTTCTAACAAGAGAATGTTGCTGATCGTTCTGCGTAGTGAGCTCTAGTTGTTATCCGTCGATGCTCACTATTGCAGTGACTCAGAATGTGAATATTTCATTTATCAAATTACGGAGAAATGCTATGCGAAAACAGGAAAAGGAAATTCTTGAAAAATGGCAAATATTCGTTAAGGCATCCAAAACTAAGCGTACTACTTTGATGGATAGATTTTTGGCGCGTTATCACTTTTCAAGAAAATTCAAAGGTATTGAAGCTGATGTTAAATTCTCAATTTTGCGTGGATATTCAAAAACCTTTCATGTCTTCCTTGCATATGCTGCATTTGAAACTCTTGTTATGGCAATAGATCAGTTGGCAAAACGATCAGATAGGCCTATAAGTGTAGATTTCAAGATAAGTATTAATTCTTACGAAATGTTTGACGACGGTATCGCCTTAGCACTTAGTAACATTAAAGGGCTCTCAAAGCTACTTATTGAGCACGCAGGTAACTCTCGAAAACTAGTACAAATTAAAGAATTTTTTGATGTTCAATACACGGAGCAAGAGTTGTCAAGCGACAAAATTGCTAAGTTGAGGCTAGATCTGACTGAGTCAAACAATTTGTTAGTCATTGCGAGAGCTATTCATGACATGGTCGCAAAAGGACAGCTGTCTCCTAATGGCGCAAATGCAGTCAGCACAAAGGATGGAAAGGCGCTTGAAAGGTTGGCGAAACACGTGGAGTCACATTGTCAGGAGATATTTGCTCACTATGTGGCAATGATCCACGATAAATATCTTTCGGCTTGAGGCTGCCCGAGGGCGCGTCCTATCGCAGTTCGTGGATGAAATCCGCCTTGGCGCGGCGCACCTTCTTGAGCTTGACTAGCCAATCATTGGCTGTGTCACGGTAGCCCAAAGTCATGATCACGGCGCTGCGCAAGCCTTTTTCGCCCAGGCCGAGTAGCTTGTCTAGGGCGACCGAATCGAAGCCCTCCATCGGTGTGGAGTCCACCTCTTCGCAGGCTGCGGCGATCAATCCTGCGGTCATGCCGATATAGGCTTGACGCGCCGCATGCTGAAAATTGATTTCCGGGCCGCGCGAAGGGTAGGTGCTGAGCAGCATTTTGCGGTAGTTTTCCCAGCCTTCGTTGGTAAATCCGCGCTCTTGGTTGGTTAAGTCGAACATACTATTGATGCGCTCGGGGGTGTAGTTATCCCAAGCGGCGAAAACCAATAAATGCGAGCACTCGGTAATTTGCCCTTGGTTAAACGCAATTGGCTGAATGCAGGCCAATAATTCGCGGTTACTAACCACCAAAAGCTCGTAAGGTTGCAAGCCACTGGATGTTGGCGCCAAACGGATGGCCTCCAATATACGGTCCAACTTATCTTTACCAACGATTTTTGAGGGATCCATTTTCTTGGTCGCGTAGCGCCAATTCATTGTGTCTATTATGTTCACGCAGTTTTCCTAATTTTGTTTTTTTGATTTTACTTGGTCACACCGAGCCTGCGATGCAGTTCGGTGCTGGTCGTGGTGTACTGCAAAGGCTGCGCTTGGCCAGGATGGATGAACTCCATGGCTGCGAAAGCGGCCAAGGTGGCCTCATGAAAGCCGCACAGAATCAGCTTTTTCTTTCCAGGGTAGTGGTTGATATCGCCTACGGCAAAAATGCCCGGCGCGCTGGTTGAAAAGTCGGCCGGGTTCACACGCAGTTGCTTGCGCTCCATGTCCAGTCCCCAGTTTGCCAGCGGCCCGAGCTTGGGTGATACGCCCAGAAATACCCATACGCCGTCGGCTTTGAGGCTAATTTCCTGCGCATCGCTGTCTTCGACCAGCAGGCTATGGAGCCGCGTTTCGCCGGTAAAGCCACTGGCTTGGGCCGCAACAAAGCGCAGACGTCCGCTGGCGCGCAGGGCCTCAACGCGGCTTAGCGTTTGGGCATCTGCATGCAGCGCATCGCGCCTGTGCACCAGGGTTACGCTGGTAGCCGGTCCTGCGCACAACGCGATGGCCGCATCCAAAGCCGACTGCTCCGCGCCGATGACGACAGCATTTTTAGTCTTTGCTACATGGTCGGACGCCAGCCGGTAGTGCACTTGCTTGCCCTCAAAGGCCTCCAGGCCTGGCAAATGCAGGCGCCGCGCGGCAAATGCGCCCACGCCTGCGGCAATAAAAATGGTGCGCGCCAAAAATTCACGACCGGTAGAGGTCTTAGCAAGAAAGCGCCCGTCTGCTTGCCGTTCCACAGTCTCTACGGTTTGGTTCAGGTGCATGCTCGGCGCAAAGGGGGCAGTTTGCGACAAAAGCGTATGTACCAGCTCGCGCCCGGTACACACCTTGACTGCGGGAATATCGTAAATTGGCTTATCGGCGTACAGGGCGATGCATTGGCCGCCCACTTCAGGCAGCGCATCTACCACCTGTGCATGCACGCCCTGAAGGCCTAATTGAAACACCTGAAACAAGCCCACCGGGCCCGCACCGATGACCAGCGCGTCGGTTTGCAGGATCTGGGCGGGCAAAGACCGGCTCCCGGTCAGCGAATCAGCTCGGAGAGCTTGTCGGTTTTGTCTTTCCACTCCTCAGCGTCCGCCAGGGGGGCCTTGCGCTTGGTGATGCTTTTCCATGTGGGCAGTTTGGCCAGCTCGGCATTGAGGGCGGTCATGTGGCGCTGGTCGTGCGGCACGTCTTCTTCGGCATAAATCGCATTGACCGGGCACTCGGGAATGCAGACCGCGCAGTCGATGCACTCGTCGGGGTCAATCGTGAGAAAATTGGGGCCTTCGCGGAAGCAATCAACGGGGCATACGTCCACGCAATCGGTGTATTTGCACTTGATGCAGGCTTCGGTAACGGTATGGGTCATGAAATTAGCAGTACGGTAAAGGGCCAGGCCAAGATTCGGGCCAAGCAGTGATTTTATTGGCAATCGCCCGCCCGGGCCCGGGCAGGGCTATCAGGCCGTCTGGGCAAAGCGGGGCGCGCCTTGGACGTCGCCTTGGTAAAAGCCCGAAAAATGGCCCAAAAGTCGCGCGCCGTGGGCGGCATCTTGGTCGGCCCGCAAGACGGCGCTGGAAAAGCCACTGCGCTGCATTTGCAGCAATTGGTCGATCAAAACGTCTCCCTGGGCCTGGATATCGCCGCTAAAACCGGCCCGGCGCAGCGCGTGGGCCTGGCTAAAAGCGCGCCCATCGGTAAATTTGGGGAAGTGCAGTACGACGCGCACGATGCCGTCCAAGGCCAAACCCTGGACTTCGGCATCGTTGGGCAGCGCCAGCGTGGCTGTCGCGCTGGGCGAGGCAGCCTCGTCGGCGCGCAGAATGTTCAAGGTAGAGGCCATGGGCAAATTCGATGCAAATTAAGCGGCGGCACGCGCAGTAGCGTAACGGGCGGCGTTGGCGGCGGTTTTGAAGGAATCAAAGCCTACGCGCTGCAAGGTGTCAATAAAGTTTTCTCCGGCACCGCGCTGGTCTTTGTAGACATCGAGTACGGCCTCGATGACGTCCACGACCTCGGCAGCCGCAAACGAGGGGCCGACCACCTTGCCGGGGCGCGCCGGACCGCCCAGGTCCGAGCCGTCCGAGCCGCCCAAGGTGACCTGGTACCACTCCTGGCCGTCTTTATCGACGCCCAAAATACCAATGTGCCCGCTATGGTGGTGCCCGCAGGAGTTGATGCAACCACTGATGTGCAGATCAATTTCGCCGAGGTCAAAAAGCTCGTCCAGGTCTTGGTAGCGTTCGGTAATAGCTGCCGCGATAGGCAGCGAACGGGCATTGGCCAGCGCGCAATAGTCGCCGCCAGGGCAAGCAATCATGTCGCTAAGCAAATGGATATTGGCCCGGGCCACGCCCGCCTCGGTGGCGGCCTGCCAAAGCGCAATGAGTTGGTCTACGCGCACCCAGGGCAGCACCAGATTTTGGTCATGGTTAACGCGTACTTCGCCGGCTGAAAAACGGTCCGCCAAATCGGCAGCGGTCTGCAATTGCTCCGCTGTCGCATCGCCCGGGGCTTGGCCCAAGCGCTTGTATGACAGCGTCACGGCGCGCAGGCCGGGGTTTTTGTGGGCCGCCACGTTTTGGCTCAACCAACGACCAAAAGCGGGCTGGGCTTGCACCATGGCGCTGAGCGCGCGTTCGGCCTGGGCTTGCACCGCTTGGGGAACAGTATCGAGCGCGGGGGCCACGAAACAGGCGCTCACGCGGTCCAGTTCGGCCTGCGGAATGGTGTGCTGGGCGCCCGCGGCCAAGATGCGCTGGTACTCGGCCTCGACCTCGTCAAAATAGCGCTGGCCTTCGGCCTTGACCAAAATTTTGATACGCGCTTTATACAAGTTGTCGCGCCGACCCCAGGCGTTGTACACGCGCACGATGGCCTCCAGGTAATTGATGATCTGGTTCCAAGGCAAAAATGCACGAATTTCGCTGGCAATCACCGGTGTGCGCCCCATGCCTCCGCCCACCAGCACCTGAAAGCCCACCTCGCCCGCCGCATTGCGCAACACGCGCAAGCCCACGTCATGCCAGGCAATGGCCGCGCGGTCTTCTATCGAGCCAGTAATGGCGATTTTGAATTTGCGCGGCAAGTAAGCGAACTCGGGGTGCAAGGTGCTCCATTGGCGCAGGACTTCGGCGTAGGGACGCGGATCGACCACCTCGTCCACGGCAATTCCTGCCCGCTCGTCGCTGGTGATATTGCGGATGCAGTTGCCGCTGGTCTGGA
>Ga0114960_10004455_pt1 | contig 10485 bp, 5 predicted proteins | sample C_130625_MF_Meta_FD_92637 | JGI IMG/M metagenome (GOLD analysis project Ga0114960, IMG submission 92637) | Freshwater microbial communities from Lake Croche, Canada to study carbon cycling - C_130625_MF_MetaG | ecosystem: Environmental > Aquatic > Freshwater > Lake | place: Lake Croche, Canada...
ACCACTGCCCAGAAGTGTATTCGCGCTGGCGGTAAGCACAATGATTTAGATAATGTTGGATATACGGCAAGACATCATACTTTTTTTGAGATGTTAGGTAATTTTTCTTTTGGGGATTACTTTAAAGAAGATGCTATTCAATATGCTTGGGAGTTATTGACTGATGTTTTCAAACTACCTAAAGAAAAGTTGCTAGTCACGGTTTACCAAGACGATGAAGAAGCGTATGAAATTTGGACTAAAAAAATAGGCATTCCACCCGAGCGGGTTATTCGCATTGGCGATAACAAAGGGGCTAGGTATGCATCAGATAATTTTTGGATGATGGGCGATACCGGACCATGTGGTCCCTGCACCGAGATTTTTTATGATCATGGTGAAGACATTCCTGGAGGACCTCCAGGAAGCCCAGATGAAGACGGGGATCGTTTTATTGAGATTTGGAACAATGTCTTCATGCAATTTAATCGTGACGAACAAGGGGTGATGCACCCACTGCCGAAAAAAAGCGTTGATACAGGCATGGGTTTAGAGCGTATTTCGGCGGTATTGCAGCATGTACATTCTAATTACGAAATTGATTTATTTGTGCATTTAATCGATGCGGCAAAGTTAAGTGTTGAAGCATCTGGCGGACAATCCGTTGATATACAAAGTCCATCGCTCAAAGTCATTGCCGATCATATTCGGGCTTGTAGTTTTACAGTCCTAGACGGTGTCATTCCAGGCAACGCAGGTAGGGGATATGTATTAAGGCGTATTACACGCCGTGCCATACGCCATGGCTATAAGTTAGGAGCAAGAGCGCCATTCTTCTATCGCATTGTCGATGCCTTGGCAACAGAAATGGGACAGGCTTATCCTGACCTCATCGCGCAAAAAGAAAAAATAACAGAAGTACTTAAGCAAGAAGAAGAACGTTTTTTCCAAACGATTGCAAATGGCATGGAGATTTTAGAGCAAGCCCTATCGGACCTTTCTAAGAGTCATGATGGAGCCACTTTAGATGGGGCGATCGCCTTTAAATTGCATGATACATTTGGTTTTCCACTTGATCTAACTGCTGATGTTTGTAGGGAGAGAAATGTTCAAGTTGATGACGCTGGCTTTAATGCTGCGATGGATCAGCAGCGCAACTTAGCCAGAGCTGCCGGTAAATTTAAAATGGCTCAGGGCTTGGAATATAAAGGTATACCTACACAATTTTTGGGTTATGAGCATTTGAGCTTAGAGCAAGCAAAGGTTCAAGCGATTTACATCGATGGCAGTCAAGTTTCAGAGTTAAAAAGTGGCGAAGATGCCGTCATTGTTTTAGATCAGACCCCATTTTATGCAGAGTCTGGCGGACAAGTAGGGGACCGGGGTGAGTTACGCAATCAAGTCGCACTTTTTCAAGTTGATGACACGATGAAGATTCAATCAGACGTCTTTGGACATCAGGGAACGATGCTTGAGGGGCATTTAAAAGTTGGCGACCATTTGTACCCTAAAGTAGATCAAGTCAATCGTTCTTCCATCACACGTAATCATAGCGCTACGCATTTAATGCATAAAGCTTTAAGAGAGGTTTTGGGGTCTCATGTCCAGCAAAAAGGATCATTAGTTGATCATGAAAAGACCCGTTTTGACTTTACCCATAACTTGCCAGTTACGCGAGAAGAAATGGAAAAAATTGAGCAACTTGTCAATGCCGAGATTTTACAAAATACCGCAAGCTCTGCAAAATCCATGAGTATTGATGATGCGCAAAAAACAGGCGCCATGATGTTATTTGGAGAAAAATACGGGGATGTTGTCAGAGTTTTAGAGATCGGCAGTTCCAAAGAGTTATGCGGAGGCACGCATGTCCAGAGAACTGGCGATATAGGGTTATTTAAAATTGTGACTGAAAGTGGTGTGGCATCAGGAATACGTCGTATTGAGGCGATTAGCGGCCACAATGCCATCCAAAAAGTTCAAAAGTTAGATAGTCAAATGATTCAGATTGCGGCCTCACTTAAAACCAACCCCGACGAGTTGCCGCATCGTATTGCGCAACTGCAAGAACACGTTAAGGCATTAGAAAAAGATCTTGAGCGAATCAAGTCTAAAATGGCGGCCAGTCAGGGCGATGAACTCTTGTCCCAAGTTACATTGATTAACAATACGAACACCTTGGTGGCGCGACTCGATGGTGCAGATGTTAAAGCCTTAAGAGAAACCTTAGATCAAATCAAAAATAAACTACATTCTGGGGTGATTGTGATTGCTGCCATACAAGATAGCAAGGTACAAATAGTGGCTGGAGTAACCAGTGACTTAGTTGGTAAAGTAAAAGCAGGAGACCTTGTTAATTTTGTAGCGACACAAGTTGGAGGCAAGGGTGGTGGTAAGCCCGACATGGCTATGGCAGGTGGGACTTTGCCCCAAAACCTGCCGGCCGCCTTAGCAAGCGTAAATTCATGGTTACAGGAGCGTTTATGATTCCACAACAAATTGATAAAGAGTTAGATTGTATTGGGATGATTTGCCCATTGCCGGTATTAAGGACAAAAAAAGCCTTAGCTGATATGTTAACGGGTCAAGTTCTAAAAATTAGTGCAAATGATCGTGGTGCCGAGCAGGACATTGCAATGTTTGCAAAACAAACTGGCAATGAGTTGATGGCTTCTGAAAAAAATGCTGATGTTTTTGTTTTTTATTTAAAGCGCCGGTAAACGCGCTGTAGAACGCGCAGTGTAAATATGCGCAGTTAAACCAATTACCTGGTTTTTAAAAACTCAGCAAACTCAGCCCCAACCTCAGGGTGATTTAAAGCAAACTCTACGGTTGCCTTTAAATACCCAAGCTTACTACCGCAGTCATACCGAATACCTTCATACTCATAGGCAAGTACTTGCTCTTTTTGAATGAGTGATTGGATAGCATCCGTTAATTGATATTCGCCCCCAGCCCCTGGAGACAAGTTTTTAATATGGCTAAAAATATTTGCTGTTAAAACATATCTACCAACAACACCCATATTGGACGGTGCCAGTTCAGGAGCTGGTTTTTCAACAATTCCTGACAGTTTATAAATGTTCTCATCCCATTTTTTTCCATCAATCACACCATAAGAGCGACTCTGCTCCTTGGCGATTTCTTCAACACCGATGATGGAGCAACGATAGTGATTAAAAAGTTCAATCATTTGATCTAGAACAGGTCTCTTTCCCGTCAGGAGGTCATCAGCCAATATGACAGCAAAGGGGTCATCGCCAACCAGTTTTTCAGCACATAAGATGGCATGTCCGAGACCTAAGGCCTCAGCCTGTCGAACATATACACAATCCACATGGCTTGGTTTTATATTTTGAACAATTTCTAATAAATCCTTTTTGTTTTTTTGCTCAAGTTCATTTTCAAGTTCATATGCCTTATCAAAGTGATCTTCGATGGCCCGCTTAGAGCGACCAGTCACAAAAATAAGTTCAGTAATACCCGAGGCAATCGCTTCCTCAACCGCGTATTGAATTAATGGCTTATCAACAACCGTGAGCATTTCTTTTGGCATTGCTTTGGTTGCCGGTAAAAAGCGAGTTCCTAAACCCGCTACTGGAAATACAGCTTTAAAGACATTAGTTTTCATAATTTATTTTGATTGAAGTCGTTCTAATTGAGTGCGTAATTTATCTAACAGAGTATTGAATTCATTTAAACGCTTATTTTCTTGTGCAACCACTTCGGGTGGAGCGCGATCCACAAAGCTTGGATTGCCAAGTTTTGCAGTTGCTTTCATTATTTCAGATTCTAAACGAGAAATTTCTTTACCTAGTCTTATTCGTTCGGCAGCAATGTCCACTTCAACTTCAAGAAGCAATCGTGTTTCACCTACCAGCACAACAGGCGCACTTGCGGCTTTTTCATCAATCATTGACCCATTATTGTCAACAATCACTTTTGATAGTTTTGCAAGACTTAATAAGTAAGGGCTATAAGCAGTTAACTCCTCGGAGTTACCTTGGATGATGAGAGGAACTTTCGTTGCAGGTGAAATTTGCATCTCGCCCCTTAAATTCCTACAAGCGTCGATGAGTAATTTTAATTTTTTAACCCAAGCCTCACTTGCCTCATCAATTTTTTCTGGTTGAGCCTTAGGGTAGTTTTGAAGAGCAATCGATTGCTTTGGACATTTGGCAAGATCTTTACCTGATTTTGGAGCAACAGTTTGCCAAAGTTCTTCCGTGATGAAAGGAATAAGAGGATGGGCGAGACGCAGAATTGTTTCAAGAACGCGAAGTAGTGTTCTGCGCGTAGCTCTTTGCTGGGCAGGCGTGCCTTGTTGTAATTGTACTTTTGCGAGTTCAAGATACCAGTCACAATACTCATCCCATACAAATTGATACAAAGATGCTGCGATTAGGTCAAAACGATATTCAGAAAAGCCACGATTGACGTCAGCCTCAACTCTTTGCAGTTCCGAGACAATCCATCGATCAGCGTGAGAGAAATCCAAATAACCATCAGGACCGCATTCGCCAGGACAAGGTGCGATACCATTTTCCTCATCAGTGCCTGGGCAGTTCATCAGAACAAATCGCGTAGCATTCCATAACTTATTACAAAAATTTCGGTAACCCTCACAACGTTTTTGATCAAAATTAATATTTCTGCCTAAAGTGGCCATTGATGCAAAAGTAAAACGCAGCGCATCTGTTCCAAAAGCCGGTATTCCATCTGGAAATTCTTTTTTCGTTTTTTTCGTAATGGATTGAGCTTGTTTTGGATTCATTAAGCCTTGAGTTCTTTTTTGGAGAAGATCATCAAGACTGATACCATCAATCAAATCAAGAGGGTCAAGAGTATTCCCCTTTGACTTACTCATTTTTTGCCCTTCAGAGTCTCTTACAAGACCGTGAACATACACCTTCTTGAAGGGGACTTTTCCTGTGAAATGACAGGTCATCATCACCATGCGAGCAACCCAAAAGAAAATAATGTCAAATCCAGTCACTAAAACCGATGAAGGTAAAAAATGATCTAATAACTCATTTTTATGAGGCCATCCAAGAGATGAAAACGGAACTAAAGCAGAGCTAAACCAAGTATCAAGAACATCAGGATCACGCGTGAGCGAGCCGGTATAGGACTCTTTTTTAGCTTTTTCTTGAGCTTCCTCAATAGAGCGGGCGACAATAAAACTACCATCATCCTTATACCAAGCAGGTATTTGGTGTCCCCACCAAAGCTGACGTGAGATACACCAATCTTGAATATTATCTAACCACCCGCTATAAGTGCTATTCCAGTTGTCTGGAATTAAACTAATATCACCATTTTTAACAGCAGCAAGTGCGGCCCCAGCAATTGATTCTCCAGGCATGTATTGATTGTCTGGAGAAGGTTTGGACATCGCCACAAACCATTGGTCCGTTAACATAGGTTCAATAACACTATGCGTGCGATCTCCGCGAGGAACCATTAAGGTATGAGGTACAACAGCTTTTAAAAGGCCAGCTTTTTCTAAATCTTCAACAATTTTTTGGCGAGCCTCAAAACGATCGAGACCTTGATAAGCAATTGGCGCTTCTTCATTAATTTTGGCATCTAGAGTGAGTACATTAATAAGTGGTAACTGGTGGCGAGAGCCAACTGCATAGTCGTTAAAATCATGCGCTGGAGTGACTTTTACTACGCCAGTGCCAAAGCTCATATCTACATAATCGTCTGCAATGATAGGAATGCTTCGATTACATAGGGGTAGAACTACTCTTTTGCCAATATGGTGTTGATACCTTTCATCATCAGGATGAACCATGACAGCAACGTCACCCAACATCGTTTCCGGTCGAGTAGTTGCAACAGTAAGGTTTCCTGAACCATCCTCTAAGGGATACTGGATTTGCCACATACTGCCTTGCTCTTCAACACTTTCGACCTCAAGGTCTGAAACCGCAGTCCCTAATACCGGATCCCAGTTAACGAGACGTTTACCCCGGTATATCAAACCTTGCTCAAAAAGTGAAACAAAAACCTCTACAACGGCTTCTGACATTGCGGGGTTCATCGTGAAATATTCGTGATTCCAGTCAATGGAAGCTCCCATGCGACGAATCTGATGAGTAATTGTTGAACCAGATGATTCTTTCCACTCCCACACTTTTTCAAGAAACTTTTCACGCCCTAAATCATGGCGCGATATTTTTTGAGCATCTAATTGACGTTCAACAACAATTTGAGTAGCTATACCAGCATGATCAGTGCCAGGAACCCATAAGGTATTTTTACCTTGCATCCGCGCATGCCTTGTTAACCCATCCATAATCGTTTGGTTAAAAGCGTGTCCCATATGTAAAGTACCTGTAACATTAGGGGGTGGAAGTAGAATACAAAAATTTTCTCGATCTGCATGAATCTCAACAGTGCCGATGTTTTTTTCTTCCCAAGCTTGTAGCAGGGGTTTTTCTACCTTATGAGGTTCAAAGGCTTTTGCTAATTCAGGCAAAGCATCAGCCGATAATAGGTGGGTAGATTTAGATGTAGGATTTTCATTAATAGACATATGTCTCAAATTATAATTTGGTATTTAAACAAACTTCCGTGAACGATTTATTAGACAATTTAAACCCCGAGCAATTAGAGGCTGTAACCCTTAGTGCAAGCCCTTCAGAAGGTTATTTACCCTCAGCGCTTATTTTAGCTGGAGCTGGGAGTGGAAAGACCAAGGTTTTAACCACTCGCATCGCATGGTTGATTCAAACAAGCCAAGCATCCCCAGTGGGTATTTTAGCGGTAACCTTTACGAACAAAGCCGCCAAGGAGATGTTGACGCGTTTATCGGCAATGTTGCCCATTAATACACGAGGTATGTGGGTTGGTACTTTCCACGGGCTTTGTAATCGCTTATTACGCGCACATTTCCAGGATGCTGGACTACCGTCAACATTTCAGATATTAGATACTCAAGATCAACTTTCTGCCATTAAAAGACTATTAAAAGTTCTTCAAGTTGATGATGAAAAATATCCCCCAAAGCAATTACAGTATTTTATTGCATATGCCAAGGAGAAAGGGCAACGGCCTAAAGATTTATCGCCCTCAGATGATTTTCAAGCTATGTTGATCAAGTTATATGCAGCCTATGAAGAACAATGCTCGAGAGAAGGAGTAGTTGATTTTTCTGAACTGCTACTTCGTTCATATGAGCTTCTTAAACATCACGAACCCATTCGTAGACATTACCAACAGCGTTTTCGCCACATCTTAGTGGATGAATTTCAAGATACCAATGCCTTGCAATATGCTTGGTTAAAACTGTTATCGAATCATGGCGGTCAAAGTCCATCGGCAGTTTTTGCTGTAGGTGATGATGATCAAAGTATTTATGCCTTTCGTGGGGCGGACGTTGCAAACATGAGGCTCTTTGAACGACAATACAAGCCTTTAATGGTCAAGCTTGAGCAAAATTACCGCTCGCATGGACATATTTTGGATACCGCCAATTGTTTAATTGCGAACAACACGGAACGTTTAGGAAAAAATTTAAGAACTGACGCAGGACATGGAGAGTTAGTCAGACTTTTTGAAGCTGCGAGTGATGGGGCTGAAGCAGGATGGCTTATAGATGAAATCCGAAGTTTGATACAGGAAGGGTATGCGCGGAGTGAAATTGCGATTTTATATCGCAGTAATGCGCAATCACGGATCATTGAACATGGCTTGTTTTCTGCAGCAATTGCTTATCGGGTTTATGGAGGATTACGATTCTTTGAACGAGCAGAAATCAAACATGCCTTGGCATACTTACGATTACTTGAAAATCCAAACGACGACACATCATTTTCTCGCGTCGTCAATTTTCCGACCCGAGGCATTGGCGCAAGGTCCATTGAAGCTCTACAAGATATTGCAAGAACGCAAAACTGTTCTTTATATAATGCCGCAAGCTTTTTGGAAGGCAAGGCAGGGACTTCGCTCAGTAGCTTTATTCGTCTTATCGATTACATGCGCGATTCCACCAAAAACAATACATTGCCTGAGTTAATTGATTTCGTAATACAACATTGTGGCCTGATTCAGCATTATTTAAGTGAAAAAGAAGGACAAGATAGGATCGAAAACCTCCAAGAATTAATCAATGCTGCGACAGCGTTTATTGCAGAAGAGGGGATTACACAAGATACTAAGGCGCTTACACCAATTGAATTGAATACAAGTATTCCTAAAGACCCCTTATTTGAAAATCAGGCACCAGGTCAGGTGATTTCTGAAATGTCACCACTTGCTGCCTTTCTATCCCATGCATCATTAGAGGCGGGAGACAACCAAGCTCAGGCAGGCCAAGACGCTGTCCAGTTAATGACAGTGCATGCATCAAAAGGATTGGAGTTTAAGGCCGTATTCATCACTGGCCTAGAGGAGGGTCTGTTTCCTCACGAAAATAGTTTAAATGAAGAAAAAGGTCTTGAGGAAGAAAGACGACTCATGTATGTCGCTATAACTAGAGCGCGGGATCGTTTATACATTTCGCACACACAATCGCGCATGCTGCATGGTCAAGTGCGATATAACTTACCATCACGATTCTTGGAAGAGTTACCCAAGCAAAGCGTCAAAACCTTAACGCCGAAACAAAAAGACGCGATGTGGTCATCGCATGCGAGACAAGTTCAGCCAAGTTGGGGGCAGGGTGGCTTAGTTGATGAGCGACGTTCATTAAAAAATCCAACTGCTTCCTCTGTGATGGTCAGTAACACCCGCCCCAATGCCGAACACGGATTTTATGTGGGGCAAAATGTCTTCCATAGTAAATTTGGTGAGGGGCGAATTATCAGTTTTGAAGGTAATGGCACAGATACTAAAGCGCAGGTCAGTTTTGCGCGTCATGGAACCAAATGGTTACAACTCAGTATTGCTAAGCTGACAGCAATCTAGACCGTTTCTGGGATTGCTTCCGAACTATCGATAAAACAGCCCTTCCAGGTAGCAAAAAAGGTGCAGTATAAAACCGTAATTGCAGCCATGCTAAAGGGCGTAACGACAAAGGATGCATAGTTGCTGAGTTGGAGGGCTTCAAAGAGTGCGCCCAAAAATAATGGGATAGCTACTAAAACGATAGCCCAGGTACTAAAGTAAATAAAAAAAGCACCTTTATTTAACCAAAAAGCCATCCAACTACCAAAAAGTGCTTTGGGGATGGAAAGGTTTTTCCAGGCAATTAATTGCGGAGAGAACCACATGAAAATAGCGACAGGAAGATACAACGTAACCGCAACCATCATGGCCACATACATTTCTTTCACCAATTCTGGCCCAGTAAGATTTCCTTCTGTAATAAGAGGAATCACTTTTTCAACATCAATAAACTGAGAAGCAGCGAGACTTAATAAAACAATCAGCAAGGTATAAATCGATCCCAATTGGATTAAACGTGTGCGAATAGCGCGCGGATAGTCCCGAAATGGACTTAAGTAAATAGTCGGGCGGACGACTTCTTTTCGAATCACTTTTTGGCAAGCCGTCAAAAATCCAACTGAAAAAATAGGACTCAGAATAAGTACCACGATGAAGCCAATAATCGGTATGAACATCGATAATTGAACAACAAAGATATATAAGAAGACGAGCATTAAAAAAGTAAAAGGATTTTGCTTAAACAACCAAATACCTTGTCTGATCCAGGTATATCCTGCTGAAGCATTTACGCGATTAATTTGCATAGTCTTTAATTCTTAAACGAAGGATTTTTTCGAAATGATACGGGTCGTGTGGAGTAAGTAATTGGGCATTACGTGGGATATAAAAATCCCAAAGCCTCGATATCCAAAAACGTAAAGCGGCAGCTCTGAGCATCATACCCCAACTTAGTACTTCTTCGGCAGTAAATGGGCGAATCTCTTGATAAGCTTTTAAAAGCGAACTGAGGCGATCTTGATTGATTTCGCCTGAATTGAGGTCGATACACCAATCATTTGCTGTAACTGCAACATCAAACAACCACTTATCAGTACCAGCAAAATAAAAATCAAAAAAACCGCTGAGTTCATCGTTGTTCAGAAAAAGGACATTATCCCTAAATAAATCACAGTGACAAGAACCAAAAGGTAATGCAGCATATTGAGGACTTTGAAAAAAAGCCTCTTGCATAGCAAGCTCAGAGGCGAGCAAGGCATTTTTTTGATGATCAATAAAGGGTTTGATTTCCTGAATCGTTGATCTCCACCAAGGTAAGCTTCGCAAGTTTTCTTGAGACATGGGATATGACTTACCTGCGAGATGCATTTTGGCTAACATGCCGCCAACCGCAGAACAATCGGCAGTGCTCGGCTCTAAATGGGAAGATCCCTCTAATTTACTCACAAGAACGGCAGGTTTATTCGCTAGGGTTTGGAGAATGTCACCCTGGCGATTTAAAAACGGCGTAGGAACTTTAATGTTTTGCTTTGAAAGATGAGACATTAAATGGAGGTAATAGGGAAGTTGATCATGTTCAAGTCGTTCAAAAATAGTTAGAACATACTGAGTAGA
>Ga0114960_10004456_pt1 | contig 10484 bp, 6 predicted proteins | sample C_130625_MF_Meta_FD_92637 | JGI IMG/M metagenome (GOLD analysis project Ga0114960, IMG submission 92637) | Freshwater microbial communities from Lake Croche, Canada to study carbon cycling - C_130625_MF_MetaG | ecosystem: Environmental > Aquatic > Freshwater > Lake | place: Lake Croche, Canada...
AATTGTCAGATATGCGCTGTTAATTCGGTGCAAAATCTTCAAACTACGTGCCATTGAGCTGTGTAAACGCGAGTGAATCGAGTTAAACACCACCATACCCTGTTCAATCAACGCCATTGTGGTGCCGACTGGTTGATTTGGGTTCTGATCTGACAGTTTTTCAAACGTGGTTTGCACAACACCTTTGCCGGTATCAACAAGGAAACCAAGTAACTGCATCAAAACCGGTGACGGGCCGTTAAACGGAAGTGGCATTGCCAATTTGCGCACGTCATCAATCAACGCGCCACCTTCCATCTCGACAACTTCTGTGGGTTGCACGTTCAGCGTCTGCCCACCAGGTCCACCTTTTAATTTTAGTAACGTAGGCACGTTTTGAATGTGCGCTGAGTCAAGCAATGCACGCAATGCACCAGTAGCGGCACCAGATAACCCGCCAATCATGTGAGTCAAACCAATTGGATAAGCTCCACGCCAAGGCACAAAAGCAAACTCAACAATCCACTCCAACTCTTTGCGTTGTTCGTCTTCTGGCTCCCAGTTACGGTAAAGACCTAAACCACGCTCAGTGGATTTGTCGATGCTTAATGTAAGGCTCCGGCCCATCACCAAAATCTAAATAAGTGTAGACTTCAAAAATGGTGCGTAGACCGTCTTCGTTGTAGCTGGTGTCAGTACGTCCTTCAATCTTGTCGTTTGCTTTTGTTGCACGACTGTACTCTGGATCTGTTGGCATACCAAGATCAACGTCGATGTACATACCGCTCTTGACGCGACGATCATACTCAAACTTGGTAACGTACTGCACATGCGTCTTACGCTCGGCTGTGTAGAAGTTTGTGGCAGCAAACGGCAAGTAAACGTCGTCAATAGGCACAAACTCTGCCATCGGACGTTTATAGAGTGGATTCCACATGAATTTCATGTATTGACCACCACCCAGTGGAAGTTGCGTGCTTAACTGCTCAAGCTCTCCGCGAAACTCAACCATCTGCTCAGTTAATTGCCAGTTCATGAAATCAGTCTTACGATCTGCTTTCTCTACCTTGTCTTGATCCTTCTCACCAACAATTTTGCTTTTAACAGGACCGTTAGCGGGGAAAATCTCTTTCATCACACGCGCAGAAAAATCCACGCACGCTTCAACGAGCATCGGATGTACTACTTTGTTTGCACCGGTGAACTGTGCGCCACCCGGTGCATCATCGCCAAGACCAGTGCGTCGAATACCTTCTTCGTATTGTTTGTCGCGTTTCTCGCGTGCTTCTTTGTCGTTGGTAATCTTGTCTATCAATTCACTGATAGCCATCTCAAGCTCACCTTGATCAACTTCTTCAATGATGTTGGCAAAATGCTCTGAGTTCTTTTTTTCGTCGGCTTCATCCTGCAAGCGAACGATAGCACCACCATCCTCAGTGTCTTCAACGTCAGTTTTGTCGGTATCCTCAAAATCTACGTTTTCACCTTCTTGTGCATCCGGTTGTTCTTGATCTTGGTCGTCTTCAAATTGTTGTGCCATCGTTTACCTCTGTGTGTGTTTCGTTTGCGTGAAGTATAGCATATTAAGCATTTACCAAATCATCAAAGTGCGCCATCGCTTTGCGATACAAACGCTCATGCGCTGGATCTTCAAATTCTGACACTGAGCCACCGTCAGCAAATGGCATGCTGTATTCTAGTTGCACTTGACGACCAGCACTGTTGTGATCGGCTGGTTCAAAATAACTTGCGCTTAAATTGCCATCACCTACTTTGCCGTTATAGCCAGCCGTGTACCCAGACAAACCATCACTGTACTTTGTGTGCAAACCTTGCAAACCAAGTGACGCACGACCTTCGCCAACAGGAACTGAACCAGTAAGATTGCCAAGGTAAACACCTTCGGCTTCCATTGGCTTAATCATAGTGGCGTTGATGTTTGCGCCTTTGCCAACGTCCACACCATAATCAGCTATGAGTGTATGCAAATTTTTATCACGATCACGATCACCTTTAGTTGTGGTGTTGTAGTTGATACGCGCCTCAGTCTTGCCCATTTTCTTTGAAGCACCAGTGTTTTCCATTATGTCATCGTAATGTTGCATAGCTTGATGATACAAACGTAATTGATCTGGATCATTAAATGGTAAATCGCCTACAACAGACCCACCATTGGCATATAAATCTTTTTCAGTAGCAAACACTGGCTTACCCTCTTTAATGCGCTTGTGCGCGTGTTCTATGGCTTTACTCACAATGTTATGTGGTATGTGTTCACCATCTTTAATATTTAAGATGTGTTGCACTTCTTCTGCTGTCAATGTAGGTACAAGCGTTGGAATATCCATTTCTTTGTCATTGATAGGCACGCCAATTGAATATTCAGTCATCACGCCTGTACCGTCTGGACGCTCAAGCTCTCCGAAATAGCCAAGACCTTTCTTGGTTTTGTCTGGTCTATCGCCATAACCATAGTCACTGTCTTTGTCTACTGCACCACCTTGTGCGTAGCCTTCAACATCAAGCGACGGTCCATTGCCTTCATACTTATAAATCAAGTCCTCTAATGGAATATCAGACAACTTACCACCAGCAAGTGGATAGTTTTCACGACGTTGCGCCATGTCCATATCAAGACGATCTTGCGTTGCGCGTGCTTGTGCTTCGCCTGCTGATCTTTGATAAAGTTTCATTTTTTCTTCATTTGGCAAATCTTTAAATCTTGGATCAGTTCGTTGCATTTCTTGTGATGTTTTGTATGCATCAGCATATTTGTCATATCCAATTCTATTTTGCTTTCCTTCAATGCTTTGTATCATTTTTTTTGCAAAATCTCTATCATTGCCTATTGATTCAAGCAAATCTTTGCCATTCCAAGTAAGCTCATCTTTTATCTTGTTAGCTATTATATTTCCAGCATCTTGCGCCCAAGGAAGTTTGCTACCATATTTTGGTGGCGCACCAAGCAAATCTCTTAATTCGCTTGAATACTTATAATAATCTGATGAATTAAAAAGCTGACGAGGTTGCGATATATTTTGCAAATCTTGTATTTGCTTTATTCTGTAATATGGTTCAGATTTTCCCGAAAGCTCATTAAATTTACTAAGAATATTGGATCCATCAATATCTTTGAATTTTTTTCCTAAAAAATTATAGTAGTCACTTTGGCTAGTCAAAGGATTTGATCCTTTCCCCCATCCTTCGTGATTTTGAATAGCGTGTTGAAATTCATGCAAAGCAGTTGACGCTGCTTCATCTGGATAATCTAATAAGTTATTAGATAAATCTATATTTGTACCGATAAGTTGCCCTCTAACCCCAGACCCCAGCATTCTGTTTTGTTTAATAATAGAATCATTAGTAAGCTCTGGATAAGCATTAATCAGATCTGAATGTTGAAAAGCATTTCTAACACGTTGTCCTTCAAATGATCCCAATCCATGCTCTAATCCTAAATCACCAGACAATTCATCGCGTATATAATTACGATCATTTCTTAAATTATTTATTTTTTCATTGATAGCTTTTTTAAATTCTTTAGGATACAAATCTAATTGAGGACTTTCCGCATTTTTTAATGATTCAAATTCTTTTTGTTGAGCAATATTTTCAGCCATAGCTTTGCGTTTATCAGCAATCATTGCATTATAATCATTACTATTGCTTAATCTAAACTTACTATCACCAATCTCACTAAACAAAGTTTTATCCGGCATACGACCAATCAAATGCTCGCGCCACACTTCTGCTGGATCTGCGCCAGCGTTTAATTTTTCTTCTGCTAACTTAGCGGCTTGTGCATCCCAGTTTCTAGCGTTTTTGCCAATAAAGGTACCAAGCGTACCACCAGCCGATGCAGGTGCAAATGGCATTGCGCCTGTCTGCATAAGTCCTGCTAAATCAAGTCCTGCCTGTGCTTGCTCATTCATTGACGGAACTATACCTGTTTGGTACCAAGAGCCTTCATCTTCTAATGCTTGATTAGGAATACCTGCGGCTATACGCATCTTTTCTTGCAACCAATCACTAGCGCGTCCAGCCGCTTCTTGTGGGTGCATCAAACTAGATGCAATGATTGAATCGTTTGGTCCAAAATCTTGTGCATTTAATTTGTCTTTTAATACACCATATCTGCTTGCTAAATCTTTTAAGTCTGCCATGGTCAACTCCTAGTAATTATGTGGCGCATCAATTGATGCAACGATGTCGTCTACTTTCATAGGATCGTACATTGTTGGTGGTGTGCCGACAAGTCCACCGTTGGCAAATCCTTTAATAGGTATGTCTTTATTTTTTTCGTAAAATTCATCACGCAGAGAATTTAATTCGTCATCAGTAACAAACCTACCGTATTTGTCGGTTGCTGCTTTATACAACTCTGGATGCATTTGACTTCCACTTTTATTTAAATCAGTCAATCCAGTGTTTTCAAAATCCCCAACACTTGACCAATCTTTTGAACGCACAAAGTCGTGAACAGCAGGCATATACTTAGCGGTAGGCGCAGCGTTTTGTTTGCCTTTGATTTGAACAATTCTTTCCATTGATTTTGGTTGAATAAATGTTTCTCCAGCGTCACTCATTTCATTCATAAGCGTTTGAATTTTTCCTTGTGGCGAAAGATATTGATGATCATCACTATGCAATTGTTTTAATCTATTTGACCACCAAGGATCAGCCAGTAAATCTTTGTTCAATGATAAAAATTCATTTGGATCAAATGAATCACTTTTTGTTTCAATCGTCACATGCGGCTCACCACGTCTATCACGCAATGAGTAGATATTTGATTGACCACCACCAACCTCATCACAATACTGACCGACACAATGCCCCATCGTGTCACCTTCAAACTTCAGTGCGGCTTGTAGTGCATCACGATCTTGGTTTTCTGGCATTTTCATTTGCATCCAAGCTAATCCTTGATCGGGATATTCTTTGTGCATTACGGTTGCAGCGTTGCGACCTTCTTTAAGCTTCTCAGCTTCACGCCATGCGTTGATATTAGCAACATGCTCAACAGCCTGCGGCATAGAAACACGACTGAGCTTGGCTGGATCTATGCGCAAAAAGTCTGGAAGATCTGTGTCTGGGCGTGTGGCTTTACGCAGTTCGTCGGTAAGATCTCTAAATCCTGTCCCAATCATTGGACCAGCAGCATAAACAGTATCTTCGTTATTAAGTTTTCCTAACCAAGGATTTCTATCGTAATCATATCTATTAAGGCTTGAAACATTTGGTGCGCTAATATTTTCATCAGCGTAATGCTCCCATAATTTACCTAAATCAGATTTTGCAATTCCTTGTGCTGGATAACCTGCCATTATGCGTCTTGATTGCACGTCTTGAGTAAATGCTTCTCCAGGATCTCTTGGTTTGTAATGCAAAGGATTGTAACCTTCAAGTTCTGAGATTTTATTTTGAATTCCAGCAGTTTCACGCTGTGCATTAGCCATGCGATTAGCAATCACCTCTGGTGGTAATCCCATGTCTTCATACTTAGCGGCAAGCTCTTGGAGATTTGGTATCTTTGACTGTTGTTGACTGATAAGCACGTCACGTTTGTCAGGCCATCCCTCAGCAATCCGTCGAACCGGATCTTCTGGCGTACCCATTTCGTTTTGAATGTACTTACCAAGTTTTTGTTGTAACCAATCTCTCATTTCAGCAGAATCATCATGACGAATAAATTCACTAGCAGATTTTTCTGGTGATCTTCCATAACCATCTAGCCAATTACCACCTTTTGGTTTGATGATCCCACCAAAACCAGCATTGTCTATGATGAAATTAGGATCGCGCATTTGCTCGGTAGTAGGTACCGATCTGTAAGCAGCATCTTTTAATGCTGACATGAACTTGTTGGCGTTTGGATACGCATTACCCAGTTGTGAGTAATCGTTTAAGGCATCAGATATGGATTTTAAATTATACGGCATAAGGATTCACTCGCTCACGTTTTGGCTCACGTCGCTCGTCGATGTCCTTTGCTACCGGTAACTCAAACCATCCATCGTCTTTGAGATAGATGACCGCCTGCGTGAACGTATCGACATAGTCGTCGTGTTCTGCCACTGGAAATTTTGCCAGTTGTTTTAAAAATGCAGCCGCCCAACTAACAGGTTGACCACGATTCTTTTTAGACTCTGGGATCCACAACAAACCCAACTCTAATGTCGGTGCAGCTTGGTGTGCGCGTGAAATCTTGTCTGCTTTACCAGGATTATAACCCACAGCAGGAACTTTCGCCAATCTCAGATCCTGCAATAATGACTGCCCACTTGCCTTGGCTTCCACTAGGATTCGATCCGGTCTGCGTGCGCGTGAATGCGGTGACTCTTTTGACATCCCACCATACTCTGTTGTCCAATCTTTGATTGCCTTGGCACGCAGATCTGGATAACTGAGATGCTCATCCCAAGCATCAATGAGCATCGCGTTGCGCTCGCCATTGTGTGTAAACATTGCCCACACGGTGCAAGCCGTTGGATCACCTGTGGTCTTCTCGGTAAACGCGCAGTCATAAGACTGCAAGATGTATTCAAACGGTGGCAAACCATCATCAGCAGACCATAAGCCAAAGTGTTTGGTCTTGAGGATACCACCAGATACCGGTGCTGGATCTTGCTGCAACTGTCCAGCAGTACCATATTCACCCAGCAGTTGCTTGAGCATCGTGATTTCTTTATCGCCAAACCGATCTGGGCAGATCAGCTCGCCTTTTACTTTACGAGGATCATACGCACCAAGGATAGTTTTACGATGCTTACCATCCCACTCAGCAGGAATACAGATATGCTCCCAGCCTTTGATGTCGTTTAAGATATGACCGCTGATGTCACGCTCGTGCAGACGTTGCATGACGACAATCATTGCATCGGTCTTCGGATTGTTCAGCCGTGTTGACCACACCATGTCAAACCATTCAAGATCTGATTCACGCATTGCTTCAGACTGAGCTGCCTGTGCTCCGTGAGGATCGTCGCAATTGTGAAGTAACAACCCATTAGCAAAATAATTGTGATAAGTATCAATTGCGACGTTGTAAACTTTTTCGGGCGTATCTACTGATTCAATACCAATGACAATGTCTTCGACCAATTTTGACGTGAAGCTAAATTCCCGTGCATCGTCCCATGACAAAACCGGCAAAGCGTAATAAGTTTGCTCATGCTGTTGTTGTCCTTGTTGTAATCTATGTGATGCACATCGAGCGTTTTTCCATGTTTCTCCCTGCTCATCCCACACCATTGGCATTTGTTTAAATCTCTTATGCGCACTGCTTTTGCTGCATGCCGAAACGCCAAAGGATAACGCTCGATTGCTTTGCCATGAATGTATCGCCCGTTGTTCTCTCCGCTTTGCAACTTGCTGCGCATAAGACCGCCACACTTTCTTGAGCATGTTTTCTTTAACGCCATTTGCGCAGGTGGCCCCGAAAACTCTGTGCCACATTGCAAGCAGTTCTTTGTAATCTTCGGCTGCGCCTTCATTATCGACAACCCTTTGTCCCCACATTCTTTTGAACAAAAGAACGCTTTGCGCTTTTTGCTTAAAACGCGCTGAATAGTCTTTCCGCATGTTGTGCATGAAGCGTCTTGCAAACCAAGACCGACCTTCTGCGCTTTTTCTCGCATCCAGACTCCATGACAAACATGACTGCAACATATCACTTCTTTCATTCGAGTTGCGTGCGCTGGTGGACGCTTTATATCTTTCCCGCACACTTGGCAATTGATAATGTTTGCTGACCGTCGCCTTAGCTCCGCCTCGCATTCTTTTCCGCATATTGAATTTTTTGACCGAGCTACTTGGCTCGGTTTTCGATTCAACTCTTTCCCACACACAGCGCAATAAACGATCACCTTGATTCACCTTTTCAAGTGGAACATACCCAACACCAACAACATACACCGGATGATCGTGCGTGGCAGTTATATCGCCATTATCAGTAATCAATTTAAAAGACGTGCGACCTTGCGAAACTTCATATCGCAAAATGTCTGCATAAATTGGTTTACTATTGTTATGATCAAATGCCAGCACCCGTGTGTCTAATTGGTTATCCACAAGGTCTTTAATTTTGATTGCACCTTGCTCGCACATAATATAACTGTTTTCGTGCAAACATATCAATCTATTTCCCCCTTCACCTGTCGCAGTACCGCCAACAGACGTTGCAATTCGATAGCCAGTCTTGTCGTTCTCAAAACGTTGCTTGGCGTTCTGGTCGCCAGAAAACTTGAACATGTGACCCCAACGCTCTTGATACCAAGGTGATTGTAATAATCGTCTTGTCTTCAAGTTGTCGCGTATTGATAGCGTGCCAGAATACGACGCACACAAAAACTTCTGAGCGGGATCTGTGATCCACTCCCATGCCGGCCACATGACTGACACAATCGTTGACTTGGAATGACGAGGAGGAATGTTGATTAGCAGTCGATGTATCTCGCCAGCACTGACTGCTTCAAGATGCTCGCAAATCTCCTCGATGTGCCATGACTCCATGAACGGAACACCAGGCTCAACGACATGCCATGACTGCTTAACAAATTCGTACAAAGATGCCGACGCAGCGCGTCGCGCCTTCTCAGCCTTGACCTTTTCGAGCAGTGTCACGCACTCGCCTTTTGAAGTAGCGCATGCATGGTATCCAGCTCATCATCGCTCAAGCCTTTAAAGTCACCAGCCGTTTGTTGCGTGTTGTTGATCTGAATGGCGGTATCAATGTCTTTCCCAAGGATTGTTTCTTTTCCTTTTTGCAGTGCATTCTGCGCCTGCGTGTGTTCTTGGATGGTAATTGTTTCATCCACTTTGCGCATCATCGTTGAAAGATTCTTCATCGTGGAACGTTTAAAAAACTCCACATGTTTTAGTCTTTCAATTACCGCATCCTCGACAACACGCTGTTGGTGCGGTAAAAGTGCGGTAAATTCTTCACGAACTCGTGCAGTATCCTCGATCAGCTTAGGTAAAACCCCCCTTTGCCATTCTTCTTTTTTTGCTCTTTTAGCTATATTAGAGTTATCAATTCTTGTTTCATCGGAGATCTGCCGTAAAGACTTATCGGCTTCATATAACGCCTTTGCCTTATCCCAATCCCCCTTCGTTGGTCTTGCCATAACCAGCTCCTTTTCTGCCGATTGATTTATAAAATACTTTCGATTCTTTTTTGTGCAATATCAAAGTAACCTTTTTCTAACTCACAGCCAATAAAGTTACGTTTAGTATTTACACATGCTACACCTGTTGTACCACTACCCATAAAAGGATCAAATACCACATCACCTTCATTTGACCAAGAAACAATATGATCGTGTGCTAATTTTTCTGGAAACATTGCAGGATGAAATCGGTTTAGATTGCTTTTTTCTGCTGGCATTTCCCAAATATTAAATCGTTGACCATATTTAGCTATTGGTTTACCAATACTACTCAATGGCTTTTGCGTGCCATCTTTTTGCGTAAAAGTACCATGTTTTTTTCTTCCAAAATGTTTGTTTTCTCTATCTTTTATTGGATTAAATATTTTTAGACATCCTTTTGAAAAAATAAACATATATTCAAATACTGGCGCATATCTGCTTTTTAATGATCCCACTGCTGTAAATGTGCCTTTATTCCATATCATGGTATCGTGTAATTTAAATCCACAATCAATTGCAAATAATGCTTGTTTAAACGATGTTCCAGTTTCACTTCCATTTATTGTTGCATCAGCCACTACCCAAACAACAATACCACCGTCTTTTGTTATTCTGTATAAATCAAGAATAATTTTTTTCCATGAATTTTCATCCCACAAATTATTATTTTTATTATATTCTCTAAGATTATCATAAGGTGGAGAAGTCAACGTCATATCAATTGAATTATCCGGCATAGTTTTCATAAACTCTATGCAATCACCATGACGTAAAATCATTATTTATCCTGTATATTTTTAACGGTAACGGAGAATAATTTCTTTACACATTGCGGATCGCACAATGTCATCAATTCCAAATTCAACTATGCCGATCTTATCCACATCATAAAGCCGATCTACCGCATCGGCAAGTCCAGACAAGCCACGAATGTCTGTCTGCGCAATGTCACCATCGATAATCACTTTGCAGTCTTCACCAATCCGTGACAAAAACAAAGCCATTTGTGACACCGTACAATTTTGCGCCTCATCTAAAATACATAAACTGTTCTTGAACGTACTACCGCGCATGAACTCTAATGGCTTCATTTGGATCTGTCCACGTTTAAGCAATAGGTCAGTATAAGATTTCCCTAGACGCTCCTCTAGCACGCTAATAAGCGGCTCCATGTACGGCAGATACTTCTCACCAAGAGTGCCTGGCAAAAAACCAAAACCTTTGCTTGATGCTTCGACGTTTGGTCGCGTCAATATCACGCTATCAATGAGCTTTTCTTCGAGTAGCTCGGCTGCGTAAGACGCTGCGATATACGTCTTCCCAACACCAGCCGGTCCAATCCCGAACGTGATC
>Ga0114960_10004461_pt1 | contig 10478 bp, 10 predicted proteins | sample C_130625_MF_Meta_FD_92637 | JGI IMG/M metagenome (GOLD analysis project Ga0114960, IMG submission 92637) | Freshwater microbial communities from Lake Croche, Canada to study carbon cycling - C_130625_MF_MetaG | ecosystem: Environmental > Aquatic > Freshwater > Lake | place: Lake Croche, Canada...
AAAAAATTTTCTGGTATTTTATATTCTGATTTATATCGGCTATATAAATAAACAATTTTTTTATTCTCAGTTTGATAATCAGTAATTAAAACAATATCTGTATGAAAAATTGTGGAGAGAATTTCCTGCCAAAGATGTGAATCACATAATCTTAATTTAATATAACTGATACTATTTACAACTTGAATAGTATATTTTTTTTCAAAATCAAATGGAATAGGCTCTTCAATATTATATTTATCAAAATAATGATCATGGTTTTCAATATGAGGAAATAATTTATTAAATCTATTACAAACTCTTTTAATAGAATAGTTATTAATATTTTCTTCTGAATTATTGAAATGATAAGGTGAAATTTTCTCAAAAAATGCAGACATTTTTCTCTCTATAGGTGTTCTATAAACATCAATAACATAAACATTCTTTTTATTTGATGCAAGATAATCAATAATATTATTAACACTTATACCATTATTACCAGTCAAAACTGACAACATTACTTCATCATGAATATGTATAATGTTGTATGATCTTCCGAGAGAAATACGCAATGAAGATACAAGTGTTGTAGATCCAACTTTCGGTGGTGTATATATAAAAATAAAATTATTAGAATCTGAACTGAATAATTTTTCAATAGAGTCTGTAATTTTTTCATTTGTCATTGTATATTTAATGTATATGTGTATATTAAAATATAAATATAACGTTAATTAATTAATCATATGGAAGCAATTCTTGCAATGGATTCAAATAATGGATTATCTAAAGAAGGAATTATTCCTTGGAATAACAAAAAAGATTTAAAATTTTTCTACAAACAAACAAAAAATAATGTTGTTATTATGGGTAAAAATACATATTTCTCTCTTCCAGATAATGTTAGACCTCTTAAAAACCGGCTAAATATAGTATTAACTAGTAACCCTGATTTATATTTAAATGAGCCATATGAAAAAAATATCAAAATTGATGTAATATTTACAAATAATTTTAATATTCACTCCGCTATTTTAAACAATAGAGCCACATTTTGTAATCTATACCCGGCTTTAAGTAATAAATTTAAAATATTTATTATTGGAGGTAAACAAATATATGAACAATATATTCCATTATGTGAAACAGTATGGATAACACGTCTAAAAAAATGTTTTTCATGTGATTTAACTTTTGATATACCACTAGAAAATCAATTTAAAGAAATTTCTATTGAAGAAGACGATGAAATTAGTATTAGTAAATATATTCGTCTGTAGTTAAGGTCTCGCCAAATGTTTCAAATTATGTTTATTTTTCTTAATTATCGTAACCATCATAACCATCATAAGAAACATGATTCCATTGGTCATTAACATTGTCATCGTAAGGACCAGGTATATCATTGTCATACATCCATGGCATCTCATCGTCATAAGGTTCTTCAATTTCATCTTCATCATCAACTTTTTGTTTTATACATAAATAATAATTTATATATTCATATATTTTGTTAGTTATACAACTAACAAAATAAATACACATTTCACATACTTGACTATTTCGGATAATTGTTTGCTGCTGCATCATGTTTTAGATAATTTGTAATATCATTTAAAAGTGTTTAAAGTATTTCAATTTTTTTTCCACCTTTAAATCCACCTTTAGAAAAGGTGGAGCCAAATAATTAAAAGATTGTTGATCCACCTTTTTTAAAATTGGTAATGTTTGGCTCCACCTTTTCTAAAATTGGTAATGTTTTACTCCACCTTTTTAAAATTGGTAATGTTTGGCTCCACCTTTTTTAAAATTGGTAATGTTTGGCTCCACCTTTTCTAAAGGTGGATTTAAAGGTGGATTTAAAGGTGGATAAAGTGTTTATTCATATACTTTTGAATACTAAAATATGTTAACTCTTGTCCGTCTTCAATTCCTAACAAGGTTTTAAGCTTATTATCTGGAAAAATAATTTTTTTATTACTAGTATTTACTAGATTGTTATCTTTTACATATTGGATAAGTGATTTAGTTACTTCAGTTCTAGCAATTTCAGTTCCTTCACTTTTATTCATAAATTCACATAATTCTTTTGTAACTTTCCATGGTTTCGCGAAACCCGATGGTTGTCTATTTCCTTTATTTTTATTTTTTACTGCTGTTTTCTTAAAATCTTTTTGTTGTTTTTTTACAGATTTTTCAAGTTGTTTTATAGTTTGTTGTAAATTAGTTGTTTGAATTTTAAATGTATTTAAAGTATTTATAATATTAGTAAATTGACCACTTATATTATCCATTATATAACATCAATTATGAACTAAACTTTAAATAGGTTTATAAAATTATTCTTTTATTTAATATTTTCTTTTTGATTTTTTATTTTTACATGTTTTTTTATTCATATTTTTACAAATAGGACATCCACAATTTACTTTATGACCATTTGATTTTCTTCCTTTATATTTTTTTTTATTCATTTTTCTAGTTCCATGTTTTTTTCGTGAACCTCCTTTAATTGGATTTTTATCTTCAATCATTTTATGTTCTTGACTATCTTCAATTTCTGTTTCTAATTCAGAATCAGAATCAGAATCAGAATCAGTATCAGATTCAGTATCAGATTCAGATTCAGCATCTTTCTTGATAATACCCTTCTTTTTCTTCATATTCTTACAAATAGGACATCCGCATTCTAATTTATGTCCATTTGATTTTTTACCTGTAGTCCCTCTCGCTTTACTTGAACTTTTATTTTTTTTACTGCTAGACACATTTTTCATATTATTACAAATAGGACAACCACATTTTTTTTTGTGTCCATTTTTTTTCTGTGGGCCACCCATTTTTCTTTCTTGTTCCTTTTCAATATCCTCTTCGTAACCATGTCGTTTTGCTTTTGCTTGCATATTTTCACATATATGACATTTGCAATCCATTTTATGTCCATTTTTTCTTTTCCCTCCTATTACTTTGGCTTGATCTATACCAGTATCTTGACTTATCATTATAATTTATATAAATATAAATTTATTTCTAAAAATAAGTATTTCATTTTATTTTCATTATAAAATTTTTTATAATGAAATTTTTATTATATTTTATAAAATTTACTTGGCTTCAGAATTTTGACGAGGTGGTCTTCCGCGTGCCTTAGCTGGTGCTTTTTGCTTAACAAGAGTCCACTCTTTTTTTTCATCTGAACCAGATTTTGCTTCTCTTGGTCTACTCGCTTCTCTTGGTCCACTCGCTTCTCTTGGTACTCTCGCTTCTCTTGGTCCCTCACCTCTGACTCTTGGTTGACGTTGTTGTATTTGTACAGGAGCCTGTTCATCTGAGTCACTTCCCTTGTAAGAAGATCTTGCAATCTTAAACTCTCGTCTAGTCTCACACATCAACTTTCCTCCCTTAATTCCATTCACTGATGAAGCCTGCCATTCATGATCTCCGCCTGAACTCTTTACTAGTCCAAACTCAACATATTCACCTTGAATAAGATATTTGTATTGCTGGCTCTCAACTTCAAGAGCACTATGATGAACAAAAACATCAGAGCCTGATTTGTCACCGTCGGTGACTGTAATAAATCCATAACCAGCATGGTTGTTAAACCACTTGACTCTTCCGGTTAAGCGCTCTGAAGGTGTAACGACGTCGGTAGTAGATGACATTATATTATAATGTATAATAACAAGGTATCTTTATATCTTTTTAATCAAAATATTATTTATCTATAGAATTAGGTTGGGTAATGTAATAGATATGACTCAGTACAAAACGTTCTACATCCGTATTTTTATTTATATCTACATCAGTAACCTCAATTTTTGAAAAATCGTATAATTCAATATTATTGTATGAAATATACTCAAAAATAGGGATCATATTTATTGTTTCTGGCTCTGTTAAAAGATTTAAAGATACAATATGAGTTTTTGTCATAAATTTAACATAATTATATATTGCAAGAGAAATATATTTAAGTTTATCATCTTTTTGCTGCACTGATTTTTTATAAATATTTTTAAAAATATTGAAAACCGCTTCAATATATTCTGTCATTTTATCATAACTATCTTCTTTTTTTTCTTGAGACATTTAATATAATATATTTTAATACTTTTAAATCTTTTATAAATAAAAATCTATTTTCTTTTTAAATTTATCGATCCATAATTCATATTTTGGTTCTTCTTGAAATTCCATATTCTTAATATATATGATATAATCCTTTAAAATTTCTGGAATATTTGTATCTTTAATTATTTCTGTTTTTAATTGTATAACGTTTGAATTTGCATTTATATTTTTTGAAAAATCTATTTCTCTCCATGGCAAATTTCCAAGACTAAAATAAATTAACATATAACCTAATGATTCTAAATCATCTCGCCTGCTTAGTTCAATTTTATTATGTGCATTTATACTTGCATAGGTTATACTACCAATTAATCCTTTAGTTTCTTTCATTAAAATATGTTTGTCATCTTTTATATAAGTTTTACATAATCCAAAGTCAATTAAAAATAGTTTATTTTTTTCAGATTCTATTCCTAATAAAAAATTATCTGGTTTTATATCTCTGTGAATCAAACCTTTTTCATGTATAGTCTTAAGTAAATACAATATCTGAATACCTATTTGTAAAATCAACTTTAGAGAGAAAACTTGTTTTTCAATAAATAATTTTTCTATACTCTGACCTAATAATGGAATTACCATATAATAATTTGTTTCATCTTTACCATACCACTTTACTTGTGGTAGATTATGTGTACCCAATAAGTATTGATATATTTTAGATTCATTCTTTAATAAAGTAGTACCATTAGAAATAGGTTCTACCTTAATAGCTACTTCTTCTCTCGTTCTATAATTTTCACCTTTATAAATAGAACCAAATGATCCTTCTCCAATCTTATTTAATAGTCTATATTTATTATTTATCATTTTTAGCGATTTTATTATATTATTAGTATTTGAATATGTATTTAAATAGTAATAATTATTTTAGAGTGTTAAAAAATATAATGTGAAAACATGAGTTGAAATCATTATTATTTGCTGTGTTATTAAAATCATTTTTGTTAAAGGTGATGATGGGAAAAACTCTGTAATACCTACACCTGCCTGTATGGTTGTACTGAATAATAAAAAGTCAAGAAAACTGCGTTCTATTTTTATTATATTATTATTATTATCATGATATTTATAATTGCTTAAGGTTTTAAAATCATCTGCATATGAGAGATATATAAAAGCAAATATTAATATAAAGCAAATATGAAATACAACAGTTCGGAACACTATTCTCATATACTATACCTTTAGAAAAGGTATAACCAAATCCACTTTTATAAAAAGTGGAGCAAAAATATAAATCTACTTTTAAAAAATCCACTTTTATAAAAAGTCAAGTAAAATAGTATACTAATTTTGGCTCTTAGTTTTGCAGAACCTTTTCTAAAGGTAAAAGATTTGGCTCTTAGCTTCGCAGAACCTTTTCTAAAGGTGGATAGATTTAATTATACAAAGTTAATATTTGCCAGATTTTAAAGTAATTTGGTTCAAAACTAACATTAGTTGGATTCCATGATGCAAATGAACTTTCAGAACCTCCAACTAAATAATTTCCTGTTAAAGTATCAAAATAATAATGATGTCCGTAATAAGCCATCCATCTGTTGCAACTTGAACCAATACCTAATGGTAGATCTTTACCTTTATATTTATTTGTAACAGCAAATCCGCCTGCCCAACTTTCTTGTGGTTGAACAAAATTAGTTGTTCCTGCACCACATGACCATATTCCAATAGTAGGATCATTTAAATTTGTATTTGCTTTTGGATTCAATAAATATTCAATAGATTGTTGTTTTAATATTCTTATACTTTTTTTTACTCCATTAATGGTCTTATATATTAAACCATTATTGATAATTAATTTTAAAAGTTTTGTATAATCTGTTAAAGTTCCAACTCCAGATTCAGCAAAACCACCAGAATATTTATTTAAAGGATAACCAACAAAATCTTTAAAAACTTGTTTATTTGACTGATTTACAAATCCATCATCTGAAACCTTTGAGTCTGATGAAACATACAATGCATTATAATCAACATTTACTCCTTTTTCTTCATCAAAACGGTTTGGTTGAACAAATACATTTTTTCTATAAAAAAAACAATCTAAAATATTTTTTTCAGCATCTTTGGGATAAGGCAATGATCCACAAGATAACCATGTATTATTCATTTCTAGAGGTATAAATATATTTTCTTTGCAATATTCTGAAGATGTTTTTTTAATTCCTTTATTTTGTAATGCGCCTCCAATAACAGCACCTATCATATTCAAATCAACACCATAATTAGTATCTGTTGTTGTACCTGGTTTACATAATAAAGGAAACTTAGTACGTGCTAAAATAGAATCTGTAAATGTTACTTGTTTATCATAGTAATATGATGTAAATACATCAATATTATCAGCATTGTTATTTATATTTTGCTCTCTCTCTAAGTATTGAATATACGCAATAAAATTAGCAAAGGTACTATTATTTGGTGGAGGTGTTCCTGCAGGATATGTAATTCCTGTTTCAAAATCTGTATATCCTTGTTTATTTAAATAATTTATTCTAGTATTTCCTAGTCCCCAAAAGGTATATCCAAGTCCAGAACTACTATTTACTAAATCTCTTATTTTCATGGTTTTTCCTAAATTTGGTTGAGTATCAATATTAATATTATAAATAGGCGTGCCATAATTATCATAACTACCAGTAAAAGTAGAACCCGAAATGTATTGATTTATATTTGCTACTTCAGGAATATATTTTGAAACTTGATCTTCTAAAGATTCTATTAGTCCATCCTCAACTGCCTTGCAAAAAATAATAGATCCCAGTAATTTAGTCATTGAAGCCCACCTCCATATCATATTTTCATCTATTGGTTTATTGACAAGTTTTCCATTTTCATTATATTTTTGTCCAATACCTTCTCCAATAAATACTTCTTCATCTGTAAATGCGTTACCAAAAACATATGCAGAAAAAGGAGCTCCACTTAAATTATTATTAGTTTTTAGATAATCTTTTACTAAATTTATAGCATTTTGACTTACAAAGGAACCTTTATTAATTGTGGATATTTCTAAAGTTTGATTTATAATATCAACTTCATTATTTGCCTTTTCTTGCGCTAAATTTTTTGCTAAATTTTGCGCTATTTTATCCGCATCTTCTTGAGATATATCTGAACTAGATGTGGCACTCGCTGTGGCAGTTACTAATATTTTCTCAATTGTATAAGCATTTGCCGTTGCTTCTCCATATCCAAAAAAAGACATTTATATATATATATATATATCAACTTTTAAAAAATCAACTTTTAAAAAAGTGGAGCAAAACTATAAATCTACTTTAAAAAATGGTGAAGATTTGGCTCCACCTTTTCTAAAGGTGGATTTATACATAAAGAGACTGATTTGTAACGACATACTTTAATGTCATAGTTGGTATTTCCTTTAATCTACTCAAGAATGCAATATTACCAGTCATTTCTGCAATTTTTTCCATTTCACATGAAATATTATTTATCTTGAGAAGTGCCTTTACAAATTCCCCTAAAAATATTTCCTTTTCATTTCCAATTTTCTGAAGAAGAAATTTGCATGATTCAATATCAGACGCATTGCACCATTCCTCTACATAGTTGAGTAAATCATAATGAATTGTATAGTCCATTCCTGAATTTATATTCTTATTTAATTCAATATCTTGCCATTTTTGATATTCTTCTGCAACAAATTTCACTATTTTTTCTACCTCTTTATCGTCTGATTTCGGAAAAAATGCCTTTCTATCTTCTTGAACTGATATATTTGTAAAGGAGCTAAATAATGACACTAATTGAACGGTTGTTAAATGATCTAACCTATTATTGTGTAACAGATTGGCAAATACGAGACAATGTGTTTCTCTTAGCTGAGCAGCGATTTTGCCTTTAATAGACAAAGTAGTGCCCTCCTCAAGAAAACCTTCTTCTTTTAATAAATGTAACACTTTTTCTACACCAGAATGAAAATATGTATTCAATTGTTCCATTTCTTTTTCTAAAATAGCGATTTCTTGCTGTTTATCTTGTACATTTTTATAAGAGTTAACATCTTGTTTTAAGAATTTATAATTCTCTTCTAAATTTTTTGATGCTCTATCAACTTCTTTTCTCTTCTTATTTGAAAACATTTCTAAGTTTTGATAAAGTCCTGTATATTCTTCCAAAATATGCAAAGGGGTGCGCAAATTACAAGAGTAACTTGTAGCATTATCTAGTGTTGTTTGCAGTTCTGAAATCTTGTAATAGATTGCCTTCTGTTGATTATCAATGTCTCCGGTGGACATACTTCGGCTAGCAAAGCTTACGAGATTGGTATCGCCAATATCTAGCAAATTTAGAAGTAAATTGTAGGAAATTTTGAATTTAGATACTAGTTTTTGTGGTTTCCCATTCATCATTGTTTTGTAGGAAATATGGTCTACGTTTCGGAAGAGATTATTCAAGTGAATGACATGACCTACTTTATCTAATCCGAGACGGCCTGCTCGTCCACTGCTCTGTTGGTACTCATGTCCTTGTAATATTCTCATTGAATTACCATCATGTTTATAAATATCAGTAAATATACAAGTTTTTACAGGTAAATTCAATCCAATAGCTACAGATTCTGTAGCAAAAAGTAGCTTGATATATCCTCTCGCAAAAAATATTTCTACAATTTCTCTGAACACTGGTAACATTTTTGAATGATGTGTTGCAATCCCTTTTTCCAAAAGAGAAACTAATATTATGTATTCTGGTAAGTTTAAATATTCTTCAAAATTAGGTAATTTACTTCGTAATATTTGTTCACATTCTCTTTTTGCAACATAAGGTACTTTTGAATCAAACTCTAAAAGGTTTGTAGTTACTTCTTTTGAACATTCTTCAATTTTCTTAATAGAAAATACATAACAAATAGCAGGTGTCATTTCATTTTCAGTTAAATATTTAGTTACCTGGTTCAATACATGAGTTCTTTTTACGCGTATTTCTTTTGACTCAAATAATTTCAGCATTTTTTTCATTTTAAAATAATGTTCATCATCAAATTTACCTTTTGAATCTTGAATAACAAATGGTTTATTTATCATATTTTTTATTTCTTCATGAACTGCCTTATCTTTAATAGCCTTAAAAATACCTTGATTCGTAGTAATGAACGAATAATGTGTTAATGGAACTGCTCTATCTTTTTTAGAAGTTAGATATACTATTTTATTTATATTATTTGTAGTCAATGCGTCGCCTCTATTTTCAAGCCAATATGCGAACTTTTCGGGACTATCTAGGGTCGCTGAAAGACCAATCATTTGAATATGTTTAGGTAACAACATTATTGAATTTTCCCAAATTGTTCCTCTATTTTCGTCTCCAATAAAATGTATTTCGTCAAAAACAACGCAACCTAATTCATTTTCAATATCCATTTCAAAAGACACAGAAGAATTTGTTTGTGTGTTACTTTTTAATTGATATAATTTATTTAGCAGTATCTCTGTAGTCATTACCAACACATCGGCGTCTGGATTTACTTTATTATCGCCCGTGACCAATCCCACACTGACTTGAGGATATTTTTGAGTAAAATCTGAAAACTTCTGATTACTTAAGCTCTTAATAGGCGAACAATATATAACTTTCTTACCATAAGAAGCAAAGTATTGAACAGCAAATTCCGCAGGCAAACTTTTACCACTAGCTGTAGGACAACAGCATAACACGTGTTGTCCTTCAACAATACCTTCTATAGCCCATTTTTGAAATATATGTAAAGGATAATTAAATTTTTCAAAATGTTCTTTATATTTGGCTTCATTTTCAGAAGGATAATTTGTTATAGAACACACTTTTACCATTATATGATAGTATAATATATATAAATATGTTTATATTGTTTTAACAAATATGTATTTACCGAAAGTTTTATTAGTTTAGGAAAATTGATTTAAATATTACATATATATAATATAAAAATGCCAAAACTTTGTGGTTTTGAAAATTGTAGAAAAGTATCTACATATGGTGTTAATTGTCATCCAATTAGATGTAATATACATAAAGAAGATCATATGAATTTATCTAGTGGTTTATGTAAATGCGGAAAAATACCAATTTTTAATTACGAAGGATTGAAACCTAAATTTTGTTCTAAATGTAAGACACATGATATGATTGATTTAAAACATAAAAATTGTTTTTGTGGAAACTCACAACCAACTTATAATATGAAAGGCTTGTCAGCAAAGTATTGTATTTCATGTAAGACAAGTGATATGGTTGATGTTAAACATAACTCATGTAAGTGTGGAAAAGCGAGACCTATGTTTAATTATGAAGGTTTAAAACCTGAATATTGTGCATCATGTAGAATTGAAAATATGATTGATTTAACAAGT
>Ga0114960_10004463_pt1 | contig 10477 bp, 10 predicted proteins | sample C_130625_MF_Meta_FD_92637 | JGI IMG/M metagenome (GOLD analysis project Ga0114960, IMG submission 92637) | Freshwater microbial communities from Lake Croche, Canada to study carbon cycling - C_130625_MF_MetaG | ecosystem: Environmental > Aquatic > Freshwater > Lake | place: Lake Croche, Canada...
ACTTCGGTGGGCTTTTTTCATGGCGCAGCGCTTTTAGCTGGCGTCGATGTATGCTTCTCACGCTCTTTTTGGTATTGGTCGTAAGGCGGCCATATTGGCGGCTTGGGGTTGTTGGGGTCGGCGTTGATTTTTTGCTGGCTTCGGATGCCCTCAAAGATGGACTCGGCGCTGATCACGCCACAGCCCGCCAGGCAGCTGAGAAATGCCCCACACAAGATGTACTTCATAGGCAGCAACTTTCTGGTTTGAATGTGCAGTTCAACAAAAGCAAATTGAGAGATTTGACGTGCAAAGTCAGAAAGCAAAAAGCCCAAGCGGTGAGGCTTGGGCTAAGTGCTTGATTCAAAAGGGGTGGCTGATGGGGCTCGAACCCACATTTGCCAAAAACCTCATGAAACCCGCACCAGCACTCACTTTCACCTTTTCCAGCAGCTTAAAAAACTGGTGAAAAGTGGATGACCTCAGTGGATGACATGATGCGCCTTATAAAGCATTGCCCTTGCTGACACTGCTGACACGAGCCCGGGCTAAAAGGAAACTCAACTTCAGCAGGGTGTGGTAAGGTAACACCTATTCATAATTTAGAGTGCAACACCATGCCACAACCGCACATCGCCGCCAAAACCATGTCCGTCAAGCTGGACGTGGACACCCGAGCCCGCGTTGAAAGTCTGGCCGAGGCCAGGCACCGGTCGGCCCATTGGGTCATGCGAGAAGCCATTACCCAGTATGTTGACAGAGAAGAGCGACGTGAGGCTTTCCGAAAAGACACGATCAAGGCGTGGGAGGAATATCAGGAGACCGGCCTACACGCAACCGCCGCTGAGGTTGATGACTGGCTTGCCAGTTGGGGATCTGAAAGCGAAATACCTGCGCCCGTATGCCACAAGTGATTTTCGCGCCCAGTGCAATCCGAGACCTTGAACGCTTACGCGAGTTTTTACGCCCCAAGAACCCCGCCGCTGCCAAACGTGCAGGCGAGTCCATCGTCAAGGCGGTGAAAGTGCTTGGGCTTCAGCCGCAAATCGGGCGACCTGTGCCGGACATGACAGAGCAATACCGAGAGTGGCCAATTGATTTTGGCGACAGCGGATATGTGGCACGCTATCGCTTCGATGGTGAAACCATCACCATTCTGGCGGTGCGTCACCAAAAGGAAGTTGGTTACCACTGAATACGTGGAACTTCGCACCCTCACGCGGGTCTTGTGCTGACGCTGCTGACCCTGCTGACGCTTATTGGCGGCTGTGCGGTATTGTGCTAATTTCGAAATTATGAGTGTTGTGCTGTCTCCCATCGTTTCCGAATTCGATACCATTGAACAGGAAGCCAGCCACTCCCTTTTGTTTCGGGCCAAGGTGGAAGAAGCTTTGAACAGCGAAAAACCCCGCTTGTCCCACGATGCAGCCATGGCCAAGGTTCATGCCATGCTCGACGAACGCCGCAAAGCACGTGCAAACGGTTCGGTGATCTGAAGAGGCAAACACCGCCTTGGTGGAAATCATCGGCTTCATAGAGCAGCGCAACGCATTAGCCGCTCAAAATCTTCTTGCTGCCATTGTTCAGGGTGCAGAAAACCTGCCTCTCATGCCGTATTTGTTCCGTCTGGGTCGCGTTGCTGCTACCCGTGAACACGTGGTGCACCCAAATTACATCGTTGTTTACCAAGTGGGCGAAAACGTGATCGACAATCTGCGTGTGCTCCATTCCCGTCAGCAATATCCGTAATATTTCCCGCCAGTGCTAACGCTGCTGCCTCATTGGGGGCGGGAAGCAAAATCAGACACTTAGGAACTTCTCAGAACGCGATAGATTTTTTCAAGCATACCGATCTGAAGACTGGAAATCATCCGCGCCGCAGGGCTGAAGCATTGCCTTGACAAGCCCGTCAAGCCTCACGGTGGGGCCAGCCCATCGACTGACACCCGAGCTGTGCGAGATGATTTGAAGCCACAAAGCATCATTGCTGGGTGAGTTGCAGCAACCCAGGCCCACGGCCACAGATGAAGCCCGCGTGACCTGTACCGAGCGCCGCCACCTTTGGCCGGGCTGGCGCTGTGGCAACCACCACCGCTCAGACTTTCACACGAGAGAGCTTGGCAGCCACTTCGCGACCATGCGCCAGCACTGCGCAGGCTTTGCACCCATCGAAACCCATCCGCTGACTTGCCCCCCGTTCAAGGTACTTGCCGGGGGAAACACCACGCTGGTCATTTCGGCCCCAATGGCAAGCCAGTGGGTGGGTAGCTTAGAAAGTGAATTCACCGATTCACTTGGTCAAAAAGGGGGTTGTGGGTGCCAAAACCCTGTGCCGCAGTCTGTACACAGTCTGTAACGGCCTACAAAGCAAAAAGCCCCGCTCTTGTGAAGCGGGGCTAAGTGCTTGATTCAAATGGGGTGGCTGATGGGGCTCGAACCCACGACAACAGGAATCACAATCCTGGACTCTACCAACTGAGCTACAGCCACCGTTTCCATCAATTATAAGCGCCTTCACGGGCTGGAAAGTCCCGCCTCCGCACGCAAGCCAATTTACAACTTGGGTTCGGGCACCATGATTTTGACTTTCAGTTTTTCTTTCAAGTCGTTGTAGTAAGCCAGGCTTTCGGCAGCGGCCATCCAACGGGTGAGTTGGGCCATTTCTTCTTTGCGGGCAGGTGCCGCAGCACTGCTCTCGCGGGCCACGACCTTGTTGACTTTCACCACCACATGACCGTTGTTGCCCAAACCCATCTCCACCCAGGCAGGTAAATTTTGAGCGGGCGCGCGCATGATGGCCTCCACCACGTCTGAGGGCAGTTGCAGATTTTGTTCGCGTGAAAGGGTTTGCACCGCGCCCAGTTGGGTCACGGGCTTGTCGGCTTTGCCATCAGCGAATTTGGCCAGCGCTTCTTCTTTGGCCATTTTGAGGGCTTGCTCCGCCTTCCACAGGGCTGTCACGCGTTCAGTGACCTGGTCCAGGGGCAGTGTTTTTTCAGGGTAATGTTTGACCACCCGCACAGACACCAACTGGTTGGTGCCGAATTCAACCGCTTCGGTGTTGCGCATTTTTTCGGTGGCATCGGCCGAGAACAAAGCTGCCAGCACTTTGGCGTTGGCCAAAGGTCCTTTGTCCCCCGGGACAGGGTTGCGCCCCACACCCTGAGCGGTCTGGATGTCCAGTTTGAGCTTGTCGGTGGCGGGCTTGAGGGTATCGGATTGTTCATACACCAAGTTGGTGAATTGCTCAGCCGCTTCGGCAAACTTTTTGCGCGCTTGTTCGCGGCGCAAATCCGACTCCAAGCCGGGCCGGGCCTGGGCAAAGCTTTGCAGTTGGGGGGCTTTGATGTCGGTGACTTGGATGATGTGGTAGCCAAATTCGGTTTCCACCAAGGGGCTGATTTCACCTTTCTTCAAGGCAAAGGCGGCATCCTCAAAGGCCTTGACCATGGCCCCACGGCCAAAAAAGTCAAGGTCACCGCCTTTGGCCGCAGAGCCTGGGTCTTGGGAGTTCTTTTTGGCCAGCTCCGCAAATTGCTGGGGCGACTTCTGCAAAGTGTCCCGCAAGCCTTGGGCCAGGGCTTTGGCCTTGTCGCGCTCAGCCGCAGGGGCGTCTTTGGCCGCGGCAATCAAGATGTGGCTGGCCCTGCGCTCAACGTTGTTGCTCAAGCGTTCTTGATTTTGCTCAAAATAGGTTTTGACGTCTTGCTCATTGAGCGCAATGGTTTTTTCAATGCTGGACAGGTCCAAGACCGCATATTGCACGTCGGCTTTTTCCAGAGACTTGAACTTTCCAGCATTGGCGTTGTAATAGGCCAGCAAAGCGGCTTCGTCGGGCTTGATTTTGGCCAATTGGTCGGCAGCCAAGAAGCGGGCCACTTGGATCTCGCGTTTTTCGTAAAAGGCGTCCAAGGTGATGCCGGCCACCGTTTTGCCCACCAAACTGCTGGCCCCCAAAGCCGCCACCACCTGGCGCGAAGCCAGATCGGCGCGCACATTGGCTTCGAACATTTCTGGCGACAAGCCCTGCGCGGACAAGAGTTGCCGATAACGGTCTTTGTCAATGCTGCCATCGGGCCGGCGCAAAGAGGCAATGGTGGGGTTTTGCATCAACTCCTCCGCCACGCGGGGGTCACTGGCCGACAGCAGTTGCTTTTGGGCCGCCGCCATCAACACGCGGTCGCGCACCAAGCGCTCCAAGGTGCCATAGCGGGCTTGGGGTGAGTCCAGCAATTTGGGGTCAAGGCCTGGAGCCTGGGCGCGAAAGCGCTCGGCCTCGGCGCGGTGGGCGTTGTCCCATTCGGGTTGGGTGATGTCCACGCCATTGACGGTGGCAACCACGGCACCTTTGTCCATGAACTTGTTGTAACCGTCGATGCCCACCAACGCAAACGCCGGAAAAATGAGCAGCACCAATAAGAACTGCATGATTTTTTTATGGTTGCGAACGAAATCAAACATGCAAGCTTTCTCACGGGGTCAAGAAAAAAGGCGAACACCGTTCGCCTTTGGGGGTGTGGGTGGTGGTGGGTGCTGACGGTCTCGAACCGCCGACCTACGCCTTGTAAGGGCGCCGCTCTACCAACTGAGCTAAGCACCCCACCGTTTTCTTCAGTTCAAAGCGTCTTTCAACGCCTTGCCCGGCCGAAACTTTGGCACCTTGGCAGGCGCGATTTTAATCTCAGCGCCGGTGCGCGGGTTGCGACCGATTCTGGCTTCGCGGTGGCCGACTTCAAACGTGCCAAAACCCACCAAAGATACCGAATCGCCTTTTTGCAAAGCTTCTTGCACCGCAGACAAGGCGGACTCCAGGGCCCGGGTGGCGCTGGCTTTGGAAATATCGGCTTGCAAGGCGATGTGGTCGATGAGGTCGGATTTGTTCACAGGGTCTTCCTTATGCGTTGTTGATGCCATGGTGGCGAATTCATGCCCTCCAGCGCCGCCATGAAGCCCGGCGCCAGGCCTTGAGCTTTGCAGTTTGGGCCAAGTTTGCCCTGCTGGGCAATTCTGGCCGGCGGGTGGTTGTCAAACCACCTCGGTCGCTGAGGAGGGCGGATTCTAAGCAGGTTTTTCAACTCGCCAAGCAAGGCGACTTAAAAAATGACATCCCTGGGTACTTAAGCATTGCCCAGGGCCAGGGCGATGGCTTGACCCAGGTCGCTGGTGCTGGCTTTTCCGCCCAAGTCTGGCGTGCGCGGTGCCCCACTGCCAGGAGCCAAAACCGCTTCGATGGCCTTCAAAATGGCGTCATGGGCATCCTTGTGGCCCAAGAACTCCAGCATCATGGCACCGCACCAAATTTGCCCAATGGGGTTGGCAACTTGGCGCCCAGCAATGTCTGGGGCCGATCCATGCACCGGTTCAAACAGCGAGGGGAAGCGCCGCTCGGGGTCCAAGTTGGCGCTGGGTGCAATGCCAATCGTGCCGGTGCAAGCTGGCCCCAAGTCGCTGAGGATGTCACCAAACAAATTGCTGGCCACCACCACATCGAAAAATTCAGGGCGTTGCACGAAATGGGCGGTCAAGATGTCAATGTGGAACTTGTCCCATTGAATTTGGGGGTAGTTTTTGGCCATCTCGATCACGCGCTCGTCCCAGTAAGGCATGGTGATCGCAATGCCGTTGGATTTGGTGGCGCTGGTGAGGTGTTTTTTCGGCCGCGACTGGGCCAGCTCAAAAGCGAACTTCAGCACCCGGTCCACGCCAATGCGCGACATGATGCTTTCTTGCATGACGATTTCGCGCTCGGTGCCGGGGTACATGCGCCCACCCACGCTGGAGTACTCGCCTTCGGTGTTTTCGCGCACGATGTACATGTCAATTTCGCCCGGCGCGCGGGCACTGCCATCGCGACGCACCACGGGGGCAATGATGCCGGGCATCAAACGCGCTGGGCGCAGGTTGATGTATTGGTCAAACTCGCGCCGAAATAACAGCAGTGAGCCCCACAGGGACACATGGTCGGCAATTTTGTCGGGCCAGCCCACGGCGCCGAAGTAAATCGCGTCATGGCCGCCAATCAGGTCTTTCCAGTTGTCGGGCAACATTTGGCCATGGCGCTCAAAGTAGTCCCAGCTGGAAAAGTCAAAGTGGTCAAACTGCAAGCCAATGCCAAATCGGCGGGCGGCGGCGTCCAACACCCGCAAGCCCTCGGGCATGACTTCTTTGCCAATGCCGTCCCCGGCAATAACAGCGATGCGGTGTGTGGCCATGACAAACTTCCTTTGCAAATCAAATGACAGGCCAAGCGGCCCAAACAGGTGGCTAAGCCCGTGACACAGGGGCAGCAGCGGGGTATTTGACCACCAACGCCACCCCCATCACGGTGCACAAGGTGCCCAAAATGGTCATGCCGGTGACAGCCTCATCAAAAAGCAACCACGCCAAAAAGGCCGTGCTGGGCGGCACCAAGTACATCAAGCTGGTGACCGCCGCTGCCGCACCCCGCTGGATCATCATGTACAACAAAGAGCTGGCCCCCAAGCTCAAAGCCAGCACCGACCAAGCCAAGGCACCCACCAATTGGGGAACCCATTGGATGGCTTCGGTCTCCATCGCCGCCAAGGGCCAGGTGACCAGCAAAGCGGCCATCAATTGCACCGCGCTGGCGGTGCGCACATCGCATGGGGCCACATAGCGCTTTTGATACAAGGTGCCAGTGGTGATGCACAGCAAGGAGGTCACGGTCAGGCCCAATGTCCAAGCGCTGACCTCGGCAGTGAGGTGCAGCTTTTGCCACACCACCAACACCAAACCGGCCAGACCCAAAGCCAAGCCCAGCCACTGGGCTGTGCCCACCCGGCTGCCGCGGTGGGCCAACCACACAGCGGTGAGCACCGGTTGCAAACCCACCACCAAGGCCGACAGGCCAGCGCCCATACCGGCCTTGACCGCCAACCAAACACCGCCCAAGTAACCGCCGTGCATCAGCAATCCGGTGATTGCCAAGTGTCGCCATTGCGTGCTGTCTTTGGGCCAGGCCACGCGTGACCAGGCAATCCAGGCCAGGAAACATGCGATGCACAAAGCGTAGCGCCAGACCAGAAAGCCCATGGGCGGGGCATGCGGCATGCCAAAACGGGCGACGATAAAACCAGTGCTCCAAATCAACACAAACACCACGGGCATGAATTTCACCCAGGGCTGGGCGGCGGGCTCATGCATCAGTGGCCGTGCGCTCGGATGATGGGCAAAGCCTTTTTCAGGTAATACATCATGGACCAGACCGTCAACACCGCGGCCACCCAAATCAACACCTGCCCCACCATGCGGGTGTTGATCAAGCCCGCGATCAGGCCGTCATAAAACAAAAACGGAATGGCGACCATTTGCACCGTGGTTTTGACTTTGCCCAACATGTGCACGGCCACGCTTTTGGAGGCACCCATTTGGGCCATCCATTCGCGCAAAGACGAAATCGCGATTTCACGCCCAATGATGATCAAGGCCACAAACACATCGGCGCGGCCCAAATGCACCAGCACCAGCAAGCAAGCGCAGACCAAAAACTTGTCGGCCACTGGGTCGAGAAAGGCGCCAAACGCGGAAGTTTGGTTGAGCTTGCGGGCCAGATAACCATCGAGCCAATCGGTCAGGGCAAACACCACGAACATGATGGTGGCGATCAGGTTCGCCACAGGCTGTGTGATGGGCAAATAAAACACCAACAAAATCAAGGGGATCGCGACAATGCGCGTCCACGTCATGATCATGGGGAGGGTGGAAAACATGGCTCAATCGTAAACAATGCTGGCCAGGCCTTGGTGGGCATGGGCAGACCAACTGGCCAAAGCCCCGTCGCTGGGGAAGAACCGCGCGCCCTCTCCGAGTTCGATGTCGGCCTGGGCCCGCTCGCGCAACAAGCGCAAGCGCACTGGCAAGGCACGCAAAAACTCGCCCTCGTCGGTGCTTACTTTTTGCGGCGGGTGATCGCGCACCAAGCGTTCAACATCCGGCTCCTTGCCATTGACCACCACGCGCAGGAATTTGCCAAAGCGGCAGCGCGCCTGCGGCAAGCCCCACACCTGTTGCACGTTCAAGCGCAAGCCGCCCGAGAAGCGGTCGGGTTGCACCTTGGTCAGCACCACGATGAACTCATCGTCTTTGACCCATTGGCGGCTGGCCTGGTAGAGGGCATCGTCCATGCTCGCCTCCATGATGGCCGACTTGTCATCGAGTTTGAACAAGGCCACCTTGCCGCGCTGGCCATTGATGGTGCGAAAGTCGCTGACGATGCCGCACAGGATTTGCGGCTCGCGGCTGTCGCTGACTTCATCCATGCGGCGTTTGACAAACTGGCGCACCTCGGCCTGGACTTCATCGAACAAATGCCCTGACAAAAAGAAACCCAGGGCCACTTTTTCTTCGCTCAAACGCTGCTTCACGCCCCAAGGGGTGAGGGCCACCGCATCGGGCTCACGGGTGCTCGATCCCAGTGCTTGCGAGTCTGCGCTGTCAAACAAGCCGCCTTGGTGGGCATGCGCTTGCACGCTGGCGGCAAAGTCAAAGGCGCGGTCAATGCTGGCCACCAAGCTGGCACGGTTCAAATCAAGGCTGTCAAAAGCGCCCGCCTTGATCAAGGCCTCCACGCTGCGCTTGTTGACGCGGGTGCGGTCGATGCGCACACAAAAATCAAACAAACTGGTGAAGTCGCCGCCAGCTTGGCGAGCAGCGACGATGGCTTCAATGGCTTGCTGGCCCGTGCCACGCACCGCGCCCAGGCCATAACGGATCACGGTGTCGGAGACCGGCTCAAACCGGTGCCCACCGCGGTTGATGTGGGGCGGCTCAAAGGCCAGTCCCATTTTGACGGCGTCTTCAAACAACACCTTGAGCTTGTCGGTGTTGTCCATCTCCACCGTCATGTTGGCGCAGAAAAACTCCACCGTGTGGTGCACCTTGAGCCAGGCCGTGTGGTAGGCCAACAGCGAATAAGCCGCGGCATGCGACTTGTTGAAGCCGTAACCCGCAAAGCTCTCCATCAGGTCGAAAATTTCATTCGCTTTGGGCTCAGCGATGCCGTTTTTGGCCGCACCGTCGGCAAAAATTTGGCGGTGCTGCGCCATCTCCTCGGCCTTCTTTTTGCCCATGGCACGGCGCAACAAATCGGCGCCGCCCAGCGAATAGCCACCCAAGATTTGGGCCGTCTGCATCACCTGCTCTTGGTAGACCATGATGCCGTAGGTTTCGCTCAGCACCGCCTCAACCAGCGGGTGGGGATAAGCCACCTCTTCGCGCCCATGCTTGCGCGCCACAAAGCTGGGGATCAGGTCCATCGGGCCGGGCCGGTACAAAGCGTTCAAGGCAATCAAGTCTTCAAGCCGGGTGGGCCGCGCATCGCGCAACATGCCTTGCATGCCCCGGCTTTCAAACTGGAACACGGCCTCGGTTTTGCCATCTGAAAACAGCTTGTAGGTGGCGGCGTCATCCAGCGCAATGTCTTCATAGGCGAAATCGCTTTTGGCGGGGTTGCGCTGCACGATCATGCTGCGCGCCAGCTCCAAAATGGTCAGCGTGGCCAGGCCCAAAAAGTCAAACTTCACCAAGCCTGCAGCCTCGACATCGTCTTTGTCAAACTGCGACACCGCGGCTTGGCTCCCCGGTTGTTGGTACAGGGGGCAAAAATCGGTCAGTTGGCCCGGTGCGATCAGCACACCACCGGCGTGCATGCCGACGTTGCGGGTCAGGCCTTCGAGTTTTTGCGCCAGGGCCAACAAGGTTTTGACCTCGTCTTCCTTGGCCAAGCGCTCGGCCAAGACCGGCTCAACCTCGAGCGCCCCGGCAATGGTGATGTGTTGCCCGGGCTTGTTGGGGATGAGCTTGGAGATGCCGTCGCAAAAGGTATAGCTCATGTCGAGCACCCGGCCCACATCGCGGATGGCAGCGCGCGCGGCCATGGTGCCAAAGGTGGCAATTTGGCTCACCGCATTGCGGCCATATTTATCCTTGACGTAGTCGATCACCCGATCGCGGTTGAGTTGGCAAAAGTCGATATCAAAGTCGGGCATGGACACCCGATCGGGATTCAAAAACCGCTCGAACAGCAATTTGTATTGCAACGGGTCCAGGTCGGTGATGTTGAGCGCATAGGCCACCAAAGAGCCGGCCCCAGAGCCACGCCCCGGCCCCACCGGGCAGCCATTGTTTTTGGCCCAGTTGATGAAGTCGCTCACGATCAAAAAGTAGCCCGGGAAACCCATCTTGACGATGGTGGCGATTTCAAAGGCCAGCCGTTCATCGTAGGCCGCCCGTTGGCTTTGGCGCTGGGCCGGGTCCGGAAACAAGCGTTCGAGCCGGGCCTGTAAACCGCTTTCAGAGGCCTGGCGGAAATAGGTTTCCTCGGCCAAGCCGTCGGGTGTGGGGTAAACGGGCAAGCGCGGCTTGCCCAAATCCAGGGTGATGCTGCAGCGCTTGGCAATCTCCACCGCATTGGCCAAGGCCGAGGGCACATCGGCAAAGGCCGCTTGCATTTGCGCGCTGGACTTGAAGTACTGCTCGC
>Ga0114960_10004469_pt1 | contig 10467 bp, 6 predicted proteins | sample C_130625_MF_Meta_FD_92637 | JGI IMG/M metagenome (GOLD analysis project Ga0114960, IMG submission 92637) | Freshwater microbial communities from Lake Croche, Canada to study carbon cycling - C_130625_MF_MetaG | ecosystem: Environmental > Aquatic > Freshwater > Lake | place: Lake Croche, Canada...
ATAATTTAGTCCACTCTGATATGATTGAGAAGAAAGGTCGTATTGTGTTCTTTTATTAAAAACATATGAATTAATCGGATCGATGAGTGTTGTAGATATACCAGCCACAAAAGGTATATAATCCGTTGCATTATTACTTATATTATTCGTATCATATCCACATGCCGAATATATAGTGGAAACTGCAATATTTATTGTTGTATTGGAAGGATCACTCACATTTGTTCTACAGGGAAGTTGTAGCCAATCTGGGTCATGAACTTTAGCAATTATAAAACTTGTACTCAAATATTTTGTATAATCAAATGTAGGAGACGTAGGATCAAAATACGATGGATCTGTAATAGACGTGGCAAGTTGAGTATTTAATTCATAAATAGGACTTGATACTGTATAAGAAAGTATACGAAAAGGAATACTTGTAAATATGTCATTTGTAGGTCGTATGAAAATATAATATGTTTCTCCTTCATATACCATATATGAAAAATTAAGAACAGTATCGTTCTTTTTCACTTTATAGGAATACTTATAAAAAAAGGGATTTTCATTTAATGCGCCATTTGGCCCCGTATCAGCATAATATGCTGCTTGACTATGATATATAAATACGGAACAATCATCTGTAAATTTTTGCTCAATACATTCAGGAATAAAAGAAAGGCCATTCGATGTATTCAATGTAATAGCTGGGTATAAAGTCGGAATAAAATACGTAGTTGTAGTTGGGTCTGACGGTAAAACTATATTAAATGGAATAGCTGTCGTACAAATATATGTAATTGTTCCATACAAAAATATATCTCCCACATTATACGTAGAAGAAGGGTTATATGGAGTATTTGATGCTAGGACGCGAATACCTGGAAGAATAGATATATATACGCTATATTTTGCTTTCACATTTGGACTTGTAACAGAAGATGGGCGTGGCGCATTATATGTAAAACTCATACCTTTTCGCATCGTTGTGTATATAACTGAATCTGTCCCTAAAGAATATTCTGCAACAGGATCTGATACAATAAATATAGGTATAGGTACAGGGCTTGTCGAATTTTGTATATAAGAAGGATTTCCATTTGGAAATATAGTTGAATAAGGTATATTAAATAAAGAATTATTTGGATATGTTACATTTACAGTATTCCATTCAGGGTATTGAAGGGATGCAGGTTTTGATAAGAGTTCTACTTGCATTGTCTGGCGATATTTCGATGTAAATTGAAATACAACATATTTGCCTGCAGGAATATGAATAAGAACATCCCCTGATTGTTCAGCATACTCTGTATATATACTCCCTGTTGAATCTATATATTCTGTGGTAGTATCATATATTAATGTATGCATGTCAAACGGATGATTATATTCATTTATAGATGATATTGAAAAAGAAGGTATATTCACCATATTTGGCCAATAATATGTAGGAGGTACTTGAACATTTCCAAGTATATTTGTTGAAATATTTGCAGGATTAAATGTATTATTATTCAATATAGGATTTTTTATATTCATTCCATCTCGTAAAAGAAGTTGATTTGTAAAATCTGTAAAATAAGACATTGTATATTCCCCATAAAATCCTCCATACATAAGCACCAAATTTGTTTGAATGCGTTGATACATACCATTTAAAATAGCATGAAGTGTATTTATAATTCCAGTCACCATATTATAATTATACATTGGAAACGTGGCAGTTGTAGTTCTTAAAATAGTGTCATACTGTGCATTTAATAATGAAACAAGAGATTGGTTTAATCTATTTGTTTGAATACATACTATATTATTTGCTGGGTTATATGAACATGTATATTGATTTACAGGAGAATATCGAAATGTATGTTTTAAACGATATATATCTAATATTTCCCTAAAGGGTGTTGCAGTAGATGTAAGTTTAATAACATTTACATCGAGTAAACCTTGAAAATTATATAATATATCTGTTAAAATATCTTGTGATATATAATTTGAATACTCGGTGTGTGGAGTGGCGGGGTCAAGTAAATATTCTTTTAATACAGGATAATAATATGCTACACGTATTTCTTCTACAGTGTAACCGCCTAATGTTCCAGTGGTAGCAAACCGCGATTCAAAGTAAAGACTACTTATTACTTCGCGGGTTGGATTTGGTATATATGCTTTATGGATGGAATCATAATAGTAATCACCTGGATAATTAAAATTAAGAGAGTAATCGCCAGTTGATTGAAATACATCCGCAAAATCAGTATACCCATTTACAAAATCAAAAAAAGGGGGAGGTGTATTTAATTGTGTTTGAAGTTCTGTTAAAAGGCTATCAATTGTATATGACCCTTCGCGTAGAGTGGCGTTTAAAACAAGGGGTGTGAATGTAGTCGGCGATAAAATAAACTCATAGTTGCGCCTTTCATTTTCAACAATTTGAATTTGTACATTATATTTCAGCCCATTAAAATAAAAAACAGTAGATGTTAAAGAAAGTTCAACAATTTCAAAACTAGATACAGAACGATATTCACGTGGCAAAAGAAGCTGACATACCGTTGGTTGTGGATATACATCAAAATCACGGTTTATTGATTCAAGGATAATAACATTATCAATATTTTTAGTAACAGATGTAATTGGAGTGCCGCTTATATCAGATACAACTGGGCCATATACAATATCCTTTTTTAATTCATTTACTCCGTAAGCAAGTTCACTATTTGCTGTAGCAAATGTTGGTCCTGACGCAAGCATGACCGGCGCACGCAATTGTTTAGCAAATTCTGAAAAGTCTGGACCCATTAAAATATCCTCTTCTTCATCTGCATTCGTAGGACGAGCTAAAGGGCGCGTTATATAATCATCTGATAAATCATCGGATGAAAGGTCTGATTCTTCCTCTTCATCTGATAGATAAAAAGGGCGATAATATCTCGGATCACCATCCATCTAATTGTATAGTTTATATGCCTTTGTGTTTAAGGGTCTTATTTAAAATAAGGTTCCAGCGCATCGATTCGCACCTTTAGTTCTTTAATTCCTTCAATAAGCAATCCTACCATATCTCCATAATATACAACTTTCATTTCATCAATAATTTTACTTGTGCCAACTACTTCTGGTAAAACACCTTCTAGTTCTTGTGCAATACATCCTAGATGAAATGTGTCCTTCATTCTATACGAAACACCTCGTATCTTACGAATTTTACTTAATGCATTTGTAATAGGCTTTATATCTTTTTTAATACGATAGTCTGATATACGTGATGTATTTAAAAGGGTAAGTGTATTATACTGACTAATTATATTAGGTGATACAATTGTATTAAATTTTAAATTACCAATCGTTGATATATTTTTTGCCAAAAATGTGTTTGAAAATGTATATGTATATGTATTTGGAAGAGCACTATTTGTATATGTAGCAGTTAAAGTACCTGGTACGATATCACATGTGCCCGATGAACTTATACATCCTACATTGCTACCACCTATATATTGAACGAATCCATTGGATGCACCTGTTACAACGGTTGACATGTACCCGTATGTATTAGATGTAATGGAAGATAACGTTGATATATATGTTAAAGAGGATACCAGAGAAAAAGCAGATGCTAATTTAATATTTAATGAACTTAACCAAGATGAAGATATATATGTATAATTTGCTGCCATATTTACAATATTTGTTTGTAATACTGTACTTGCTACATATCCGCCACCGGGACCCGATGTCGGTAACATATAAATACTTGTAGACCAAAAAACAGTTGTTGCTATTGTAGAGCCGTTTTCAATAACTTGTGTCATGGCATTCATATCAACAGTTGAAATAGGACCTTGACCAGTTAACGATGATACGTATACATTGCTGGCGGTAAAAGAACTTATAATTGTAAGAGAATTTGCTTTTCCATTCATCACATTATCATATTCATTTTGTATAAGCCATGTATTAGGTCGCACATTTCCATTTAGAGTTACAGCACCATATGGTTTTGTAATATATTGTGATATTGAACTATCATTGTATACAGAACCATCAAGTGTACTTATTTGTATGGAATGTGTATCAAAAAAAGAGGCATTTCCGCCAATATCTCGAATTGTAATATTACCACTTGATATGGCCGATGTGGACATTTTAATAAGTATATCAGATGTGGCTATTCGAGTATCAATTTGAACAAACGTATCGGTTGTTGAAATTGTATATGGATACATCCTTTATAGATATGTGTATTATTAAATTATATCATTTCCGCAAAGTAGACTTTCTAATTCAGATACATGAGCATCCAATTCCTTGATTCCTTCTAAAATCGGGGCTATGAATTCATTATACCTTATTCCTTTCATCTCATTCATACCATGTGTTACAATTTCGGGAAATACTTTTTCAACATCTTGAGCAATAAACCCTACAAAATTCTTATCATTTCCTTTCATCCTATACGATACACCCTGTAATGAATTTAATAATTCAAGTGAACTTACAAGGGTTCGAATATCACTTTTAAGACGTATATCAGATACCATTCCTTCAATGCCATATGCATTTCCATACATATAATTTGTGGATAATACATTTGTATACCATACATTGTTAGTTACCCCCCCTGGGTCATTCGACATAGAAACTCTAACGCCATTTGGAATATCAACGACGCATGTTGTAGTAGATACAGAAGGGGTCGTATAATACATATAATTTGTTGCCGTACATCCATTCAAATAAGCATATGATATAGATGACAGACAACCTGGATCTATAGATAAATATGCTATTGCCGTCGATAAAGATGCAACTGTTATATAATTATACGCTGTCGTAGATAAAAGAAGAGAACTGTTTGCAACCATAGTTGATGTTATATATAAATATGGAGCATTCGATGCTGTTGAAATAATAGAAGACATTGTTGAAAGAGATATATAATTATATGTGGGGGTTGTTTCTAATGTATAAATAGCGGTGCTTATTGTGCTTATAGAAGCATATAGGATACCATTGTTTGTTATAGTAGACGCATTTATGGTACCATACGAGTATATAGATTTTGTTGAAAGGGTACTTGTATATAAAGTACTTAATATTGTAGCATTCCCATTAATAGTTAAACTTGATAGAATCGGCTGAGATGTTTCAGTAATTATCTGAGTATCTACAACATCCCATAAAGTGGGTGATACTTGAATACATGTAATTTTTCCATAAGGAACTGTAATTTGTTTCGTAGAAGTACCATCCATAAATGTAGTTCCCTGACATGTAGTTATATAGAACGAAAATGTTTTTCCATCAAAAAAGAATGGATTGCCACCTATATCTTGAATTGTATACTGAGATGGCCTAGGCAACGTTGATAATAAAACAGTAATATTATTTGTGTTATAAAGAGGAGAATTTGTATCTATTGAAATTATATTTCCGTACCCTAATGTACTAATAGTTGCCATACTACAAGCAACTATTACTTTTTTATAATGATATGTGACGTGCCCGGGACTCTATTTGTTTAACGCGTCTTCTTAATTCTTTGATAGATTCTACTAAAGGGGCCGTTAAATGTTCATAAAATATACCTTTCATACCATCGGTACGTTCATCAATTACAGCTGGATATTCTCTTTCTACATCCTGCGCAATACAGCCTATCCTTAATATATCTTCTCCTATTTTTCTATATTCTACACCTTGAAGCCTTGAAACTTTTTCAAGAGAATCTAATAATGGTTCGACACCTTCTTTTAGTCGTATATCAGATGTTGCTGACATTCCAGAACTATGCCCTATAAAGTTCGATATTGTATATCCTGTAACAACGGTTGTAGCTGTGCTTACAAAATTTGCATATAGTCTATCATTTCCTGAACTAGGAGTTATAACACGCAAAAATCTACCTGATGTTTTACGTGTATTATCTGTTATATATGCAGTTCTATTCTGTATAGCCATAGCATCTGTACTTAAAACTGTAAGGGTTGCCAAATCCCCATCCCCATCTGTTATTCCCGCTGTTGTCCCTGCTATTGTAACAAGCTGTCCCTTCTTTGTAGTATTATTATATACACATTTCCTTACACAGTGTGTATCTGTTGTATAAATAGTGCCATCTAAGTCACTCTGTAAAGAATATGTATTTGTAAAAGCATATGATGTGTTTCTGCCATCAAAATATCCATCTATTATTCCTTGCCCTGTAACAGTGGTATGTAATAAAGTACCCGATGAGGTTTGTGTTATATCATATATACGTAGATTACCCGTTATATCACATACAAATATATTTGAATCCGTAGCAGTAGCAGAAGTTACTTGTGTTGTAGATGTAAATGGTGTAGATACCACGCTACCTGATATTAAATCTATATAAAATAGTCTATACGGTGTACCAACGATAGTAAAAAAAAACATATAATTATTTAATATGTAACTTGCTGTTATTTGATTAGATATCGGATATATGCCAGGATTGTATACAATATTAATTTTAGATAAAGTAATGGTGTTTATTGCCCATACAAATGTTTTACCAAGTACTGCAGAATAATCACATATATATAGTATATTATTCCTATATTTTATATGTGTTGCTTTTGTAAAATAAAATCCTCTGAATGCAGGATTATATGTATTTGTTGAAAAACTATACTGATAAAGCGAGCGAGATGTTAATATATATAAGAAGCCATTTGAATCAAAAACCATATCAATAATATCAGGATATATGGGGCCATTTGTTACAAAGGGTTGTGTTGCTACAGTATAAGCTGGTAAACTTATATTACGATAGTATTGGTTTAGATTATCATATGTCCAAATAACAGTTAGAGAACCATTTGCAGCAAAACTACTACCCACTGGTTCGGATAAGGCCCTTGATATAATACTGTATCCACTTACTGAATTACCATTCACAACAGGAACACTTGCTATATTCAACGTTCGAAGTGTAGTTCCATCTATAAAATAGAGAGTATCTCCATATATTTTCATACATTTAATTGAATTTGTTCGACATACATTATCTATATACATATTTCCAGCAACAGGAAATACATTATACTGCGTATTTGTTAGATTTCCATCCGACATATAACCATTCAAGCTATACCAATCTACATGATTCGTATTAAAATCATATATATATAATTGTAATTCAGATGAAATATAAATCTTTCCACTCAATGCCCCAACAGTTGGTACAATCAATCCAGTGCATATATCATTTTTGTTTAATGAAAGAATTATTCGAGTTAAACTACCAGTTAAATCATATATATTTATATTTCCAGTTTGATTTATAGCTGGCTTTACATATATATATATATATGTTCCATTATAAAATATAGCTGGGCATACAATACCTGTTGCGGTTATAAAAGTTGTAGTTGCCGACGGCGATAAAACTACCTTCCATACTTTTGGAGAATCACATACATATATTATAGACGCATATATACTCATAGCATTCGCATTTGTAAATACATTTGTTATTACCGTCGTCGCATTTGCCGATATTGTATACGTATATGAATAAAGAGTTGTATCTGTTAATATATATAATTGTGTACCATCAAATACCATATCAACGATAAAAGCATTAAATTGATATATATCTGGTAGTGTAACTGTACTTACACCATACCATTTATTCACAGTGATAGATGAATTTGTTGTCATAACTCCATTACTATTATATATAAGACTTGTAGTATTGCTAAGTTGTGTATTTAATTGATTTAGACTTGATATATAAACTGTAGATAAAATACCTAGTTCCTTTTGCATTCGCGAAGTCGATATATATGTATAATACGTTCCTAAATTTTTATACACTGTATCCAATGTAGTCGTTGAAATATATGGGTCAGGTAACGAACCTAAATTCGACATAGATGATAAAAATGTGAGTGATGAAACATAGGAAGATGTAGTTGCTAAATTATAGAGGGTATTTGACATTGTTCCTACAGTGAATGTGCTAAATCTTCCTAACATAAGAGCACCCGTTACTTCTATATTTCCACTTGTAATAAGGTTACCATACAGGGTTGTAGATATGATATTTGTATAATTGGGTGCTTTAATATTTGTACTAATATATAGTGATGATACAGTTTGTATAATAGATGATGTTATAATATCATTATATACGGGGGCCCATGTATTTGATGTAATACTTGTAAGGGTAATCGATCCATATGGAATTGTTATAGACTTGGAATAGAAGCCATCTGTAAAACTCCCGGTAGTTGTACTTACAATAATAGAATACGAGTTATCATAAAAATATTCAGTGCTACCTCCAATATCTACAACATTCACTGTAACTCCGGTGTTTGTTGGAGCTAAATATACTACTACATTTCCCGAGTTATAGGGGGCTACCGATGTATTAATTTGAATATATGTATTTGATAAAGATGTTATCGTGCTTAACGGTATTCCCGCAAACATCCTTTCTATGATTATGTAAGAATGTTCTCCAGCGGTTCTGGACGCTTTATTCAAAATATTGTTCCTATGCAAAATGTTCAAACTTCTGTAACAGGAAATACAACAGCAAGTCAAATAACAAGCTTACAGGCAAGTGTTAAATTACTTACAGAACAAGTAGCTACATTGACATCACAAGTATCAACACTTATAGGATAGTGCGGAGCACTAAAGAATAGCCAATATATATATATACAAGAATGTCTGTAAACCCATCTCTTCTTCCTGGTATGACAGAGTATCCATCTCAACATCAAGATTCAGTCAAACCTGTCTTTTCACTTAAAAACGATTCTTTTGATACGAAAAAAGCAATTGCGATTACAGGTTCTAAAATTTCTAGTGCAACTGTTTTTAATAATGGGCTCATTCAAAATGTATATGTTCTTTACAAGATGTTTGAATCTATGGGTTGGTTACCTATAATCATAACTGATTCTTTACCAGAATCATTAGATGCTATCCCATCGTTTATGCATACACTGCGAATGCTTACATTAGAAAATTTTGTAAAAGGCAATATATTTATTCATGTATTACTTGAAGTGGGTATGAGTATTGACCCTGCTGTTAAAAAAATATACAAAGAAAAAGGTACGTCTATTTATAGGTTATACCTCGGTAATATATTAAATATCGATATCGAAACTCCCTTTATGTACCCGGGTCTCTTTTTCCCCCATCATGTTCAAGGTTCCATCGATCGAGCATTCGTATCTCCTCATTATACTCAACATAGCCAATATGCATCTGCAGTTACACAAAGTCTATTAAAAGATGATACAAGCAATGTAGTGCCATATGTATGGGATGCTTCTATTCTAACAAATAAAGGGGAACGTATATTTCGATGGAAACCTTCTACGCCCGGTGAAGAAGTCTTTGTTATTGTAGAACCAAATATTAGTTTTCAAAAAACTTCTTTAATCCCTCTTTGTATTATTGAAGCATGGTATCGTAAGAATCCTGATTGGAAAGGAAAAGTCATTGTTGTGAATGGACATGTCCTTCAACAAATTCCATATTTCAAAAATACATTGGAGGGAGCATTTGATATAATCAGAGATAATAAGGTGGATTTTCGAAGCCGTATGTCTATTCTAGATATACTAAGAGAGTTTCCATCTGCAATTCCTATATGTTATCAATGGAATAATGAATATAATTATATGATACTTGAATATTTTCATTCGCTATTCCCTGTTCTACATAACGTGAATAACTGGTCAAATTATGGATATTACTATACAAATTCAAGTATTCAAGACGGAGTAAATATGATAGAAAGAATTATACATCATCATAAAGATTCTCTTGAAATATATGAATCGCATGTTCAAACCTTAGTATGGCGACATTCTCCGTATAATCCCGATTTACATCGCGAATGGTTAGAGCGTTTAAAGTAAGAGTGTTATAATTTTCCATATAGGAGAATGAAAGTAGGAGTAACAGTTATATTTAAACATTCTGTTTTTAGCGCAGGTTCTCCTCAAATGTCATTGACTGTTGCGGAGGCATATACTATGTTAGGACATACTGTCACATTTATACGCATTCCAGTTGATAATGAAGACCCATTGTGGTGGGATGATATTCAAAGTATAAAAGATACATGGAAGAGTATTCACTGTAAAGACTATACTCCTGGACAATTTGATATAGTTATTGAAATTGAAAATTGTTTACTTCCATTTGAATCACGAAAGGGTTCTACGCCTTATATATGGCTTGTAAGGAAGTCTCCTCTTTTTCACGATATTGAAAAATCTGTAACTCCTCATGGAATTATGCCAAGAAACCTTACAGGGATTACGGAGAGTTGGGTATTAAGAGAATTGTGTAGTAAAGATGATATTGAATATTTGGAATTGATTACTCGAAAACCTGTGAAAGTTGTTCCCTTTATATGGTCGCCTCTCGCAATAGAAATATATAATAAATAGATAACTAGCAGAAGTTAACATACACGAA
>Ga0114960_10004470_pt1 | contig 10465 bp, 13 predicted proteins | sample C_130625_MF_Meta_FD_92637 | JGI IMG/M metagenome (GOLD analysis project Ga0114960, IMG submission 92637) | Freshwater microbial communities from Lake Croche, Canada to study carbon cycling - C_130625_MF_MetaG | ecosystem: Environmental > Aquatic > Freshwater > Lake | place: Lake Croche, Canada...
CTTCCTAATTAATTTATGATTAATATTGTCTCCAAAAACTGTCAAGTCAATTTCACCATCATTAAACCATAAATCATACACATTTTCTATATTCACACATGGCACCATTACCTTATCATGACTAGAAAGCATAGAATCATGATATCGTTTATCAAGTGAATGATTAATAACGCAAACCGAAATATCGCAAAATTTACATTGTTTGTATATTTCTAATAATTTACTTGTTTTGCCACTATACATTGGTCCGATAATTAATTCTAGATATCCCTTTGCATTCATTAATGATGAAACTGAAGACATTGATGACATATTTTTGATTGTTATAATCATTAAATATACTGAATATTTAATTCATTTTTTTATTGTAAAATGAATTAAATGAAATAAAGATAAATTGATAAATAAATTAACAAACAATATAATTTGAATGATAAATAATAAAGAATTTATACCTTTTTGTGAGAAATATAGACCTAGCGATTTTGAAGATATTGTTTTAGATCCTTTGAATAAAAAAATATTCAAAAATATTATAGAAACGCAATACTTTCCAAATTTATTGTTTTATGGACCGCCTGGCACAGGAAAAACCACGACAATAATAAATTTGATAAATGCTTATCAAAATAAATTAAATGTGAAAAACAAGGATTTAATAATTCATCTAAATGCTTCTGACGAAAGAGGCATTGATATTATAAGGAATCAAATTAACTTCTTTGTGAATTCTAAGCCACTTTTTAATAATGGTATGAAATTTGTTATATTAGATGAAGTTGATTATATGACAAAAAATGCGCAACAAGCACTAAGATATCTTTTACAAAATTATAAGGGTTCAGTTCGTTTTTGTTTAATATGTAATTATATAAGTCGCATAGATGAAGGTCTTCAAAATGAATTTATCAGATTACGTTTTAATCAACTACCAAAACAACATATTATCAACTTTTTAAGAAATATTTGCGAATCTGAAAAATTAAATATTAGTGACCAATCTTTAATAAATATTCAAAAATTATTCAAATCAGATATGAGAAGCATGATTAATTTTATTCAATCAAACCAAAGCATTGTAAACGTGACGTATAATAAAAACGATGTAGAAAAGTTTGATTTTTTAAATATTATAGAAAGTAATGAATGGGATATTATTTTGAACAAATTGAAATTAAAAGAAAAACACGAGGATATTGAATATTATATATATACAATAAGTAACAAATATAATATAGATAAAAAAAATATAATAAAGTATTTTGTCAATTACATTATTCGCAATAAAAAAATAAAAATAAGTGATGGGGTTTTGAATTTTGTAGAAAATATAATGCATTCTCAAAATGCGAATAATAGTGACATTCTAATAAATTATTTGTTAGCAAAATTGCCTTCCTTTTTGTAATGGTTGATTATCATACTGCAATACTCTGCTGTACAATTTAAGCATGAAAATATTTGGTGGTGAACTTTTTGTAGGGTCAAACAAATTATTTTTCAAACTATATTGGTTTTTATTAGTTTCAAAATTAACATCAAAATTTGTTTTATTTTTTGGTATTGGAATAATGCTACTTTTTTTATTGTTTGTCGTGTTTTTTGATAACATATTTTCTTTATATTATATAATAAAGAAAATAATTGAAATAAAATAAATATAAAGAATATAAAGAATAATCAGAATTGTATACAATGGCATCATCGCTTTCAAAAAATATTGATGAAGAATGGGAAAAATTTATATCAATAGATTATGATAACAGTGCAGATGATGACGAAGATGGTGATGATGACGAAAACGGAATGTATGAAAATTCAACAAAGTATGATGAAGAAATTATTTCAGCAAATTTAATTGAAAATATGAATATTAGTAATGGCATAGAAAATCAGAAATTTATTCCTAAATCCAGCGAAATATATATCTCAACAAAAACAAAAATAGCGTATTTGAATAAACCAATTGATTTGAAACAAATGTTTTGGATTATTCCTGTTATTAAATATATGGAACCTAAGAATGGTGTAATTAAAAAACAAATGAAGTTCAATTCTAACGCTGAAGAAGACCTTTTAGATATTAAAGAAAGATTGAAAAATGAACATCATTACGAGGAACAAATAATTACTAATATTAATAACCCAAATGGGCGTATTAAATTTAAAGATATAAGAAAAATTACTATTGGCTTATCCAAAAAAGATATAATGAGTTATAGGTCAAAAAAGAAGAGCGCGTTTTATAATTGTTTTGTATTGATTTTACGTATTAAAATAGATAGTATTTTTAAAGAATTTCATGTCAAGGTGTTTAATACGGGAAAATTAGAAATCCCAGGGATTCAAAATGACGACTCTTTTAATAAGATACTTAATCTGGTAATAGAAACGCTTCAACCACATATGAATGAGACTCTGTATTATAAAGAAAATACTTGTGAAACAGTGCTAATAAATTCTAATTTTAATTGTGGGTTTTACATAAATAGGGAAGTATTGTATGATATATTAAAATATAAATACAATATACAGTCTATATATGACCCATGTTCATACCCAGGAATCCAATGTAAATTTTATTTTAATGCAGACGTAGACGTACAAAATGGTTGTCAGATTTCGCAAGATAAAATAGAGTTGTATAAAAATATTACTCAGGTTTCTTTTATGATATTTAGAACTGGAAGCGTTTTAATTGTAGGAAAATGTGATGAAAATGTATTAATGTTAATTTATGAATTTCTTAAAAATATACTATTAAATGAACACAAAAATATTTGTCAAAAAAGTACAAATACGAATACAAACGATGAATTGTCAGATGATAATTTTAAACAAAGCCAAATTAAAACAGATAAAAAGAAAAAAATAAGAAGAAAAAATATATTAATTTCTGTTGTAGACAACCCAATCTAAAATAATAATTCGTTGTTATACGCTTTATTTTGTATAGTTTTCCAAACCTCAATAGAGTGTCCTTTTTGGGAACCCTTTTTTACTATTTTTGAAAGTAACTCAAAATACTTATCTAATAGTAAGTATGAATTATTATAATTGTCGCCACTATGGCCAGTATCGCGACCATCGCCACTGTCACTGTCATCATTAGCATAATATGTGGATGCAAAATCTTTATTAATATTCTCAATAATTTTATAGAATATTTTAATACTTTCTACATCTAATTTTGAAATATTTATTTTTTTACAAATATTTTTGTATTTATCTATTAGTTTTTCGTTGATATTTAATAAATTATTTAAATATAAATTTTCTATTACAAATTCAAAAATCACTTTAAATAATTTAATTTCTTCATCAATAACTTGCATTATTTTTTTTGTTTCATTACAACATGGTTCCATACTTTTTTTAAAATCATGGTTCAAATCAATGATTGTTTTTTTGTAAACATACGTGGTTGCATCTCTAGAACTCAATTGTAGAAAAACATGTTGGTCCTGTGAAATCTGTTCCATAAATTCAACGTAATAATAATAAGATTTTTGACAATGATAAAATGTTAAATCTAAGTTTTTTGTATGATAAAAAATATTATTAAATACATGTGTAATAGTTTCATAAGCTCTAATTATAATAAATTTATCATAGTTATTATTTTTGGGTTTTGTTTTTTCTAAAATAAATTTTAAAAATTCATTGATTAGGTTTATATACTTATCTAAAATCTCAGATATATCATAATTAATTTTTTTGTAGTAATTATCATAATTGTCTAACGAAAAATCATTTTCTTTATTTGAATTATTACTGTTATTCATTTATATTTTGAATTATTAAAATATTAAAATATTAAGTATTTTATTTATAATAAGTATTTAAAGATTAATATTTTTAAACTATATAAATAAATGTCAGAACAAAAGACAACGTCTAATAATATTAGTACTAAAACAACAAGTGAATCTAATTATAGATTACCATCTGATATTACATTGAAGCACGTTTGTAAATTATCTATAGTTGAAGATAAACCAATTATGATGGATTACTGGACTGCATCTCTTGATAAAAAAGCACTTGTTGGCGCGAAAACAACAGGTGAAAAATTATTGGTAAAATCTGAAGATGAATATACATCTGGAATTGTTAAATTTTATAAAAGTGCCGAAGAATTTATTATTATCACCGAGAACTCTATTTATTTAGTTTCATCGGATATTCCTACACGTAAGATTTCATAAGCATCCACCTTTAGAAAAGGTGGAGCCAAATAGTTTGATTATTTGTTTTGCTCTACTTTTCCCAAAAGTAGATAAATTGGTTTTGCTCTACTTTTCCCAAAAGTAGATAAATTGGTTTTGCTCTACTTTTCCCAAAAGTAGATAATTATATAATATTTCAGTAATATATAATTAATTATAATGTCATATTTTAAAGGTTTTGGAACAGGAAGTACTTCAAATGGACAATTTTGGTATGGAAGAACGCAACAAATACCTCCAGAATGGATTTCAAATGACGTGAATCCAGTCGCAGCTAAAGTTTTGCAAAATGGATTTCCTGGGTTTTTATACAAAAAAAATACAGGGGTCGGTGGCAGAAAAAATCCATTATACGGTTTACTTTGCAATAAACCAACATATATTTATAATAAATTCAAACCTGGAACAGGTGGTGTAGGTGCCCAAAATAGAGCAAATAGACGTGCAAAAAATGCGAGAGCAACAGTGTGTGTTGACCATAATTGTGGAAGATTTTATAATTATTTAGGGTTATATCCAAGATACTCATACAAATCAATTGATGGTTATTTTCCGTATCCAGTGCCAGATTTAGTAAATTATAATGGAACTAATCTAAATAATTTATCGCAATTTAGTCGCTTTACAAATGTATAAAGCGTAAAAGATAATATAATAAAAGGTGTATATTTATAAATTTTATTATATTTTAGTAATTTGTTTGTTTTTGTATGTTTTTATCTATTCATACCAATGTATTTTTTATTCAAATAACTATTATAAGCATCTGTATATTTTTGTCTAAAATCTAATAATTCAGCGTCTTCCTTGTTAGGCAAATATGGTCTGTAAAAATGATTATGATATTTTTTATTATAATCGGCAAAATAGTTTGGTAATACACGATTAGGAACATATGAATAATTATAATTACATGATTGAGTAAACCCTTCTCTTACAGGTGTTTGTGCTGGGTTTATACCTAAAAATACCATGTTTTTATAACTTTTTTTTGGTTTTCCGGCAGTTTGATTTGCATAACATTGCAAATTATGCCAGTAATAATGAGTTACTCCTACACTAGGTGCTGTCCCGATTTTCATTGGTCCAGAATCACTGCGATTATCAACATAATTAATATACGATTTGATACTTCTTACAATTCTAGGTCTACCTGCCATTTATATAGATATACGATTATATTTTTGCGGAATATAATCGTAATTAATTGATATATATGATATACGAACATCGGGAATCGAACCCGAGTTGTTAGATTGGAAGTCTAATAGTCTACCACTGACTTATGTTCGTACAAGTTTTATATTTGAAATGTCTCTAAATTGTTTTTCGCAAAATTATAAAACGTCGGCTAAATTTTTAATTTGTTCATTTGTCAATTTTTCAGGAAATTCTACGTGAAATATTACAATCAAGTTGCCAGTATGGTTTTCTCTCGTTATTCCCATATTGGGAATAATTTTTCTGTATTCTGGGCTAATAATATTACCACTATTATTGTTTAATGTATATACTTTCCCATTTATGAATTTGATTTCAAATGTAAAACCACATAAAGCTTCTTTGAGAGAAATATTTTTTTCGTATAGTAAATCCAATCCACTCCTTTTAATGTCTGTATTATTGATTATTTTGATAAAAATTTTGACATCTCCTTTACAATGGTCATTAATAACATTGCCCTTATCTTTTAATAGAATAATTTCATTTTCATCAATGCCTTTTGGTATTGTAACATATAAAGTCTCTTTTTCAAAAGTTTTTGTTCCATTATCATTAATCCATCGTTCAATGTCTAAAGGGATTGTTGAGCCATTATAAACTTGTTCAATGTCAATAGTAACTGTTTTGTTTATAGGCGATGGTTTTTGAAATTGTTGATTTATATTGACAGGTCTTCCATTATGAAAAACATGGAATTGTGCGCCCGGTGGAAACCCTGGTGGAAAACCTGGTGGAAAACCGGGCATGCCGCCCATGTGTTTTAATTCATCCATGTCATTCATATTAAAACCACCCATTCCACCCATTCCGTTCATAAATGGCATTCCTCCAAAAAATGCTTTTAAAATGTCGTCCATATCACCCATATTAGGTCCGCCATGCATTCCATTTCTCATAAAAGGATTCTTTCGTTCCATTTCGTATTGCTTTCTTTTTTGTTCATCTCCTAAAACTTCATATGCTTCGTTTATTTGTTTGAATCTTTCAGTTGCTTCTGGCGCAGGGTTTCTATCAGGGTGAAATTTTAATGACAACCCCCTATATGCTTTTTTAATTTCATCATGACTAGCGTTTTCATTAATTCCTAAAATTTTATAGAAGTCCTCTGGGTTTTCAGACATTATAAATATGTATATATTATCTAACAAGATATACTTAAATATAAAATAACTAATAATATTAATTTATGAAATCGGAAGACAAATTATTTATTCATAAATTTCAACCTATTTATTTTGATGATTTTGGCAAAAATAATGAAGTCATTGATATTTTGAAAACATTGGTTTTGATGGATAACTTGAATATTTTATTATTTGGTAACATTGCTTCCGGAAAAACATCATTATTGAATGCAATTATAAAAGAATATTATAAAGATAATGAACCTAAAGAATATGAAGAAAACGTCCTTTTTATCAATAGTTTGAAAGAACAAGGTATTAACTATTATAGGACAGATGTAAAAACTTTTTGTCAAACCTGTTCAACTATCCCAAATAAAAAAAAAATAATTGTTCTAGATGATATTGATTTTATTAATGAACAAAGCCAACAAGTGTTTCGTAATTGTATTGATAAATATAGTAATAATGTTCACTTCATATCATCTTGTAGTAATATTCAAAAAGTTATTGAAAGTCTACAATCTCGTTTTTATATCATCAAAATAAAACCATTACAAAAGGAAACTTTAATTGAAATAATTAATACAATAAAATCAGAAGAGAAAATTGACATTGACCCTCAAGCAGAAGATTTTATTATTAATATATGTAATAATACTGTTAAAATTTTAATTAACTATATGGAAAAATTTAAACTGTTGGGCGAAAAAATTACTATTGATTTAGCTGTTAAATTATGCTCAAATATTAGCTTTTACACGTTGGAAGATTATACGAATTTGATAAAACAAAATAAATTAGAAGAATCGTTAAATTTAATTTATGATTTGTATGATAGAGGTTATTCGGTAATGGATATATTAGACAATTATTTTGTCTTTATAAAACAAACAAATAGTTTGAGCGAAGACGAAAAATATAAGATTATACCTTATATATGTAAATATACAACTATATTTCACAATATTCATGAAGATGAGATAGAGTTGGCCCTGTTCACAAATAACCTTATCACTTTATTGCATATTAAATAAAAAATAAATGCAAATTTGTTATGAAAGAAAATTATAATTCAAATAAATATAATATATGTATTATTTATATATTATATTTTAATGTCAACTCAAATATTTAAAAAAGATATTTCAAATGAATTATTGTTCAATTTGCTAGATAATATATGTACGAAAAATGATAAACACTATATATTAAATAATGAATCTTTTAAAAAAGGCGTATTTAATGGAAGTATTCAACAATTTATAGAAAGTTGTAAATCATATTATCATAATTCAAAAAAAATATATTTAGAAAAAAAATTAACATATAATAGTTTTATCACAATTGTGCGTCAAATTTGTAATTATAATAAATTGACGTACACTTCACAAATTAAATACAACAAATCTTCGTATGATATTGTTTATATCATTTATATAAAAAATTAAACTAGTAATAATAATTTTTTTTAGAACCAGCAAATTTACTTTTATTTTTTTTAGTTTTACCTAGTGTTTTTGGTTTTGGTCTGTTTTTTGATTTATATTTTTCATATTCATTATCGTCATCACTTTCATTAGTGTCATTTATAAAATCACTCGCGTGGCTATCATCGGCGTTAATAGATTCATTATCTGTGTCAAATTGTTTTTTGATGTTTCCAATATTAGAAGATTTTTTGCCGGCTTTTTGATTTGGTTGATTATTAGCATTATCATTATTAGAACTAAACAAATATATTCCTAAACCTACAACTGCTAGACAACCCGTAGTAATTACTAATGAAACAACGTCTTTCATATTTTTATAAATATTTCTATTATTTATTTAATAATAATTAAACACATTTTTTAATATTCTTAAATATTTCATTATCTCTTTTTTATTATAATTTTGATTGTCGTAACCTGCTAATTCATAACCACTGTCGCCATCTAAATCTTTTAAATAATCAAAATCAATATCGTTTGAATCATTAGGTAAATCATCGTGGTTATATAGAGTATAGCTAATTTTGCTTTTTTTGCAAATGACAAAACTAATAAAATCTACTACGTCTAAAACGTAGTTAGAATAAAATGAATATGGAACGGGTGATTCTTTGCCTATATTTTCATTTCTCTTTCCTCTAATCAAATATGCGTCGTTATTTTTATCATAAAGAATAAATAAGGTTGTATCTAAGCAACCATTTATGTATTCTTGTATTTTTAGAACTAAACAATCAGTACTTGCGTTTGTCATATTTAGAATATATAGTGGTAGTTAATTTTAAATAGTTTTATTAAAATACAATATATTTTTATTGTAAAAATGAAAATAATATAATAATATATTATAATATATATGTCAACTGCCGACTCTACTACGACATATTCCGCTACGGCAAAAGTTACTGGTATAGCTTATGTTACGGTATCAACACCGCCTACATTGGTAACATCAGAAGCAAGTGCGACAGAAACATCTACCGTATCTTATCAAGATGCGTATAATAAAGCTTTCATAACAGCTCAAAGAATTGCTAATGATGTGGCGCAATCTGATGCAAATGTAATATCACAAGCTGTGATTATTTCAGAAGGTTCTCAAGGTGTGACTGGGTCAGGTCCTCCTGGTCCTCAAGGCGCTCAAGGTGCTCAAGGTAGTGCAGGAACTTCCGGCGCTCAAGGTAGTGCAGGCACAGAGGGTGCTCAAGGTGCTGCCGGTGCTCAAGGTAGTGCAGGAACTGCTGGTGCTCAAGGTAATGCAGGAACTGCTGGTGCTCAAGGTGCTGCAGGAACTGCAGGTGCTCAAGGTGCTGCAGGAACTGCTGGTGCTCAAGGTGCTGCAGGAGGTGCTGGTGCTCAAGGTGTTGCAGGAGGTGCAGGTGCTCAAGGTGCTGCAGGAGGTGCAGGTGCTCTAGGTGTTGCAGGCGGTGCAGGTGCTCAAGGTGTTGCAGGCGGTGCAGGTGCTCAAGGTGCTGCAGGAGGTGCAGGTGCTCAAGGTGTTGCAGGAGGTGCCGGTGCTCAAGGTGCGGCTGGTGCTCAAGGTGTTGCAGGAGGTGCAGGTGCTCAAGGTGTTGCAGGAGGTGCTGGTGCTCAAGGTAATGCAGGAGGTGCTGGCGCTCAAGGTGCTCAAGGTGTTGCAGGAGGTGCTGGCGCTCAAGGTGCTCAAGGTGTTGCAGGTTCTGGTGCTCAAGGTGCTCAAGGTGTTGCAGGTGCTGCTGGTGCTCAAGGTGCTTCTGGTGGTGGTGGTGGAAGTGGTTCTACAACCCAAATAGTTATTAATTTGTATTATACAATAAGTAGTACCAGTCAAAATATCACAGTAAGTGGTGTTTCTACGTTATCTTCATACACGACCACTACGTTGCCTCCAAATTTTTCTATTGCTATTACAAATACTAATACATTACAGTTTACTAATTCTACTATCACATCAGCCTCATCATTTGCTAAGAAGTGTCAATTAATACCAATTGCTGCAAGTGGTTTAGGATTATCTAGTAGTTCCACTCTTAATTCCACATCAAATCCCTTATATAGTTACAATAATTCATTACTTATAAGTAGTAATAAATTTAGTGTTCCAACTTATGGTACTACTAGTAGTTTTTTTACATTATTCTTACCATATACTACAACACAAATATTAACTGCAGGTGCTCCATATACCCTGACTTGCGTAGATAACAGCGTTCCTATAATTTTAGGTTCATTAATTTTTACATTTGATAGTAATGCTTTTGTATAAACATTTTCACAAATTATACAAATTAATTTATATTATAATATTTTTATGTGATAATATAATATAGATGCCTGTTCCAACAACAGTACCTATTTGTTTGGCTTTACTTAGTATTCCTAGTATACCACCAACACTGATAGACCCACCAACACC
>Ga0114960_10004472_pt1 | contig 10456 bp, 2 predicted proteins | sample C_130625_MF_Meta_FD_92637 | JGI IMG/M metagenome (GOLD analysis project Ga0114960, IMG submission 92637) | Freshwater microbial communities from Lake Croche, Canada to study carbon cycling - C_130625_MF_MetaG | ecosystem: Environmental > Aquatic > Freshwater > Lake | place: Lake Croche, Canada...
GGTATGTCTATATAGACAAGATTAAAGCTGATTTTGGTGGAGTTCATATTTCATTAGAAGAAAGCAAAATAAGTGCAATAGAATTTATTCAGAATTTAAAGAATCAATTAGCAACGTGACCAAACTGCTGGAAGTTCCTTAGAGCCTTCACTACCACTCACATTTGGAAACATTTGTGAGGATCTCGGTTAATTGCCGAACCCGATGGTAATAATGTGAAGGATTGGATAATCAGCAGCCAAGCCCCTAACCTCGCTATGGTAAGAGTATGGGGAAGGTTCAGAGAGTAGATGATCACGGGTCTCAAATGATAGTTTAACCAACTTGATGAGGCACAAGGTGTATTCCGGCCCTATTGGAAACTTTAGGGGTATTCATGGAAATGAATTTACATATGCCACAAGATCCAGAGTCTGAGGCAGAATTAAGAAATTTGGCTGCAGTACCATATCAAATAGTCAGCCCAGCAAATAATAGCTCCATTATTGGAATTTATCAAGATTCCATGCTTGGATGCTACCAATTCACTAGACCAAATATAAAATTTAATCCTCGTGATGCAATGAACTTGCTCATGATGTTCAATGGAATCAATGAACGAGAACTTTTAGAAAATATTAAAGAAAAAGGCGGTATTACAAATTTTGACATTTTAAGTCAAATTATGCCACCCTTGTCCATGAAATATAAGACCAAAGCATTTAAAGACGAAAAAGATGATATGAAAACATCCAATGCAGTCATTGAAATTAGAAATGGAAAATTCATTCGTGGACAAATAGATAAAAGTGTAATGGGAGCTGGTACCAAAGGTTTGCTGCAACGTGTTTGCAATGACTTTGGTAACATGGCCTCTGCAAAATTTGTAGATGATATACAAAATGTAGTCACTGAATATATGAAATCTGCTGGGTTCAGTGTAGGTATTAGTGATTTAATTTCAGATCAGAAAACAAATGACGAGATCGTTCAAGTCATTACAAAAAAGAAAACTGATGTTAAAAATTTAATTGATCAAGTTCAAATCGGCATATTTGAAAACAATACTGGAAAAACAAATGAAGAAGAGTTTGAGACACAAGTCAATAGTATTCTAAATCAAGCCACTTCAGAATCCGGTAAAATTGGTCTAAAGTCTTTAGATAAAGACAACCGATTTGTTATCATGGTCAATGCTGGATCTAAAGGTTCAGATTTAAATATTTCTCAAATGATTTCTTGTCTTGGACAGCAGAATGTAGACGGCAAACGTATTCCTTATGGTTTTGAAAATAGAACCTTGCCGCACTTTACCAAGTACGACGATTCACCTAGTGCTCGTGGATTTGTAGAGAGTTCTTATATTAATGGACTTTCTCCTCAAGAACTCTTCTTCCATGCTATGGGTGGTCGTGTTGGCCTTATTGATACAGCAGTAAAGACGTCTACAACTGGTTATATTCAGCGCCGTCTTATTAAAGGTCTTGAAGACTTAATGGTTGCATATGATATGACAGTTCGCACCAATAAAAATAAGATAGTCCAATTTGCTTATGGAGATGATAACATTGATACAACTAAAGTTGAAAATCAAGGAATTCCAATAGTAGGCATGAGTACACAAGAGATTTATGCTCACTTTCTTATTCCAGAGGAAACTGGCAAAATCAAGACAATCAGTAATATATTCTTAAAGAATGTAAATAGTAGATATAAAAAGCAACTAGTTGATTTCATGGATAAAACTCAAAAGTATATTGAAATGATGATAGAAAAACGAGAATCTATTATTAAATATGTATTTAAAAACAAGAGTGATTCAATAGTAAATTGTCCAGTTGCATTTCAATATATTATTAGTAATATTCAAGGACAGTGCAATATATCTGTTGCTTCCTTGGTAGATATTACATTATTGGAGGCATTAGAAATGATTGAACATTGCTACGATAATTTGAGTAAAATTTATTATGCTCCTCCTACTGAACTTTTCAAGACTCTTTATTATTACTATTTATCACCAAAAGACCTGTTGATTGTTAAGCGTTTTAATAAAGCAGCTCTTACTTTGTTACTGGATACTATTACAATTGACTATAAAAGAGCTATTGTCGCACCTGGAGAAATGGTAGGTATGATTGCTGGTCAGAGCATTGGTGAGGTCAGTACACAGATGACGCTTAATACTTTCCATTTTGCTGGTGTGGCATCTAAATCCAACGTGACTCGTGGTGTTCCAAGAATTGAAGAAATATTATCTTTATCTAGTGACATCAAGAATCCTTCACTCAGTATTTATTTAAATCCAGAAGATGAAAGGATTAAGGAAAAGGCGCAGACCATTATGTATATGTTAGAACATACAAAGTTGGAAGAAATTGTTAAAGGGGTTCAAGTGTGCTTTGATCCAGATGATTTGAACTCTTTAATTGCTGAAGATAAAGATACCATTGAGCAATACAGAGCTTTTGAAAATATGGTAGATGAATGTAATGAAGAATCATTACAAAATGCTGAAAATGAGAAATCCAAATGGATTATTCGCATGGAAATGGATCCTGAAGTAATGCTTGAGAAAAATATTACAATGGATGATGTAAACTTTACATTAAAGAGTTGCTTTGAAGACCAAGTTAGTTGTGTATACTCAGACTTTAATTCAGATAAATTAATTTTCAGAATAAGAATGAATGAAGTCATAAAAAATGGATCGGGTAGAGGTCAAAATAAAGCAAAAGTGAATCCTTTAGATCAATCAGATCAGATTTATATCCTTAAGAATTTCCAAGATCAGTTGCTACAAAATGTTGTCCTAAGAGGCATTAAAGGTATTAATAAAGTTATCTTACGTAAAGTAGTTGACAATATGGTAGAACATAATGGTGTTTATAAAAAGCAAGATATTTGGGTCTTGGATACAATTGGAACAAATTTAATTGATGTTTTGGGATTAAATTTTATTGATAACAAGAGAACATTAAGTAATGATATTGTAGAAATATATAATGTTCTTGGTATTGAAGCAGCCAGACAAGCTATTTATAATGAGTTGGTAGAAGTAGTAGAGTTTGATGGAACTTATATTAACTTTCACAACTATAGTGTTCTAGTAGATAGAATGACATACACAGAAAAATTAATTTCCATCTTTAGACATGGTATTAATAATGATAATATTGGACCTATTGCTAAAGCATCATTTGAAGAGACACCAGAAATGTTCTTGAAAGCAGCTAGACATGCAGAATTGGATACACTTAGAGGTGTTTCTGCAAATGTAATGTGTGGTCAAGAGGGATTCTTTGGAACAGGCGCTTTCCAAGTTGTATTAAATATTGAAGAAATGCAAAAATTTGAAGCTTCAAGTGAATACAAGCTTCAAAATGATCAAGATGAAATAGAAAAATTCTTCGGACAAGTAGATAATCCTGATGACAAGTGTACTATAAATAAAATAGCAATACAAAATAATGTAATTACTATTCAAGCACAGGATATGGGTGGAGATAATGATTATAACCCAGGATTCTAATTAATGAATCTTTTCAAAGGTAAATTTTAGTTTTGGTATGAAATTACCAAAATCAGAAGGATAAATTATTATTTATAAATAAATAAATAATAAATATTAAATAGTAAATAATATCACATATCATGGATACGTTTTGTTTAATTGTAAATAAAATACTTACTATTGAAAATAATATTTTTTTTACATATTATGATGGAGTAGGTATAGACCCTTTATTTAAAGTTTTATTTAAATTTGGTTTTCAAAAAATGAATAATGAAAATATACCTATACATAAACAAAAATTTTTATTCTTAAAAGAAATAATGAACAATTTTATTATAAAAGGTCATAGAGAAGAAGAAGTTTTAAACTATTTTAATAAAATTCAAAAAACTTATCATTCTTTAAATAGATTTGCATTTATTTATAAATTTAAAAAGGCAAAATTGATTGTAAATACAGATATGGGATTAAATGAAATAGAAGAAAAAAATAAAAATGTAATATGTATCTATCAAGAAAATGCAAAATATTTATTCAAAATATATGATTTATTAAAAATAATAAATATGTCTTTGATTCATTCTCAAAATTTTTTTGCAGATCCACTATGTATTAAAAATCCATATAACAATTTACCTTTTGGGAAAAATATTTTATATTATATTATTTATTTTCTTACAGAAAAAAACACAATTGGTATTAATATAAAATATACAGAATTATTTTTTAAATTCTATCATTGTCAGTTTAATTTGACTGATTTTTTAAATAAATATGAATACTTATTGAGAGAAAAAACAATTACTAATAATATAAAAAATTTAATAAATAATGATGCATATGAAAATATTATGGTAATGATAAATGAATTCAATAATAATAAACCTGAAAAAAATACAATTAGTATTGATGAAAATTTTCCAAAAGATATATTAGTCAAAATTTTTAGTCCATATTTAAATATATATTGGAATAGTAAATATTTATTAGTATCAACATTAAAATATAAGGCTTTTTATGAACTAAAAACGAAATTAATTCAATTTCAAAAATTTAATCCATTATTTGGAAGAATAAAAATTTTATATAAAAAAAAGATTTGTAGAGATGGAAAAATACGTACTTTTAAAATAAAGGATGGAGTAAATGACACTCATATAAATTTTAATGAATATAATAATGACCAATTTTTTAACGATCATTTATCATATAAATATATACATTTTAGTAGCGACGATGATGACGAAAGCTATGATGATGACGAAAGCTATGATGATGACGGCGATAGTAATTATGATGAAGTAGATTAATTCATCATTTATTAACTTAGATTTTTCTTTGTACCACTTTTTTTCTCCTTGGCTGGTATTTTTTTACTTTGTTTTTTAGATTCTTTTTTTTCAACAGGACTATCTTCTTCAACTAGAATTTTCTTTTTTCGCTGAACTTTTGGTTTTAATTTAGGTTTTACAACATCTTCAGAATCTGAATCTATTATTACTAAATTTGGTTTCTTCTTTATATAAGTAGTTTTTTTAGGTTTTGTAAATTCTTGTAAAAAAGTTTCAATTGTTATAGAAGTATCCATAGCATTATAAATTCTCTCTACACACTCATCATTTAATTTGTCGAGAGAAATAAAAATTTCACCCTCACTACCTGAAACAATTTTATATCCAGGAATATTTTCTGGACGAAAACCAGGAACAATAACAAAAGCAAAATCATCATCTCTTGTACCATAAGCAAGAAATTCATGTTTTTCGTATTTTGTTTGTAAAATAGTTTTTTGTGAAATAAATATAGTAGGAATTTGAAATTTTACAATAAGTAACCATAAGTCAAATATTGTCAAAAAATAATTATCTGTATAAATTAAATTTGAAAAAGAAAGGGTTCCTGAATGTACTTGATCACCAAGTGTTTTTTTTCCTTCTAAAATTAAAATATCTATAATTTTATCAGTATACAAACCCAAATATTTTTTATATTCATCAAACAATTGATTTTTTATTTGACTAACAGAAAGTTTTTCACCAGTTTTTTTCTCTATCAAGTCAATAATGAATTGAAATGTGCATACATTGTTTTTATTATATACAAATTCTTTATAATTATCAGGAAAACATGATTTCCAAATACTGGATGTAATATTATCTTTTAATTCGGTTTCACAAATAGTTTCATTTTTTCTACCAATTGCATCATCTAAAGATGGTATTAAGTTATCATAAACCTGTGTTTTAACGGGTTGAACCTCATCATAAGAAGAATATTTTGTATATTTGTTCATTGTTGCAGGAATTAAACTCTCAAAATAATCTTGAGTCAAGAGAGACTGAATCAATATAATTTCATTATCCCTTAAATTATAACCAATGTTTCCAAATGATAGGTAAGATTGCGGTTGAAGCATGAATGATTTTATTCTATTGTATCGGATAAGCTCATCTGCCATTCTATTATAATAAATAGATTCATTCATTTTTTTTGTAATCAAGTTCTTCTCAGGCAAAATCATATTACATTTACCACTTTCTGTAACTGCACATAAATTTGGGAATGCATTACAAGATTCAGCATCTTTCACTATACATGTTGACACTTCATTAATGAGTTTATAATAATTATCATCTCCAATAAATTGTATTTTATCTTTAACCAATGTTCTAAGATGTTCATCTATATTTTTTAATTTTTCTGAATAAATAATATATTCTTTCGTCATTTCAGCTGCTATTTTTTCTCTAATTTTAACATTTTCGTAATCATTAATTAAAATACGAATTGTATTTCGAAATACATTATAGAAACTGCTCTCTAACCGTATTCTTTTAATATAATCAACACGTTCTTTATCAACATCTGTTTGTGTTGTAAATTGTGTTTCACTTTGTATCATAGGTCTTTTACTAGAATCTACAATATAGTTATTATTATTTAGTGATGGAATATCTAGATCATGCGGTATATCATCTATAAGAATAGGTTGAGATAATTGAACAAACTGATTAGTAGATGTAAGTATTCCAACTACATGATCATCTTCTACTACTTTAAATGCAGGTTTGCAAGGAATGTCTGGTTCGGTTCGGCGTTTTTTACTTCGCCTATCTAGTTTGTTTAAAAAGGAAATTGTATTTTCATATGTATTCCATAACCCTAAATCTGTCATAAAAACATAATCTAATTCTTTCTTTAACGTCTCATCTAAATAGGAAGGATAACATGGAACAAACCCAATTTTTCTAGAATCACCTGGTTCTTCAGCAACAACACCTATAACTTTATTATTAAAATTAATAACTAATTTTTTAATTGTGTATTCATAACCATCTAATTTTTGTACTAAATCATAAAGAAGTAATGAACGTTTTGCTTTATACACATTTGGCATACTTTCAAGAGGTCTACATATAAGATTAAAAAATGGTTTTATAATTTCTTTGAAAACAGCTCTCATTGTTTTAGAAAGTTTAGGATCATATTCTTTAAATTCCTTAGAAATAATTATATTTTTCTCTCCATTTATGTTGCTATTTGTATAAGAATAAATTGGTTCATAATATTCATCTTTTTTAAGTAAAAGAATAGTAGGTTTTCTTGCTTGATAGAACTCTGATGAATAATGATTAGTAGGACATAAAATGCTGACATTATTAGTTATATCATCATCATTGAGTTGTAAAATAACAAGATTTACTCCACTTGGAAATAATTGTGGATTTGGCATACTAACAATATCCCATAAATATGTGTGATCTATAAATGCATCGGGATCTTTCAAAAAATCAATAAAGTTTTCAAATGCTGTTACTACTTTAGTAAAATACATTTTTTCTTCTGAATTTTCCATATTTAATTTGGAAAAGAGTCTAGAATCTCTATATTTATTAATATCTACTTCTTTTTCCAAATTATAAAAATCCGTAACTAAATTCCCATTTTGATATTTTATAAAATTATCAATAGATATAGATTGAATAATATATTCTTTCGTATCTTCTATGTTCAAAATAGGTGCACCTATTTTTTTTTTATCCATTTTTTTTGCAAAAAATAATACATCAGATATGCAACTAACAAAAGATTGTTTATCATTTATTGTAATACCATGTCTTAATAGACACGGATGATTTTCTTTAATATTTGTATTTGTTTTACTTATTTGACATTCACCACTTGATACATGAAGCATTGTTTGAATTTCAACTGGTAAATATCCCCATCTTCCTATATCTAGTGGAAATTTATCAGGACCTTTAATATATTCATCTTGCCCCTTTAGTTCTTTTTCTTTTTTTTCTTCTTTATTTGGTTCTTTTTTACTAGTACATTTCTCCATTGCTTTTATTCTTCCTTCTGTATTATATTTATCAAAACAACATGGAAGACAAAACCCATCTGGATGAGAATCAGGAATTAAACTTGGGTATTTTTTATTATCTTTTTTCCCTTGTTTTGATGGATAAAATTCATAAATGTAATAACCAGGTTTTACTTTCTTCTCTCCTTTTGGTAATACTTTACCGCAGGTAGGATGTACCAATTCTGATTTTCCATCTTTACCCTTTACTTCTTTTAAATCATTTGGATCAATAATTGTATTTGTTTTCAAACACCAAAAACGAGGGCAAATATAATGAAATTGTTTATCTGGATTAGAACCATATGTAACAACATCTTCATCCCTCAAAAAACCAGGGTGTTCTTTATTTATTTTTTCAAGTTGAGAGTCAGATAGAATAACAGGCTGTCTTCTCATACTTGAGCTACATGTTCTTGGATAAGAGTTGAATTGTGGTGTGTCTTCTTTTAAAATTAGAACAGGATCTTTTTGTTCTATGAGTGTTTGAAAATAATAAGGTTTATTTAATTTCATTCCATCAATATTTCTTACCTCATCTTCATCATCATCTTCAAAATCTTCTTCATCATCCACCTTTTCAAAAGGTGAAACCAAATCTTCTTCTTCATCCACCTTTTCAAAAGGTTCTGCTTCTTCTAAATCTATTTGAATATTTTCAGGACTTTCTACAACTTGTTCATTAAAGTCTTCTTCAGAAGATGACTCTAAAACTTTTGGATTTAATACTGGTATTTCAGAAGAAGATGATAAAGGAGGTTCAAATGAAGCTAATTCTTTATTAGGTTCTTCAAATGCTTCTAAGTCAGTAGGCTCTAAAAGTGGTTTAGATTGTATGCTTTCAAGAGAACCAAATGATTCTAGTTCATTATCACTAGATGGTAACTTTTCAGAAGAAACAGATTCTTCAGATTCATTAACAGGTGATTCTACTTCAGAAGAAACAGATTCTTCAGATTCATTAACAGGTGATTCTACTTCAGAAGAAACAGATTCTTCAGATTCATTAACAGGTGATTTTATTCCAGAAGATGAAAAATCTTCTTCGCTTGGTATAGAAGCTTCAGAGGATGAAGTTTTCTCTCCTCCTTTAAATTCTTCAGAGTCAATTTCTTCATTTTCATCTTCATCTTCATCAAAAAATAAACTTAGTGCGCCTTTAGGTTTTTCAGATCGTAAAGGTTTTTCAAAAGTGATATCTTCATCTTCAATAGTAGCAACTTCAGAATTAGATGCTGATTCTTCTATAGATGAAATAATATCACTAATTTTTAATTCGCCTTTCTCTCCAGAAGAACAAATACGTTTCATTTCAGCAACCGGATATAAAGTAGATTTCTGATCTTGTGTTAATCTTACCATAGTATCTAAATAAATTGGTAATGTGTAAAGATAACCAATATTATTAATGTTTTCAGTAGTAATAGTAATAATTCCAGTTTCAGGTTGAAGTATAATAGTAGTTTTAAAACCAGGATTATTTTTTATTTTAATATCCGATTTTCTAACACCATGTTCTACTTCTAATTCATTCGCGACTCGCATAACCATTTCAATTGCGTCTTTGCGTTCTAAATCTTCTGAAAAATTCTCTAAAAGTGCTTCAATAATTTCTTGGCCTCTTAATCCCTGTGCTGATTTTTCAAGAATGAATGCTTCTTGGCTATTAAATTTACTATAGTTTGAAACACGTTTAAAACGTAGATTAATAGTTTTTCCTTTAAATTTATCTGTTTCATTAATAAAAACTGATGATACACAACCCTTATATGCTTCAATATTGAGAGATTTTTTAATAATAATTTGCGTCTCATAAGTTAATTGTTTAATTTCAATATTTTCATCGTGTAAGCTTTCAAAATTATTTAATTTGTATCCACTTTGTTCTAACACTGATTTAATTTCTTGGATAATTGGGTTAATTGATTCTTTAAAAATAGAATTTAATTCATCTATGCTAACCACATTTTTAAATTCTGAATATATAGTTATATAACCTTCTTCATCAAATTCGCAAACAAGTGATTGATCTCCTGATTCAATATAAACAGAAACAGCTTTATTACGAGCAATATTTTTCATTAACTTAAAAACAACCGCCTTTTTAAGAAATGGGATTTTTCGCCCATCTGTAGCAATTTTATCTGTAAAAAGTCTATAAACATTTTCCTGTCTAGATGATGGATTATATTTTATTAAAGGATTTTCTTTTGTTGCATGAATTATTTTAAAAATAACTTCTAATGGAAGCTTCATATCAAAGTTAGGGCGAATAACTGCTTTTATATATTTAATCCCTTTATTTAAATAATTTAACTCGTTCGTTCTTAACGCATACACGCTATAAAACATATCAACTGTTTTAAAAGATTCAAATACTCTCTCATTTAATATTTTTTTATTATTTTCTAATAACTGTTCTTTGCTTTGTAGTAAATCTTCCAAACTATTGATATTTTTATTATATAAAAAAGGATAATAAATTTTAGTAGTTATTTCCTGTGAAACTTCTTCTTTATCTTTTACAAAATTTAAAACATCTTCAGCTAAACACAAGTAAATACTATTTTCAAAAATATCTCCACTGTTTAATA
>Ga0114960_10004476_pt1 | contig 10454 bp, 12 predicted proteins | sample C_130625_MF_Meta_FD_92637 | JGI IMG/M metagenome (GOLD analysis project Ga0114960, IMG submission 92637) | Freshwater microbial communities from Lake Croche, Canada to study carbon cycling - C_130625_MF_MetaG | ecosystem: Environmental > Aquatic > Freshwater > Lake | place: Lake Croche, Canada...
AATTTACGTATTAATTTTTTGAATAAGCAACTGACACCCTTTACTTTCTGGTTCTATATATATCTTGGTTGTATCTGTTTTTATTTTTCTATTAGGAGCGCGATGTTCGTAACCAGTAACTCGTTCTTCTTCTATAATTTTCCACACTTTTTCAAGTTGTCCAATATTATTTTTAAACCAATCACGATTACGTAATACTAGAACGCAACTCAGTTGTTCTAATTTCCAGTATATATATTTTGTATATGTATATTTGTAAGGCTCAGATTCATACATTGTGATTGTTTCATCTTCCCATTGTAAGATTTCTTCATCTGTATTTAGATGAAGTGGTTTATATGCATAAAAAGGAATATTTTCTTTTGTATAAAATTGAATAATAACACCTTTATTCTTTCCAATGGTAATATCATCTGTTTTGAAACTTTGAAAATCCGGATATTCAATAAATTTTGTTTCAAGAAAATCGCATTCATCCAAGCCACATACCTCCATTTGTAACTGCATTTGCACCCAATATTCTTTTTTTGGAATACCAGTAATATCTCGACTTACTGGATTTTTTATTTCTAACATGCGTCCAAAACGTTCCGAACTCTTATCTACATTTATTCCGTCAGGAGATGCACCCAGAAACTTGTATACAGGATGTTGAATACAGCCAAAGTCCTCCACTTTTGTCTTGTATATGGTCTCATATAACATTACAGATAGGGGTTCATATTTCTGACCATGGTGCATGGCTGTATTCGTATTTACATTATTAATTACTTTAATATCTTCATCTATGACAACGTTTTTTGTAAGGTTACATTTTTCATAAATAAGTTGATTAATTGCAGATTGTGATTCAAATGCTTTCCATGCATTGCTTGCAGTAATCAAATTTGAACGTAATTGATACCATTCAGGCGTCCTTTGAACAGGTTGTGGAATATCACGTAAGGTCTGAATAATATTTTCCAATTCATTAATTTGTTCTAATGATAAAATGTTGGTTTTATCTGGTATTAGACTTATATTTATGGAGCGTTCTGGGTGAAACAATGTAATAAATATCTGAAAAGAGTCTTCTAATAATTCATTCATATCATCTTCAATATCCTCACCATAATCGAGACCTTCAATATGTTCTTCCATTTGAATATAAAAAATATCCTTGATTTCTTCCAATAATATCTCATGAAAATCAGGTTCAGAAATTACATGTGGATACTGAGACATAAATTCATCCATTAAATGAATAGCCGTTTCCACTAATTCAACTGCGGTTTCTTCGGTAAAAATAGTTGGTTCATCTTCAAATACCAATGAATTTAATATATCTTTTAATTCTTCCATATCGTTTAAATAAACATGCGACATATAAAGTTATATATATTACTTTATATGTTTTTAATATAATTATACTATATAATATAGAATAGTAAATATAGAAATAGAATACATTTTTATTTTTCATCATCAGATTCTGAGTCATTTTTAAATTTATTTTTAATTGTTCCGTTTCCATGATTTTTTTTTGGTGCAAGAGATTTTAATGTTGAAACACGTTTATCAATATTTTTAAGGGTAAAATGTTTTGTTGCCTTTGTATAAGTTAAAGCAGGTATTTCTTTAATTATACCAGCTTCTTTGTCATAAATAACATCTTTAACACGTGATAATTTTTTTTTATCTAAACTATCTTTTAAGAAAGAACTTAGTAATTTACATTCAGATTCATCTATATTTTTTTCATTTTTATATACTTCTACAAATTCAAATAATTTTTTACATTTAATAGTTTTGTTTAATTTGCACCATGGTTCATTACTATTATTTATTTTTTCTGCTTCAAGAAATTTTTCCAAGTTAGATAAATCATTTGCAGATTTTGTTTCTTGTAATGGTGAACCATTTAATAGCATAGTTTTGTATTTAATATTCTTTAGCTCTTGGCATTCTTCAACATTTTTTTCGGATTCATTAGTTTCGATAATGTTTTCCATATAATATATATTATATTATGTTGACATCAGTTTAACTCAGTTTTATAAAATATTTAATTATCATATATTTTTTATATCAGTTAAATATTATATTAAAATAATAAATATAATATAATAATGGATATAGAACCACCAAAAACAATAAATATTACAGGTACAAATAATAGATATCAAATGAAGAAACTAATAAATAAGGATATTATAAAACAACCAAAAAAAAGTGTGATTTCTGAAAAATGGACATTTTCAGAAGAATATTTTGAATATAGTTATCAAATGAAATTAGTGAAAAATATTTTATATAAATATACTAATGCAAAAGACACTAGTGGAAATGTAATAGATACTAACACAAATAATGATGTAGTTAAAATCGTTGAGCAACAAATAAATAAGAAAATTTCCAGTTATAAAAATCAAGATAAAATTAAAAATAGATTCAATAATGATAAGTTTATTACATTTGATTATGTTATTAAAAAAATAGTAGATTGTGAGTTGAAATGTCGTTATTGCAAAGAAATAATGAATGTATTATATGATATTTCGAGAGAAATGAAACAATGGTCAGTAGATAGGATTGACAATAATTTTGGACATAATATAGATAACTTTCATTTGGCATGTTTAGATTGTAATTTAAAGCGTAGATGTAAAACAGACGATAAATTTTTATTTACAAAACAATTAAATATTGTAAAACAAAATTAATCTTTATATATATATATATGAGCCAAACTTATAAGGGTGGTGCTTTAACTGGAAATCAATTATATAATTTTTTTATTTCAATTAAAGAAGACGATGATAAATTATTACCATTTGGCTTTATTCCTTTAAATAAAAATAATAATTTAATATATAATAATAAATTTAGAGCATTTTATAATCCAAAAAATCTTCATATTGTAATTGTTCATAGAGGAACGATTAGTAATAAAAAAAAGGATTTTGTAAATAATATAAGAAATCTTATTGCTTTAAAAAATAAATACTTAATAACATATAGAAACAAAATAGCAAAAGATGGTCATGATGAAGTTACTAAATTTTTAATTAAAATATATAAAAATAAAAAAATCTATTATTCTAATTATAAACATATTATTGATTACATTGATAGTTTAATAAGTAGTTCTCATATTGCCACTTTATCTAATTCAGTAGATGAATTATTAAAAACAAAATTAACTACGATTGGTTACAGCCAGGGTGCTGTTTATGCTTATTTATATGGTGAAAATGGAAAGGAAATAATTGTGTATAATGCAGCACCTTTTATTAAAAAAAAACCAAATAATGCATACACAATAAGAAACAAAAAAGATCCTGTATCTTTTTTAAATAAAACTACAAAAAATATGATTATTATAAATAAAAAAACAAACTCACTTCTAGATGCTCATTCAATAGAAACTTTAAAAAATGTACATAAAATATTTGGAAACCCATTTTTATATGATGATGATAATGAAATAAAATCAAATAAAAAAGATAGAAAAAATAAAACGAGAAAAAATAAAACTCGTAAAAATAAAACGAGAAAAAATAAAATTTGATGCGATTTTATTGTATTTTTATTTTCATTTAATTTAATAATTAAATGAACTTAAAGTGGACTAATGGAGAGTCATATGAACGTTCTAGAAGATTAAAACATGTACAAGAACTAGAAAATAAAGAGTTTAGTAAGAATATGGAAACATCTGCTTATACATCATCTTTGCATCATGACGAAAACACATGGGACATATTAAACCAAAGTATTAGTGGTGCAGGTTTTAAATCATCTAGTAAGAGAGAAGATATGGATACAAAAATAGCAGATAGAGGACTGACACAACAAATAGGGTTTAATCCGTTTTTAGGTGAAAATAGCTATATAAATGATATAGCTATTCGAGATCAATACCTTAAACCAGTTAATACGACTCAGGGTGAAATGAAATCAAAAGAATATAATTAAAATATATGAGATATTTATGCTAAAGATTTAGTGCACATAGTGTATAATAATCTGTTAACAAAGTAGGCAACAAAAATGTTGAACAACATAAGAATAGCATTAATAATATGCATTCTGTTAATATTTTTGAAATTTTTGAATACAATAAAAATTTCAGCAAAAAAGGCTAAAACAAGAATAATAAAGAATAGCATTGTGCATGCAAAAAAATAAAGACACGATTGTTTATCTAATGGACCAGATATAAAATTTATAAAATCTGACATATATAATATAATAATATAATAATAAAATAATAGTGTATCATAATTAAAATAATAAAGTTTTACAATTGAATAAAAATATAATTTCTATATGAAAAGACTTAAATATTCATCAAACATTCTACCATAATGAGTGTTTCGTCAACTTATACAACGCAAAATGAACTATTACTAAATAATTTAATGGAATTTTATAAACATGAACCATACCTTACAAAGATGTTAAAAATAATTACTGGAGAGTCTAAAATCTCTCTACGAATTGTAGATTGGTTTGCCACAAATTACGCAAAAAAGAATTATACTTTATATACCATAACCGATCAAATCAATAAACAATCTATTCGTTTCAAAGTTTACTTTGATTATAAGCTCAAATTGAAAGCATATAGTAAGAAACGTTTTGACCCTTTTTGTCGCTGGGAAAGGATAAGCATACCTTACAAGAACGGAACATGTATTGAGACCACTATCGGGCAATTGAACTTTTTTAAATGGGCGTTGGAAAATAAGGTTATTGACTACATTGACGAAAATTATGAAACAATTGAAAAGGACATGAATAATCGTAACAGCACATCCAAAAGAAAGGAAACAATAGTTGCCGACAACTCAAAGACACGTAAAAAACGCGAAGAGCTCTCAATATCCGCTACAAAAAGCATCAAGAAAGAAGATGTGGAAATTGTTGTGCAGTTTCATTAAATACTTTCTCAATAGGGAAAGCTATTGTTTTTTAAAAACGAAAACAAATTATGATATATAGACATAATTCTATATATCATTATAATGGAACAACTAAATATCGTTGAGTTAATTGAGAGCAATCCAATCACAAAATTGTCATCTGATTATAATGTAAAATTGCTTACAAAAATAAAGGCAAATTTTAGTGATTTTGAACAACAATTATTTTTGACAAGTTTTTATTGTTATTTAAATTACAATCCAACAAATGATTTTGTAATTGATTTGGATGATGTTTGGAAATGGGTAGGATTTAGTGTTAAAATAAAAGCAAAAACATTATTAGAAAAATATTTTAAAGAGGAAATTGATTATAAAAAATCGCTGTGCGCTATCGGAGAGCAAACAAATACAAGTAAAGAAGAACAAAAAAAAAGCAGAGGTGGACAAAACATTCAAAAAATATTTTTAAATATTAAAACATTTAAATTATTTTGTATAAAAGCTGGGACAAAAAAAGCTGACGAAATTCATGAATATTTTATGAAATTAGAAGAAATTATTCAAGAAACAATCAATGATGAAAGTAACGAATTGAGATTACAATTACAAGAAAAAAATATAATATTAGATAAACAAAATGAAATATTAGATGAACAAAATATAATATTAAGTCAACAAAATAAAATAATAGAAAATGTTGAAAAAGATAAAGAAAAGTTAAAAGAATCAACCATCATAGAACAATTTCCACTCAATACCCAATGCATTTATATAGGCAAAATCGATAACAAAACATTAGGCAAGCCCAACAGCAAAATGTATCAGGAAACTGTCATAAAATTTGGTCAGAGTAATAATTTATCTGACAGAGTAAAAACACATAAATATACATTTGAAAATTTTAGATTATATGCAGCTTATAAAGTAAAAAATAAAATAGAAATAGAAAATGCTATTAAGAAACATCCTATTTTGCAAAAAAGGTTAAGACTAATTACTACAGAGAATGACGGCATTACTCATCGTGAATTATTAGCTTTAGATGATGATGAATTTACTATAGAAAAAGTTGAACAATATATTAAAGAAATTATTAAACAAAATGAATATAACGTAGAGAATTATAATTTACTTCTTAAGAAAACATCAGAACAAGAAATTGAAATTAAACAATTGAGAGAAGAATTATCAATAAAAGATAAACAAATTACATCAGTATCTAATAAATTAACTTCTTATACAGGAGAAGGAGATATAGCAAATGAAACAAAAAATAAAATTGCAAGCACTTATGCTCTATGTAAATATGGTTATTTTTTATATATTTTTCAATACGATAATAACCGCTTTATATGTTCTATAACTAGACAGAAAGATTTTGAAACATTGACTACAAATTTAAAGAACCAATATAATGGAGGAGAAATGAAATATAATACAATTGTTTCTTATCCATTTACAGAGAAGAATATGATGTTTCTTTTAAAGCAACATTGTATTTGTCTAGGGAATAATAAATTTGAAACATCATTTGAAGATGTAAAATCTATTGTTGATATTGTTTGCAATCTGGAAAAAGTATTGATTGATAATGCACATGACTTGCCCAAGTTACAAAGTATCATAGAAAATAAATCAGATTGTTCTTTTACAAGTGAAACAAATGTTATATTGGATCCAGAAGTTCCAACAATAAAAAAAGCAAAAAGATCCATAGACCAAATCAATAAAGATACTGGTGAAGTAATAAAAACATTTGAGAGTATAGAAGCTGCAGGTCGTTCATTAGGATTAACTACAGGAACTGCAGTTGGAATAGCTCTAAGAGAGAAACGGATTTGTCAAGGATTTCTATGGAGATATTCTGGTATTTCAAAAGAAGAACAATATAACGAACAACCTGTTATAAAAGTTTGCTGTTCAACTGGTGACAAAAAGTATTTCAAAACAATTGCTGATGCTGCAAGAAATTGTAATATATCTGCACCAGCATTAAGACAAAGAATTTTAACACATGTCCATATAAATGACCATCATTGGGTTTTTGACAAAAATGCAAATCATTATAAATAATTTAATATAAATAAGATATAAATATTTAAATAATAGGTAAATATTTAAATATTTATTAAAATACTAACATATGGGAAACTCACAATCAATTAGAAAAACAAATTTTGAAGATATTCAATATATAATAAAAAATCCGGAATCCTATATTATTATCAATACACTTCCTATTTCAGAACAAGATTGTTTATTACCTAATACAATGAATATAAATAGAGAGGAAGAATTGATAAATCAATTAATAAGTACTGGAAGAAAAGATGCAAAAATAATCATTTATGGAAAGAATTGCAATGATGACAAATTATATGCCAAATATCAACAATTGTCTTCTCTCGGTTTCTATAATGTGTTTGTTTATGCAGGTGGTTTATTTGAATGGCTCATGATGCAGGATATTTATGGACACACAGATTTTCCAACTAGTAAAAAAGAAATGGATATATTACGTTTTAAACCCAAGAAAATATTAAATGCTGAGCCTTTAGATTATTAATTACTTTTACTTATATAAGAAAATTAATTATTTATATAATATATGTATTCTTTTAACAATAAATATAAATTATTAAAAATATTTTTTGTAATTATCATTTTATATGTTATATTTATTAATATATATACCATCAACAACTCTACAAATTGCGATATTACATTCTTTCTAACGAATGATCGTCGAAAAGACAAAAAAAAGTTGCGAATTGTACAATATAACGTAGAATGGTTATTTATAGAAAATGATAGTGATTGGGATTGTCCTGGTAAAGGATGTGATTGGAAAAATGTAAACGAAGCCAAAATACATATGAATTTTATTGCAAAAATAATAAATGATTTGGACCCTGATTTAATTGTATTATGTGAAGTACATGGATGTAATGAATTGAACATTTTAAAAAATAAATTAGATGGTACATATACATCTTACTTAAAAAAAGGCACTGACAAAAAAAAACAAAATGTTGCTCTTTTGTCTCGCATAAATCCCGTTGTAAATTTATATAGAACAGAAGAGAGAGTAAGCTATCCAATACCTGAATCACATTGTGGCTATAAAGGACCTACGATGGATATAGATGTAATGAAACATTTTATAACTGAATTTAATTTTGACAACATGAACGTAGCTTTAATTGCAGCTCATTTATTAGCAATGCCAAATGATCCTAAAAGATGTGCAGAAAGAGAAGCTCAAGCTACTATTTTACAAAATGTCATTATGAGTTATATTAGCAAAGGGTATGAAATAATTGTTATTGGTGATTTCAATGATTTTGATGAAGAAGTAATTGATTTAAAAAAAAATAAACCTAACTCTCAAGTAGTTGATATCTTAAAAGGTTATAAGGGTAAATTTTCAGGTAAATATAAATTGTATAACGTTTCTGAAAATATAGAACAATCACAACGTTATAGCAATTATCATGATTCAGATAAAAATCAAAATACATATTCTAAAAATGATTTTTCTTTAATAGACTATATATTAGTTACAAATGAAATTAAAAATAAAATTTCCAAATCATTTATTTATCAAGTGTATGAAAAACATTATTGCAAATATTGCTCAGACCATTATCCAATAGTTATTGATTTAGATTATGATATTTATTAAACTTTTATACTTTTATATTTTTTATACTTTTTATATAGTGACAATTATAAAAATATTATATAATAATTATTATATAAATTATTATATAAAAATGAATAATTATATAAAAATTTGTTTTTGTGCATTAATTTTATTATATTTCTCTATAATTAACGAAATAAGAGACCCTTTAACTAATAATCTTCCTTTAATTAATTATATACATATTTATGTAATACGATATTTGCATTATGTAATTTATTTAATGACAACTTTTTATTTAATATTTTTTAATGGAATTGGTACAAAAAATGATGCGTATATTTTTTTAACATTAATTATGGGTATAGTTTTTGGATGGTATATTTTTGATTGTTGTTGGTCATCTTATTTAGAATTATTATTTTATAATATTGATGTTAATTTAAAAAATATAAAAAACACATTTCATCCTCTATTTCATAATATTTTTGGAAATTACGATAGATTTTTTATAGCGATATCAGGATTATTATATATATTAAATGTTACTATTGTATTGTATTATTTAACTTCTGTAAAATTAATATATAAAATTTTGTATTTTATTATATTTTTATTTTTATTTACACATGAAAATAAATCAAAATATTATTCTACAAAAAATAAAAATTTATTATTATTACAAAATATTTATGATAAATATGTTTCTTTACTACAAATATAAATTATAATAAATTTTTTAAAGATGCAACGTCTTTTATAGCCTTCTTATGCAACTTCAATGATTCTTTTCTCGAATAAGCAGTTTTGAATAATTTGTCTGAGCGCATCTTAAATACTCGGTAATCAAATAGATTTAGTGCTTCTTTAAGTGCATTTGTATATTCACAATTGGCAATATGCATTTTATACATTATACACCTATCTATATCATATGCAGCAAGTAAATCAGCTTCCCTTACAATATGATATGCTAATTGATGTTCCCCTAGATCAGGGTATCCTTTTACCTTCACTTTTGAATATGACATAGTGGAAATAATTTTGCTCATGATTTCCAAATCTTCTTCCCTCATGAATTTTGACATAAAGAATTTGTATCTTATAATACCTTGTTCTTCATCCATATATTTTTTATCACACATATCATGACCAATCGCAGCAGCGAAAATAATTTCTTTTTGTTGTTCTAAAAATGGGTTTACATGTAATTCACTTTCATAAATGCGTTTTGCAAAACCAAACACTTCCATGCTGTGCTTTAAACCATGTGATTCGTCAATTCCATAAACGTTTGTTGTTTCAACTACATACTGAAATGCATGATTGATTAAAGCGGTTAAAGATAAAGCTGATGACATTATTTTCATGTGTAAATATAATATATTTTCTTTTTAGTTTTTAAATTCATTTTTTTTATTTAACTAAAATTTATTTCAAATATAGTCACATATTTCAGCTAATAATATATTCTCTCTAATTATCACTTTGAATGGTTTTCCACATCCATATATTGCGTTATTTTTAATATATTGTTCACAAATTTGTTTTGGTGTATGAGGGTTCATTTGTTGTCCTGTATTTTTAAAAGTGCCGTGACGAAAAATAGCACAATTTATTTGAAGAATTTCTATAAATTCTTGACAATGCGGACACATTATTATATTGTTAGATATGTCTTCCATTAAATAATATATTATACATATTTTAATTTATATAATTTTATAAATATATATATATGAGTGAAGATATTCATTTGTTTTTTGGTCATCAGAATAGAACAAAAGGTTATATTATAGACGTTTTTGAGTCAGTTTTAAATCAACATAGTGCTTCACTTTTAAATGAAGTTTCAATTTATAAAGATGGTGTAAAACCTCGTTTTAGCAATGGTAGTA
>Ga0114960_10004480_pt1 | contig 10448 bp, 9 predicted proteins | sample C_130625_MF_Meta_FD_92637 | JGI IMG/M metagenome (GOLD analysis project Ga0114960, IMG submission 92637) | Freshwater microbial communities from Lake Croche, Canada to study carbon cycling - C_130625_MF_MetaG | ecosystem: Environmental > Aquatic > Freshwater > Lake | place: Lake Croche, Canada...
AATGTGCAATTCGGCGAGGGCGGTGCCGGTACTTTTTCCGACGGCAAACTCTATTCCGGGGTAAAGGAGAGCAAGGGTTATGGCCGTTGGGTGCTTGAGGAATTAGTGGCCAGTGGCGCTAATCCTGAAATTCTTGTAATCAGTAAGCCCCACATCGGCACTTTCAAGTTGGTGGGAGTTGTTCAGCAACTTAGGGCTCGCATTGAGGCCCTTGGCGGAGAGGTGCGTTTTGAGCAGCAAGTTGTTGGCCTAGATCTGCACCCAGAAACCAGGGCCGTGCGGGCGGTGCAACTGGCCGATGGCACTGCAATTGTTAGCGAGGCAGTGGTGCTAGCGATTGGCCATAGCGCCCGGGACACCTTTGAGATGCTGGCAGGTCTTGGCGTAACCATGGAGGCCAAGCCCTTCTCTGTTGGTTTTCGGATTGAACATCCCCAGGCGCTGGTGGATGCTGCCCGTTGGGGGGATTCTGCGGGGCATCCATTGCTTGGGGCCGCCGATTACAAGTTGGTGCATCACGCCAGCAATGGCCGTTCGGTTTATAGCTTTTGCATGTGTCCCGGCGGCCTGGTGGTGGGTGCCAGCTCCGAGGAGGGTCGCGTGGTAACCAATGGCATGAGTCAGTACAGCCGCAATGAACGCAATGCCAACAGCGGCATTGTTGTGGGTATTAGTCCTAACGAGGATTATCCCGGTGGGCCCCTTGCCGGGCTTGCCTTTCAAAGGCACTGGGAGGGTCGCGCCTTTGAGTTGGGCGGTGGCAACTACAACGCCCCAGTGCAGCGGCTGGCAGACTTTATGGCCGGGGTGGCCAGTACAAATCTGGGGGCAGTGGTGCCCTCCTATGCCCCGGGGGTTACCCCCACAGATCTCTCCACTGCCCTGCCCAGCTATGCCATCGCGGCCATTCGCGAGGCCCTGCCTGCCTTTGCAAAACAGATTCCAGGTTTTGACCTAGGCGATGCCTTGCTTACCGGCGTTGAAACCCGTACCAGTTCGCCCCTACGGATTACCAGAGATAAGGATTTCCAAAGTTGCAATACTCCGGGCCTTTTCCCCGCCGGGGAAGGGGCCGGCTATGCCGGTGGCATTCTTTCGGCGGGGATTGATGGCTTGAAGGTGGGTGAGGCCGTGGCCCGTGGGCTTAGTTAACAAGTTTGGCTTCGATTGTTTCCAGGTAGCGTTGTTCGCAGTCACCGATGATCTTCACGGCTTCTGCATTATCAAAGAAGCCATTTACCTTGCAGGTACCAGGTTTTTTGAGATCTTTGTAATGTTCCCAGTAGTAGGTGGTTTCCTTTAGCCAATGGGCCCCAAGCTGCTCGTAGCTAGTGATGTGATCCATCCGCTTGTCGTCGGCTAGTACACAAATCACCTTGTCATCAACTTCACCGCCGTCATCAAATTTCATGATGCCGATGATCCGGGCTTCCACCAGGGAGCCGGGTACTAGCGGCTCTGTTACGCCGACTATTTCCACATCGAGGGGATCGCCATCCTCATCCCAGGTGCGGGGGATGCAGCCATAGGCAAACGGGTAAGAGAGGGAGGAATAGCCCACCCTGTCTAGTTTCAGGTGGCCAGTTTCAGTGATCAGTTCGTATTTATTGATCGTCATCGAGTTGAGCTCTACGATCACGTTCAGTCTTAATTCACCGGCGTCGGCAAAGGCCGGCAGCACATGCAGCAGGTTCAGCATGGTGCGGCTGGGGGCGTGGTCGATGTTTGCCATCCAACGGGAAGCGCAGTGCCGCGGATCCTACCGATGGCTCGACTGCCGGTAAGCCCTGCGCCGGGCTGCTTAATCTGCCTAAATGCAAGCCAGCCATCGCGATTACTGGGGTTGGTGGCCGTTGCTGCCCCTATATCCCTACGGCCACCGTCGCACCCTCAGGCGCCAGTTGGTAGCCAACCAACTCTGGGCATTTGAGCAGTTGCAGGGGCTGTTTGCGGTGGCCGTGCCGATCCGGATGACGGTGCTGAAGCTGCGCCAGGGTTTACTGCTCTATGCCCCGGTGGCGCCCACCCCTGAGTGCCTCGAATTGCTTCGGGAGCTGGAGGTAGCCCATGGGCCCGTAGTCACGATCGTGCATCCCACCGCCTCGGGGCTCGAGCACAAGGTGGCGGTGCCAGCCATGGCCCGGGCATTTCCGGCGGCGGACCTCTGGGTGGCCCCTGGCCAGTGGAGTTTCCCGCTGAGGCTGCCGCTCAGTTGGTTGGGCTTTCCCGCCAGCCGCACCCGGGTGTTATTTGAGCAGGGACTTCCCCATGGCGATCAACTTGACTGGTTACCCCTGGGCCCGGTGCCCCTGGGCCCGGGCCCCTTCTTCGAGGCCTGCATTTTCCATCGGGCCACCGGCAGTCTCTTGGTCACCGACGGGCTGATTTCCGTGTCAGACCAGCGGCCTGAATTGCTGGAGCAGGACCCCAGGCCGCTGTTATTCCATGGGCGCGACAGTGGCTCTGAACCCATGGATGACACCGAGGAGCGCCGTCAGAAGGGCTGGCGCCGCTTGGTGTTATTTGCCTGTTACCTGCGGCCCCAGGCGGTGGATCAGGTGCTGAACCGCTTCCCCTTCCGCTGGCGCCCTGGCTGGCAACAGGACTTTGAAGCGATCAGTCGCCAGGGGGCCCTGCAGGTGGCGCCGATCCTGGAGGAGTTGGTTTTCCCGCGCCACCGATTCCTGATGGGTGACTGGCTGCAGCGTTGTGCCCAGTTGCCCTTGACCCAGGTGGTTCCGGCCCATTTCGAGGCGCCAGTGGCAGCAAATTCAGCAACCATGAAGGCCCTGGCTGAGGCCTGGCAGCGCGGGGACAAGCCCTTAGGGGGCCCTGACCGCCGCCTGCTCCGGCAACTCAACAGTCGCCTCGAGCAATTGGGGCTAGTACCGATGGTTGATACCTAGCCAGCCTTGGCCAGGCCATTGGGATTAAGCGTTTTCAGAGTTCAAAGCCATTTTCAGTTTCCTCCTCGTCAAAGCTGCCAAACACGGAGCGTTCCAGCTCCATGCGTTGCTCCATCTGGCGCAAAAAATAGCCCGTCATCATTGCCGATGCCAGCAAACCAGCCAGGTTGTCTCGGCTGGTTTGCACCTTCACCTCAAACTGCTCGCCGGGCAGCATGCCCAGCAACCCTTGAACATTGTGGCGAATAATTTCCTGGATCTCAGGACCGGCTGAGCGGGCAACCCGCTGCAGCACGTCTGGGCTTTGCTCTTGCAGGTAGCGAATAAGCCCGTTGCCACTGACTGAGTCGGATTCCGATGTCAGAAATTCGGGATTGAACATTCCGTCACCGGTTGTTACCCAAAGCACAACCTACAGCAGGGGACCAAATCGGCGTAGGGGCCAGTAGCGCCAAATTGCCACCCCGATTACTTCCCGCTCTGGCAGCGGACCCCAGAGGTGGGAATCGAGGCTGGCATTGCGGTTGTCGCCAAGTACTAGCAGGTTTTCTGGCGGCACCTCCAGGGGCGCCAACTCGTAGGCCATGGCTGCTGTGAGCCAAGGCTCTTGGGCCGGAACGCCATTGCGGATCAGCACCCCGTTGTGCACTTCGACCTGGTCACCGGGTAGACCCACCACCCTTTTGATCAGGGCCGCTGCGGGGTCATAGCCCCGCTCCTGCAGCACTGGCGGCGCATGGAAAACCACGATGGCGCCCCGCTGGGGTTGCTGGCCCAGCCGCGGGCCAAGTTTCCACACAAGAATGCGGTCCTCCAGCTGCAGGCTGGGCAGCATCGAGCCGGAGGGGATCCAGCGGGGTTCGAGCACAGCCCAGCGCAGCAACAGCGCCAGGGCCGCCACCACCAACAATCCCCTTAATTGACCCCAAAGCCCCTGCTGGGGTGAAGAAGGAGTGGGGGCCATGGGGGAACGGGCAGGCAGCACAATCGTTGTTTCCTACAGCAGCCGGTGCCGTGGTCCTGCAGGCATCTGACAACCTCCAGGCCGCCGACGGATTGCTCGGCGCCCTCATGGGCCTTGGCCTAACGCGGCTAGTGCTTTGCCCTGGCAGTCGTTCCGGTCCCCTGGCCCTGGCGGCCGCCCGCCGCGAAGCCCAGGGGCTGCGCCTGTTTACCGGCATTGATGAGCGCTCGGCTGCCTTCTTTGCCCTGGGCTTGGCCCGCGCCGATGGTCAACCGGTGGCGGTGGTAACCACTTCAGGCACCGCGGTGGCGGAATTGCTGCCGGCGGCTGTGGAGGCTGACCGCAGTGGCCTGCCGCTGCTTTTGCTAACGGCCGATCGACCTGAGCGGCTCAAGGACTGCGGTGCCAACCAGACCCTCTACCAGGAAGCTTTCCTTCAGCCCGTTTGCCGCGCCTTGATTCAGGGGCCCTTAGGGGGTCTGCATAGGGCCGACGGGCCCCGGTTGGAGGCCCTGGCCGCCCTGGCCTGGCGCCAGTGCCTCGGGGTGCCCGCCGGGCCAGTGCACTTAAACCTTGCCTTTGAGGAGCCCCTGCACGCGGCGGCAGGCATCTCGCCCCCTCCTCTTCCTACCCCCCAGCGCTGCAGGGGCCTAGATGAAGAATTCCCAGCCCCTGCTGCCCCGGGACCGCTGGACCTTGATCAGCCGGGGGTGATTGTGGTTGGTCCCTGGCGCCGGGGGGCTGGGGCTGGTTTTGTGGCTGCCCTGCGCAAGCTGGTGGCCCGCACTGGTTGGCCGCTGCTGGCCGATGCCGCCTCTGGCCTGCGCGGGTTGCCCCTGCCCCTGGTGAGTGGTTACGACCTGTTGCTGGCGGATCCAGACCAAAGCCTGGCGGCCCCCCAGCTATTGCGGTTGGGGCCAATGCCCGCCAGCCGCAGGCTGCAGCAATGGCTGGCGGCCCAGCAGGGCCCCCAATTGATCATTACTGAACTGGAACCCCGCCGCCAAGACCCCTTGGCCAGCGGTGCCGAGCAGCATTGGCAGGGCCTGGCGGCCTGGGTGGCTGGCTTGGCCCCGGGGGCGCCGTCGGCGGAAGCCCTCGCTTTGCAACAGCGCTGGCTTAGGGCTGAGGAACGCCTGCAGTGCCAGTTGGACCAGGCCCTCCCCCTGAAGGGAGCCTGCACGGAACCGGCCCTGGCCCGTTGGCTCAATCGTTTGTTGCCCCCGGAGTTGCCGGTGTTAGTGGCCAACAGCAGTCCGGTTAGGGATTGGGAGAGCTATGCGGCTCGGCTTGAGGCCCAGCGCACTGTGGTGAGTTTTCGAGGCGCCTCGGGCATAGATGGCACCCTGTCGCTGGCGGCAGGCTTGGCCGCCGCCTGGGGGCGGCTGGTGCTTGTTACCGGTGATCTGGCCCTGTTGCACGACAGCAACGGCTGGTTATGGCGTCAACAGCTCCACGCACAACTTTTGGTGCTGTTGATTGACAACAGGGGTGGTGGCGTTTTTGAACAGCTGCCCATGGAGCGCAGCGGCCTGGATTTTGAGCGGTTGTTTGCCATGCCCCAGGCCCTGGACCCCCTCGCCCTGGCGGCGGCCCATGGGGTGCCGGGGCGCACTTGCAGCCACCTGGAGCAGTTGCCCGCTGCCCTGGCTTGGCTGCTGGCGGAGGACCAACGGCAGGAACCAATGTTGCTGTTGCGGTTCCCCACCGATCGGGCGGCGGACTCCTGCCTGCGCCAACGCTTGCGGGGGGAGGATGGATCCCTGCCTATCGCAATGCCTGATGCCTGAGCCCACCGCCGCCGGTGCTGCCCCCCGCCAGGTGTTGCCAGGGAAATCCCTGGTCACCTGGACCCCCAGCGGCAACTATCAGGATGTGCTGCTGGACCTGGCTCCGGAGGGCATCGCCAGGATCGCCATCAACCGGCCCGAGAAGCGCAATGCCTTTCGGCCCCGCACGGTGACAGAGCTCTACGACGCCTTTTCCCGGGTGCGCGATAACCCGGCCATTGGGGTGGTGCTATTCACCGGGGTGGGCCCCGCCGCCGACGGTGCCTATGCCTTCTGCGCCGGCGGGGACCAGTCGGTGCGCGGCGATGGCGGTTACTTAGATGAGGAGGGCATGCCCCGCCTCAATGTCCTCGATCTGCAGCGCTTGATCCGCAGTTTGCCAAAGGTGGTGATCGCCCTGGTGGCTGGCTATGCCATCGGCGGTGGCCAGGTGTTGCACTTGCTGTGTGACCTCAGCCTGGCGGCTGAGAATGCCCAGTTCGGCCAAACGGGGCCGCGGGTGGGCAGCTTTGATGCGGGCTTTGGTTGTAGCCATTTGGCCCGCCTGGTGGGCCAGCGCAAGGCCCGGGAGATCTGGTTCCTCTGCCGCCGCTACAGCGCCCATGAGGCCCTGGCCATGGGCCTGGTCAACGAGGTGGTGCCCCTGTTTCAGTTGGAGAATGAGGGGGTGCGCTGGGCCCAGGAGATCCTTCAGCACAGTCCCACGGCCATCCGTTGCTTGAAGGCGGCCTTCAATGCCGAAACCGACGGCATGGCTGGTTTGCAGGAGTTGGCCGGCCAGGCCACCCACCTTTTTTATCGAACCGAAGAGGGTAAAGAGGGTCAAAGGGCTTTTCTGGAGAAACGTGACCCGGATTTCAGCGAGGTGCCCTGGCTGCCCTGAGCCCATTAATGCCTCAAGCCCACCCCTGTTGTGAAAATCAAGCCCCTGCCCCTGGTGTTGCTGCCATTGCTGCTCTGTTGCAGTGGGGCCCTACCTCTGCGGGCCAGCCCCCTGGACGACCCAGACCATCCCCTGCGCCCCCTGGAGCTGCAGTTAAGCGAAGTACCGGCGCTGCTGCTTAAGCAGCCTGGCCGTCAGCTGGTGCTGGCCCGGGGCCGGCGCCAGTTGCTACTGCTCAAGGATGGCCAGTTGCTGGCCCGTTATCCGGTGGCGGTGGGCATGGCTGGCTGGGAAACACCTTTGGGAAAATTTCGGGTGCTGGAAAAACGCAGTGATCCGCCCTGGAGTAACCCCCACAGTGGTGACTTGGTGGCGGGGGGCTCACCCCAAAATCCCCTGGGCAGTCGTTGGATCGGCTTCCATCGGGATTGCAGCGCCAAGAAGGGTTTTGACGGTGAAAAGGAACTGGATATCCAGGGCTGCACCATCGCTGGTTTCCACGGCACCCCCCACCGTTGGACCGTGGGCCATGCGGTTTCCCATGGTTGCGTGCGTCTTTTTGAGGAACACATCCAGGCTTTGTTTGATCAAGTGCAACCAGGCATCCCTGTCACTGTGATTCCCTGAGGCGTCTCCGTAGAGTCGCCCCAACTATCGGGATCCCCCATGCGCGTTCTTTTCGCCGCTGCCGAATGTGCGCCCATGGTGAAGGTGGGTGGCATGGGGGATGTGGTCGGTTCCCTGCCTCCGGCCCTGGCTGCCCTAGGCCATGACGTGCGCCTTGTTATGCCCGGCTATGGGCAGCTCTGGTCGAAGTTGCAGATCAATTCAGAACCGATCTGGCGGGCCCAAACCATGGGCACCGATTTTGCAGTGTTTGAAACTAAGCATCCCAGCAATGGCTTAACGATTTATTTGATTGGTCATCCGGTTTTTGATCCCGAACGCATCTACGGCGGTGAAGACGAAGATTGGCGTTTCACCTTCTTTGCCAGTGCCACCGCCGAGTTTGCCTGGAACGTTTGGAAGCCGGAGGTGCTGCATTGCCATGATTGGCACACGGGCATGATCCCTGTCTGGATGCACCAGGACCCGGAGATCAGCACGGTTTTCACCATCCACAACCTCAAGTACCAGGGGCCCTGGCGCTGGAAATTGGAGCGGATGACTTGGTGCCCCTGGTACATGGCTGGGGATAACACGATGGCCGCTGCCCTGCTCTATGCCGATCGGGTGAACGCCGTATCTCCCACCTACGCCATGGAGATCCGCACCGCTGAATATGGCGAGCAACTCGATGGCCTGCTCAATTACATCAGTGGCAAGTTGCGTGGCATCCTCAACGGCATTGATCAGCAGGCCTGGGATCCTGCTAAGGACCAACGGATTCCCGCTGTTTTCTCCCCCAGCAACCTGGCTGGTAAGGCCAGCAATAAGCAGGTCCTCCAGCAACGGATGGGGTTGCCCCAGAACCCCAACACCTTCCTGATCGGCATGGTGAGTCGGCTGGTGGATCAAAAGGGCGTCGATTTGCTCTTGCAGGTGGCCGAGCGTTTGTTGGCCTACACAGATACCCAGATCGTCGTTTTGGGCACCGGTGACCGGGGCTATGAAAGTGGGCTTTGGCAGATGGCCAGCAACAATCCTGGCCGCTTTGCCGCCTTCCTCACCTACGACGACGACCTGTCGCGCTTGGTGTACGCCGGCAGTGATGCCTTCCTGATGCCCTCCCGCTTTGAGCCCTGTGGGATTAGTCAGCTGCTGGCGATGCGCTACGGCACGGTGCCGGTGGTGCGCCGGGTGGGGGGCCTGGTGGATACGGTGCCCCCCTATGACCCCACGGCCCAAACGGGCAATGGCTTCTGTTTTGATCGCTATGAGGCCATCGACCTCTACACCGCCCTGGTGCGGGCCTGGGAGGCCTATCGCCATCGCGATAGCTGGCAACAGTTGATGCGAAGGGTGATGCAGCTGGATTTCAGTTGGAATCGCTCCGCCCTGGAGTACGACGCCATGTATCGAGAGGTGCGGGGCAGCAAGGAACCAGGCCCCGATGCTGAAACAGCGGCCCGTTTTTCGATGCCCGAACCGCCTGACCAACGGGCCGCCCATGCCGCTGCCGATGCCCGCGATCCCAGCCCAGTGCCCCAGCCGGCCCCGCAGCGGCGCTTTAATCCGCTCTCGCTGCTGCGCCGCAATGGCGGCTGATGGCTGATGGCCAGATCGGATTCAGGGGAGCCCCCATCCCTACTGCCGGTGGCCTACCGCAGCCCCTGGGAGCAGTTGCGTAGCGACCTGGGCCGCGACCTGCCGGCCGTGGTTGCCTCTGGGGGCCTGAGGTTGCGGGAGCTCTGGCGCCGCAACCGGGAGGGGGATCTCTCCGCGCCTGGCTTCTGGCCCCTGGGCTGGACGCCGCTTTTTTGGCCATTGGTGGCCCTGTTGCTGGTACTCAGCTTGCTCGTGTTGCTGCGTTTGCCATTTCAGAGCCATGGCCCAGGGGCTTTACCAAGCGCAGCAGAACCCTCTGGGTTGCCATCGCCTACTCCCCTCTCTGCAGTGCCTATCCCGCCTGGAACCGGGGCTGACTCACTGGCACTGGCTGAATCTGGAACGAAGCCAACTGGAGCCAATCAAATTGGAACCATTCAAAATTCAGTTTCCCCAGCTGGGAACCCAGAGCCAGCCATTTCAAAACCAGGTTCCTTAGGGCCAGGTGTCGCCCCAGAGAAAGCCTCCCCAGCCGTACCGCAGCTGGACCCGCTGTTGGCCCTGTTGCAGGCCAAGGAAGGTGCTGCCCTGGTGGGGTCGATTCATCCAGTGGCTAACCAGGGCCTGCTGCAGCTCACTCCCACCGCTGCATTTTTTGAGCTGCCTAGTGGTGAGCAGCAGGGGCAGGCCAACGGCTGGCAACAGCAGAGCCGAAACCTGGGCTACGACCGGCTTGAATTGCGTTCGGCTGATGGGCACCTGCTGGGCCGCTCAGCGCTGGTGGGGGAAGGCATGATTCTTTGGTCAAACCCCCTGCCATGAGCCCTTCCCTCTGTATTCAGGACCTGGCCGAACTGTTTGATCAGCCTGTGCAGCGACACAGCAGTCCCTTAGATATCGGCACCCTGGAGTGGAGCTTCGAGCAGGTGTGCACCGACAGCCGCTCCCTCCAGGCGGGTGACCTGTTTGTACCCCTTCGCGGTGAACGTTTTGATGGCCACGACTACCTGGGAGCCGCCGTGGCGGTGGGGGCAGCTGGAGCCCTGGTGGCCAGGGACTGGCGCGGCCATATTCCTGAACACCTTGCCTATGTAATCGTTGAGGACACCCTTGATGCCTATCAAGAGGTGGCGTTGCTTTGGCGACGGCAACTTAAGGCGCCGGTGGTGGCGGTTACCGGTTCCGCCGGTAAAACCAGCACCCGCGAGTTAATCAAGGCCTGTTTGCAACCGCTGGGTGCCGTAGAAGCCAGCATTGGCAATGAAAATAACGACATCGGTGTGCCGCGCACCCTGCTGCGGGCCCGGGAGCCGTTGGCGGCGCTGGTGCTGGAAATGGGCATGCGCGGCCTTGGGGAAATCGAAAGGCTCAGCCGTTGCTCCGCACCCTCCGTGGCCGTGATCACCAACGTGGGCACTGCCCACATTGGTCGCCTAGGGAGCCGCGAGGCAATTGCCACGGCCAAATGCGAAATTTGTGTCGCCCTGCACCCGGAGGGTCTGGTGGTGATTCCAGCTGGAGATCCCTTGCTGGAAGCGGCCTTGGCGAGGGTTTGGCGGGGCCGTGTGGTGCGGGTGGCGCTTGCGGCCAGAGATTTCCCAACTGCTGATTTACCAGCTGCACAATTGGTGGCTGAATTGCAGAACGGATCGGCAATTGTTGGCAGTGAGTTGCTTTTTAGCGATGGCAGCAGCATC
>Ga0114960_10004482_pt1 | contig 10444 bp, 20 predicted proteins | sample C_130625_MF_Meta_FD_92637 | JGI IMG/M metagenome (GOLD analysis project Ga0114960, IMG submission 92637) | Freshwater microbial communities from Lake Croche, Canada to study carbon cycling - C_130625_MF_MetaG | ecosystem: Environmental > Aquatic > Freshwater > Lake | place: Lake Croche, Canada...
CCGCTAAAAAGAAGCAACCCATCCTTGGAAACTACAAGGTCAAGGATAACACCTCTTGGGCTTCCAAGGTTCAGCCAGCAAAGGCATTCAAGAGGCCAGAACCAGTACAGATACCTATCGAAGACGAAGATTCAGACCTTCCTTTTTAATTGACTAGAATACCTTTTTGGTTTTAGATTCAGGGATGAAAGAATGCTTCAAATGCAAACGCCATCTTCCACTTGATGAATACTATAAACATCCACAAATGGGAGATGGACATCTTAACAAATGCAAAGATTGCACCAAATCTGACTCTGAAAAACGTCGAAAGATTAAAGAACAAGATCCTTCATGGGTTTTGTCTGAAAGAAAACGTCATAGAGAAAAAACAAGAAGGTATTCAGCTCAAGGTAAAAAATCTATAGCCAAAGATAAATATGCAACCACCAAAAGGTTTAGAGATAAAAATCCAGAAAAATATAAGGCACATGGAATTGTTCAGAGAGCCTTACGTTCTGGAAAACTTCACAGGCATCCATGCTGTATTTGTGGATCAAAAGCCCACGCACACCATGAAGATTATAGCAAACCCCTTGATGTGATTTGGTTTTGTCCAAAGCACCACGGAGAATACCATGCAAACAAACGAGATTCGGAAATAGTAGAATAACCAACCAAGCAACCACGCAACCACAATGAAATATCCGCAAGAGGCATACGACTATTTAGAGTCAGAACACATACGACTTCTCATGGAGGGTAATAGAATACCCTCTCTTGAGGATCGGGTCATGGAGGCATTCCTAGCTGGAGCGAAATCAGTCAGGCGTAGTTATTCTAATCTTGATGCCTATTCTAAAGATAGGGGATCAATCAACTTCCCTAACTGGAATGAGTGATCAATTCGATTTCGACTTCACTCCCATAGTTGGAGATTCACAGGAGCAGAATTTGGTTGCACGATTTAATAGATTCCATGCAAACAATCCTCACGTTTATATCAACCTTGTAAAGTTGGCTAGGCAGTTCAGAGCAAAGCGTCCAAACGGAATAGTAGGAGCAAGTATGTTGCTTGATATATTGCGTTGGAATTTCTTTATGAATGTAGAATCAGAAGAGGATTTCAAGTTCCCGAATGCCTATGCCGCTGGATACGCTAGGATGATTATGAAGAACGAGCCTGATTTAGACGGCATCTTCAAACTGCACAAATCTGTATTTAACGAGGACTAAAATGACCACCGCCACACCGCGCACAGATGCCGCTATTGAACTTTACGGAGATCGTCCATTTATGGTGTCCGCAGTTCCAGTAGAATTTGCGGAAGGACTAGAGAGAGAGCTTGCCGCATCAAAGGCCGAGATTAAAGAACTAAAGGAAAGTGCGGAAAGGATAGGCACAAACCGATACGAACAACTGAAGAAAGCAGAGGCCGAGGTCGCCTTCTGGAAAAGCAAGGCATACGAAGCAGAGCAATCGGAAGGTCAGCTAGAGGCCGAGGTCGAGAGGCTACGATCAATCTTAAAAGATCATGCAACTTTCATGCGTAAGAACGGATTCGATTATCAAGCAAACCTTTTAGATCTAAAATGAAAAAAAGCGACACACCATGCCCTCACCCTTCAATCGTGCAGTTTGATCAGGGAGATAAAATCACCACGCAATGCACAAAGTGCGGCAAGAAGATTAACGTTAGGCAGAAATCAGACACCGATACACCGCGCACCGATGAGCAAATTTGGACAACCGATTTTGACCACAAACCCTGTGATGTCGTAGATATGCCCTTTGCAAGAGAGCTTGAGCAAGAACTCGCTGCATCACAGGCCGAGGTCGAGAGGCTGAATCAATGGAAAGACAATTTAATCTCTAACCTGATGGCCTTGGAAATTTACGAACACAAGCACGAAAACGATCCCGCCGTAGCTCTCGCGGCTTACGGTCAATGGCAATGGTCGGCTGGCGAATGGGAGAAACAGGCCGAGGTCGAGAGGCTTCAGAACGGATTCCAAGGCTCATGCTACTGCTGTGAGCCAGTAGGAGAAATGAACCAGAAGCTAGAGGCCGAGGTCGAGAAACTCAAAACGGAGTACTGGTTTATGGAAGAAGCATTGAATAAGGAAATTGCCACGCTAAAGGAGCAGAGAGACAAGGCCATTGAGATTGCGGATAAAATCTGGGCTGATTGTTCAAATGGCTCTGAGCATACCGACCTCGCCGCACTCAAATCTGAAATAAAATGAGAACATTCAAAGCTAAAGCAAATACCGCCAGACGAGTTGCTGGAAAAATACAATGAACTCAAGAGCCAAAGGATGCCGAGGAGAAAGGATGTGGCGTGATGTCTTGCGTGAAGCAGGATTCACAGCCAGACGAGGCCAACAATTCAGCGGAGGGAAAGATTCTCCCGATGTTGTTTGCGAGTCTCTTCCAAACTACCACAATGAAGTTAAGTTCGTACAAGCAGGAAATCCTTATGTATGGATGGAGCAAGCTATCAAAGATGCGGGAGATAAGATTCCCCTTGTTGCCCACAAGCGCAACGGAAAGGATTGGCTTGTAATTATGAGGGCTTCAGATGCAATTAATCTAATCAAGAAGGCAGAGGGTATATGATTACAAAATTAAAAAGAGGAACACAAAGAGAAGATGGGATGGTTTTTTGGAAATATGTATCTCATTGTAAAAATGGGGAATGGTGGGTTACTCCAGAAAAACTTAACACACTAAAAATAAAAGAATTAGAAAGTAAAAAAATAAGATTTCTAAATAATCCAGAAAAAGCAAAAAATCAAAGAATTGCTTATTATCAAAAAAATAAAGAATAAATTCTATCAAAACTTAGAGAATATTATCAAAAAAATAAAGAAAAGTTAAAATATCGTAATAAAATTAATTACATAAATAACAAAAAAAGAGTTATTGATTGGTCAAGAAACTACATAAGCAAGAAGAGAAAGGAAAATAGTCTTTTTTATTTATCAGAAAAAATAAGGAGATTAATTTTACATTCTTTGACCAATAATGGATTTACAAAAAAATCAAGAAGTTACGAAATACTTGGATGTTCATTTGATTACTTCAAAAACCACATTGAATCTAAATTCACAGATGGTATGACATGGGAAAATAGATCCAAATGGCACATTGATCACATCATTCCTATTTCTTCTGCAAAAACAGAAGCAGAGATATTAAAATTAAACCATTACACCAATCTTCAGCCATTGTGGGCGGCTGATAACATCCGTAAAGGAAATAAGATGCCATGAAAACAATACAAGAAGCCGACATTTGCCCCTGTTGCAACCGCCCATACGATTTGCAGGATATTCCTGTAATCCCCAAGAAAGCCTCCAGCAAAGACTTTGAGGAGTTCTGGTCAGCCTACCCAAAGAAGACAGCTAAACCTTATTGCAGGGAGATATGGATGCGTAAGAAGCTATCCATTGAATCCGTTCTACCAGCACTAAAGAAGTCTATTGCTTCGCTAGATTGGCAGAAGGATGGAGGAAAGTTCATACCTAACCCCTCGACTTGGCTTAACCAAGGACGCTATGAAGATGAAGGGTTAGACCTTGTGGCACTAAGGCCAGAACGACCATCATTTATTAAGCCTATCAACAAGATAAACCATGAGGATTATATAGCATGGAAAGTAAAAGAAGAATATCCACCATCCATACTTGAAACTGAGTTTCGAGAAGATCCCGACTTCATCCAGCAGACATACCTAAAACAACTAAAGTGAATGAGCTACATTTATTTGCAGGAGCAGGAGGAGGGATTCTTGGAGGAATGCTCCTCGGACACACCACAGTTTGCGCTGTGGAAATTGAACCATATTGCCGACGAGTCTTGCTCCAGCGGCAACGAGATGGAATCTTGCCCAAATTCCCAATCTGGGATGATGTCTGCACTTTCGACGGAAAACCTTGGAAGGGAAAAGTCGATGTTGTTTGCGGAGGATTCCCATGCCAAGACATATCAATTGCCAACCCAAATAGGAAGGGACTTGATGGAGAGCGAAGTGGATTATGGTCAGAAATGGCAAGGATCATTGGCGAAATACGACCCAAATACGCATTCGTGGAAAACTCACCAATGCTCACTTCTAGAGGGCTTGGACGAGTTCTCGGAGACTTGGCCGAAATGGGGTATGATGCAAAATGGTGTGTGCTGGGAGCGCATCATTGCGAAGCGCCACACAAGAGAGACCGAATCTGGATTCTGGCCTACCCCAAGAAGTTGCAGCGCAATGGCGGCAACGATTACCCCAGAGTCAGCGTGGAAGGAGAACAGATTCCCGAATCTAGAAACAGTAGTGGGGCGCAGGATGTGGCCGAATCCCCGCACAAAAGGAATGCGCGGAGGGACGGGCAACTGGAATCAGCTAAAGAAGAAAACCACAATAGAGGAGGCTCGCATGATGGGGGCTGGGAATGGTGGGCAACTGAACCCTCCTTGGGTCGAGTGGCTAATGGGGTGGCCCGTAGGGTGGACAGACTTAAAGCCATTGGAAACGGACAAGTTCCAATCGTGGCAGCAACAGCATTCAGACTTCTTTCAGAATCAGTAACTAAATAACTAAATGAACAAAAATGAACACCTTATTTCTTGGATGAAAATTCAAGAAGAAACAAATAAAGATATTGTAAAATCTCTTTTACAACTAAATAACCAAATGAAAATACAACGCAACCACCATACATTCACAATAGAAATTCCAGAGGCGATTGATTACTCAATCCCTGTAGTCCAAATTACCATACCACTTAATGCCAGCATTGATGAATGCTTAGAGGCATTCCAAGGCTTCCTTTATGCGGCAGGGTATCGTTTTCCAGAAGGAACAAAAATAGAACTAGAATATCCCGATTCCAATGAGTGAAGAAATCAAACAACTTGTAGGTGACTTCCTTATAGAAGTCTCAAAATCAGATACACCCCATACGGATAGGCTTATCTATCCTTCTGGCAATGTAGCTATCAACATAGTCGAACACGCAAAGCTAATGGAACGGCAAAGGGATAGGGCTATAGATATAGCCAATCGCATAATGGATTGGGATACACCAGCAGATGCAAGGAAATCTTGTAAAGACTTGAGTGATCTAAAGAAGGAAATAAACGCATGACCGACATTTCTAAATGCAACAATACCGATTGCCCCTCTCACAAAGAGTGCTGGAGGTACTTAGCCCCAGCCGAAGAGCATTGGCAATCATACGCTCAGTTTGATCCAGATGGAGAGGATAAGTGCGATTATTTCATAGAGGCAGTCGAGTGGCTAAAATGGGCAAAGAAATGAGATCACGAATAGATGACATATTAAACGAGATAGGACTTGAAACTCCAGACCTTGCCCCAATCACAAAGCGTGAAGCACTAGAACAGGGCTTGATTAAAGGAAGGGAGAGGTCAGTAAAGGGAGTATGCGGCAAATCCATTTTCTCTTCTGAATCCAAGTGCAATGAAGCAATCAAGCACAGGCTCAAATCTGGATCGGGAGGAACCTCATTCATCCGAAGCTATCAATGCCCGGAATGCAATGGAGCTTGGCACATGAGTAGTGTAAACAACAAGAAAAAACTATAACGCATAATTCTTATGGAATTAGATATTAATACCCCAAAGGGTCAGGCAACAGTTATTGAAGAACAAAATATGTTAAGTATTTTGCAAGACCAATTCCCAAATAAACTTTTTTTCCATACTCCGTTAAGCAAGCCAGCAAAAGTAGATGGTTTTGTAATTACAGGAAGCACAATTACTTCTGTTTTTGAATCAAAATGCAGACAAATGGATTTGATCTTTCTTAAAGAAAGAAATTATGAATGGTTAATTACTTATGAAAAAATACTAAATGGATCAGAGGTATCAAAATTACTTGCAGTACCTTTTTGGGGGTTTCTTTACCTTGTTCCCGATAATCTAATAATTATGACACAAATAACTGATGAATTTGGGAATTTCGTATGTCGATTTAGAGTAGAAAATACCCCAACTCAATATTCTTGCAATGGAGGCAAGGCAAACAGAGTAAATGCGTATATTGATATATCAAAAAGCAAACACATAAACTAATGAACCCTATATTATCTTTATTTACAGCAGGAGCATTATACACGGCCCCTGTACAGCAGTTTCCAGAAACATACTATGTTGCCAACCTATCTGAAAACGATGGGGCAAAATGTGGTCAATATTTTGTGGTATATCCTCAACAACAGCAACAGCAACCCATAACGCAATACGTTATAATCGAAAAGAATGATGACGATGAATAAGCAACCAAAGACAAAATCGGCATTATCAAAATACCGATATGGAGTAAGTGAGAGGAACCCAAAAGGGCAATCGTATGACCCAAACCAATGCGGTTGTATTGTTTATGAACAAAGAACACCTAATCTGAACTGGCAATGCTCACGCAAGAACGGATATGGCACAAATGGATTGTGGTGCGCTAACCATGCCGCTAGTTTTTAATGAAGACTGCCCTTGTTAGTATTCATGCCAATCGACCGGGATATTCCAAACAAGTTTTGGATGCTATGGATCATCAATCGCATGATCTATTTCACATTGCTAGTTTAGAATATTCCTGCCCCGAAAAGTTTGAAATCAATGCAATGCTAGAAAGCAAAAAATGGTCTTATGCTGGTATGGACATCATCTACAATAAACAGATTGCTCACACCAATAACAATTTACTCAATGCTTTGCGATATTTGGTATTGTCCGATCATGGGTTTGATTCATACATCTACATGGAGGATGATACCCTATTCAGCAAGGGTGCAGTAAGTTTCTTACTTAACCACCTAAAGGCACATAAAGACAACCCAAGGTTTTCCCATATTGCCATAGGTTCAGTTGAAGATAATCTTCCTGTAAATGCATTTAATCTATTTAAATGGCAAAACGAATATGATTGGTGTTCGTTATGGGGATATGCCGCACCTATTCGCATGGCACACAAGATCCTTGAATTAACAAAACCAATCTACACTCCCGATGAGAGGGAGAAGATCCGCAATGACCATTCCCTTGTGTGGGATAACTCCTATGCTAATTACTTTAGAAGTGCAGGAATGTATTGTGTTACTCCTTTGATAAGTAGGCTCAACAACATTGGCGTTGATGGCGGCCTTCATAGTTGTGGTCGCACATGGGCATCTTGGGAAGGTCTATGAGTATTCTTATTTACTCCACCCATTCCGAAAACATAAGGGAGATGTATGACATTACATACCCCAACAAAAAGAAATATGCCGCCCAACACGGATATGAACTCTTTAGCAAGGATTGGACATACGGAGATTGGAATACGTTAATAGAAGAGTTTCGTGATCTTCTAAAGTGCTATGACTATATCCTTTCCATAGATTGTGATGCAGTATTTACCAATCAATCCATTAGAATAGAAGACAAGGTTGATGATGGAGATAGTAGAGTTGTGATCGCCCAAGAGTTTCTAGCCAATGACCCTGTAAACGCAGGAGTAACTATATGGAATAAAAGCATGGAATCCATAATGCTTTGGGATGATATTTCATATAATGTAAAAAATTGGAATAATGGACAAACCAACATACAGGGATATATATCAAGTAATTTAAAAGGAAAATATAAAGCATTTATTAGGGTTGTTCCACCAAGACACATGAATGCTGGCATTATGCCTAGTCGAGATGGTCATTCCCCTAATGCTGGTACTTGGAATAAGGGAGATTGGATATTCCACCCCTATGCTTACTCATACGAAGAAAAGATAAACCACATTAAACAGGCTTTATCTTTAGTTTTTTAAACTTCCCCTCGTAATTCAAGTTTTCAATCTCCATTAAGGGCATCTTGCGTTCCTGTAGCCACTCCCTAGCTAGTTTGCAGTTACGCAAATTAGAAGGATCGTTGTTAATGTTTGCAGGATTCTCCCAAGAAGATGGATGCCTTTCGTGATATATTATATTTGTAATCTCTCTTCCTCCAGCGACCTTGAATAGTTCTCTCATAATCCTATCCCAAGAGTGTCTTCCTAAAACCATGTCAGGGAACAGGTTATGGTTACGCCTCCACCATGCTACCCTCATTATGAATAGATCGCATCCACTATACTTGTTTCCAAGTGCTATCTGATCATTGGGAATTTCTTCATCCAAACGATTGAAATCACTTCGGTAAGCATATGCTGGCAAATTTCCAGCAAGCCTTTCCATGAAGTCTGAAGCAACGCAAGTATCAGTATTTGTTAAGACTATTACATCTTTTTCATCACGACCGATGCAAGCCATACGAAGCATATCCTTAATCATAGGGATATTCTTCTTCTCATCTGGTATTACATTCCCTGCATGACGAACAAAGCAGTTGTCATCCAACCCGCAATCTACCCATCCTATTTTGTCCCAAGTTTTAGCCGCCAAAGCATTCCTACGCTTCTCATCTCCAGTTGCCCAAGGAGTTGCTTGATATACATGGACAATATTTGGATGCCTTGGTTTTGGCTTTGGATTGCGAATCAGATCCAACACTCTAGGGAAGTCACGCGAAAAGTTCTGATAGCGTGTATAAGACGCATAGGATGGTCGCCACGCCGTTCCATGCCACATCGTTGGAGAATCTACCACCAATGCGTGAACTGGATTCTTAGAGGCATACGCGAGATGCAGGGGTGCGCTATCGGTACAAATTATTCCCTTTGTGTTATTGTGATCCATTATACCCAATAGATCATAAATGCGTTCAGCCTTTATCTTTTCTAAATCTACTATGTGAAATTCTGGCAAGCAATGGTTTAGAATTTCCCAAAGAAGTTCCCGATATGGGAACGGAGATGAAAACCCTCCTGTAGATACAACAATCCAAGGCTTATCTTTAGGAAGACCCTTGGTAAGTTTCTTTTCCCTCTTTTCATCACGAAGATCAAACATTAAAGAAGGTTGATAGGGCCAAAGGTGCAACTTGTTTGCCAACTTCCATGCATCCTTCTGGAATGAATCACAGACAACAGCAGGGCCATGAGAATTTCCATAGACCTGACTAACGATTACTTCAGTTACCCCTACTACTTGGCTTGCAGTGACTACATCATCAAAGCTCTTGGCAAACCTTATGGCACTAGCAACATCCTCAAAAGGCCCATCAAATATAAGAGGCTCAACATAAGAAACACCATCCAAGACGGACGCATAATCTTTCGCAACAACAAGGCGAGGCTTGATTCCAGTTTCTTGGTACTCATTATAAAGTGCTGGCAGGAATGCAATTATATCTCCGTACCGACCACAATTAACATGGACTCTAGGCATCTTTTCTAATTACAAGGCAAGCTAGATCAGCTTGCGTATTGATCATCAGAATAAGTCTTGGAAAACTTTGTGCGAGGTTGCTCAGTTGGAGGAGGAAGCTCCCTAAGTTCTGGATACTCCTTAGCTTCCTTTACCTCTTCCTCTACTGGAGTTGCCTCTTCAGACTCATCTTCTTGAGGCTCAAGTTGTCCATACTGCTTGGCATATCGCAACGTCTCAACGACGAAGTAATTCCTTTGCTCAAGGACGGCAATAACCAAGGCTTGATAAAATGATACTTCTGGAAGTTTATTCTTCTCTCCCTGTTCACGGATCTCTCTGAGATTTAGATCGCCCGGAAACTCTGACTCTTCAAGGGGGTATTTAAGGGACGGAGGTATGATGTATTTCTTGCTCATAAATGTGGTTGCTAAAGTGATAGGGAACTATCTGGAATTGCCGAATAGTTGGCAAGCCTTAAAATACTGCCATCGGCTTTACTTTATTCGACTTTGTTCTTTTCTTTGCTTGGTTGGATTTCTGGTACTCTTCAATATCAGCGGGGGTTTCAAGCCTTCCACCAGTAAATGCGGCAGTAGCGGCCTTTGCAACAGCAGGGATGATTTCCTTTTGTGTTGCGGCTTCCGATATTGGAATAGGAGCAAATTGTTCTTGAATAATTTCTTGATACGTCAAACGTCTACGTCCCCTATCTGGTTGCTCCTTAGACCAAGGGGCAACATTTCCAACATAATCCTTGCCAGTTGCCGCAACGATAATATCTCTGGAAATAGGGCTTAATCCACTTCTTAGGTAGGTATAAACCGCATCTCTCATTGCGGCTTCCCTTCCACCTTTTGCCCTTTGGAAGTGAGATAGTTCACCAAATACAGCATTGTATTCTTGAGCTACAAGTCTTGCGATTCGGGTCATTGCACCAACAGTTGCGAACTTGTATCCAAATCCTTTATATCCGAGCCAATCATTCTCTTTTGGATTAGTGAAATTGATTTTCTGATCACTTCCGAATAGTGAAAGCAATGCTTGGTTTGCTAACAAAGTTCCAGTAAGAACACCCAAGAACTTTGCCTTGTTCTTTGCCTCATAGATGGCATTCATTCTTTCCGCTTCAGTAACCTTAGTGAATGGATTAGCCATTTTAGCAAGC
>Ga0114960_10004486_pt1 | contig 10440 bp, 9 predicted proteins | sample C_130625_MF_Meta_FD_92637 | JGI IMG/M metagenome (GOLD analysis project Ga0114960, IMG submission 92637) | Freshwater microbial communities from Lake Croche, Canada to study carbon cycling - C_130625_MF_MetaG | ecosystem: Environmental > Aquatic > Freshwater > Lake | place: Lake Croche, Canada...
AGCTCCATAAAACGGTCGAAGATACTGCGCTGCACCAGGATCCGGCTCCGCGCGCAGCAATCCTGGCCGGCGTTGTCGAACACCCCATAGGGCGCGGTTGCCGCGGCGCGCTCCAGATCGCAATCGTCAAAGATGATATTGGCGCTCTTGCCGCCCAACTCCAGCGTCACCCGCTTGATCTGCTGCGCCGCGCCAGCCATCACGTGCACGCCGACCTCGGTGGAGCCGGTGAAGACGAGCTTGCGGACGTCGGGGTGGGTGATGAGCCGCTCCCCCACCACCGAACCCTGACCTGGTAGCACTTGGAACAGATCTCGCGGCAGCCCGGCCTCCAACGCCAGTTCGCCGAGCCGGATGGACGTCAGCGGCGTCAACTCCGCCGGCTTAAGCACAACGGCGTTACCGGCGGCCAGTGCCGGCGCGAAACCCCACGACGCGATGGGCATGGGGAAGTTCCACGGAGTGATGATCCCGACGACCCCCATCGGCTCGTTGAAGGTGACATCCAGTCCCCCAGCGACCGGAATCTGCCTGCCGGACAACCGCTCCGGGGATGCCGAGTAGAACTGCAGCACATCGCGGACATGCCCGGCCTCCCACTCGGCCGCACCGATGGGATGCCCGGAATTGGCGACCTCCAACGCTGCCAACTCGCCCACATGGGCGTCGACGGTGACGGCGAAGGCGCGCAGCGCGGCCGCCCGTTCGGCCGGCGGGCTTGCGGCCCAGGACTTCTGGGCGATCTTGGCCCGTGCGACGGCGTCATCGACGCGCTCGACGTCGAATCTATCGACGGTGCGCAGCACTTTCTCGGTGGCTGGATTGATCAGCTCGGTGGTAGTCACGAATGCACTCTCTCCTTGGCGAAGGCTCTGGCTGCACCGACGAGCCCGGTGAACAATCTCAGGTCCTCGAGGGTCTCCTCGGGATGCCATTGCACGGCCAGCACGAAGTCATGCCCGGGCAACTCCACCGCTTCGATAACGCCTTCGGCATCGCGGGCACTGACCACCAGATCGTCTCCCAGGGCATCGACTCCCTGGTGGTGGTAGCACTGCACCGTGGCACTCTCCCCAATCACGCCGGCCAACCGACTTTCCGGCACGGTGCGGATCGTTGAGGTGGAGAACACCGCATTGCCTCGATGGTGGCCGTTGTGCCCGAGAATGTCGGGGAGATGTTGGTGCAGGGTGCCCCCGAGTGCGACGTTAAGCACCTGCGCGCCGCGACAGATGCCGAGCACCGGCATCCCGCGGCGCAACGCCTCGCCCAGTAGCGCGATCTCCCAGCCGTCACGGTTACCAACGGGTTCATCCGTGGCCGGATGGGGCTCGCGGTCGTAGGCGGCAGGGTCGACATCGCGACCGCCGGTCAGGATCAGCGCATCAACACCGTCGAGCACCCGTGCGGCGATATCGGCGTCAACAGGTTGGGGTGGCAACAGTGCGGCGATACCGCCCGCCCCGGTGACCGCGTCGAGATAGTCCTTCTGCAGGAACACCGCCGGCAGATCCCACACCCCGGTCTGCGCCTGCTGCAGATAGGTGGTCAGACCTATCAACGGTCTCGGGATATCAGAGTCGCTCAAAGCCGCGCACCCTCTCCCAGTCCGTGACTGTTGAATTGAAGGCGGCAATCTCGATGCGGGCGTTGTTGAGATAGTGCTCAACTACGTCATCACCGAACGCCTCGCGGGCCACCGCCGATGCCTCGAACAGCTCGGCGGCTTGCGCCAGCGTCACCGGAAGCCGTTGCGCACCAAAGTCGTACGCATTGCCTGCACACGGCTCGGGAAGCTCCAGACCCTGGTTGATACCGTGCAACCCGCCGGCGATCAGCGCAGCCACCGCGAGATACTGGTTGACGTCACCACCGGGAGTGCGACACTCCACCCGCATCGAATGGCCGGTGCCCACCACACGCATGGCGCAGGTTCGGTTGTCCAGCCCCCAGGCGATTGCGGTAGGTGCGAAGCTGCCCTCGACATAGCGCTTGTAGGAGTTGATATTCGGTGCGCTGAAGAGGGTGAGTTCGCGAAGCGTCGCCAGTTGGCCGGCCAGGAAACTGCGGAACATCGCCGACATGCCCAGCGGATCGGACGCATCAGCCAGAACTGCGCTGCCGTCGTCGCCCCGCAACGAGATGTGAATATGACAGCTGTTGCCCTCACGTTCGTCGAACTTGGCCATGAAGGTCAAGCTCTTGCCGTGCTGATCGGCAATCTCCTTGGCACCGTTTTTGTAAATCGTGTGGTTGTCACAGGTCACTAGGGCGTCGTCGTACCGGAAGGCGATCTCCTGCTGGCCGGGGTTGCACTCCCCCTTGACGCCCTCGCAATACATGCCGGCCCCGTCCATGCCCAGCCGGATATCGCGCAGCAGGGGTTCCATGCGCGTCGAGGCGTGGATGGCGTAGTCGACGTTGTAGTCGCTGGCCTTGTTCAGCCCGCGGTAGCCAGCCGACCACGCGTCGCGGTAGGTGTGGTCGAACACGATGAACTCCAGCTCGGTGCCCACCAACGCGACGAGCCCGCGCCCGGCCAACCGCTCCAGCTGGGCTTGCAGGATGGCGCGCGGCGAGGCGACGACCGGATCGCCACCAATCCAACGCAAGTCGGCCATCACCAGCGCGGTGCCGGGCAGCCACGGCAGCAGCCGCAAGGTGCTGATATCCGGTGCCATCACCATGTCGCCGTATCCCGATCCCCAACTCGACATCGCATATCCGTCGACGGTGTTCATCTCCACGTCGACGGCGAGCAGGTAGTTGCAGCATTCGGACCCGTGCACGGCGACCTCCTCGGCGAACAGTCGGGCCGAGACGCGCTTACCGGTCAGCCTGCCCTGCATATCGGCGAAGGCGACGATCACCGTGTCGATTTCACCGGCAGCCATCAGCCGGTCCAACTCGCCGGGCGTCAGCAGCCCGTGCCGACGGCCGGCTGTGCTGTCAGGCGACATCAGGGCCCCCTTCGCTAGAACGGATTACCGACCCCCCGAACTCAGGGTTCGCACCAAGGTTTACACATCCAACACCGCAAAAGGTAGGGCATCAGACCAATAAACGGCATATTGTGCCTACCACGCTCGCATTGACCGCCGCGAAGGAGACCCACTGTGCCCGAGGGCCACGAACTACTCAACGAAGACGAACGGCAGTTGGCCCAGTTGGGCTACTCGCAGGAACTCGACCGTTCGTGGTCGGGATTCTCGAACTTCGCCATCTCATTCTCGATCATCTCAATCCTGGCGGGCTGCTTTACGTCGTTCGGACTTGGCTGGAACAACGGCGGCCCGGCGGCGATCGCCTGGGGCTGGCCGATCCTTGCGGCGTTCATCCTTCTCATCGGCTTCTGCATGTCGGAGTTGGTGTCGGCGTTCCCCACCTCCGGTGGAATCTATTGGTGGGCAGCCAAACTCGGCGGCCCCAAGGCCGGTTACTACACCGGCTGGCTCAACCTGGTCGGGCTGATCGCCATCCTGGCCTCGGTGGCCTATGGCAGCGCGACCTTCCTGGATCTGACCCTGGGAACCCTAAGCGAGAAGTGGCTGGCCGGATACAGCCTCACGCGGGTGTTCGTGATGTTCCTGATCATCCTGGTCGTGGTGGCCGTCATCAATATCTTCTCCAGCCACCTGCTCGCGGTCATCAACAACATCTCTGTGTGGTGGCACGTGGCCGGAGCTGCCGCGGTGATCGCAATCCTGATTTTCATTCCTGAGCATCACGCCAGCGTCGGCGATGTGTTCGCTAGAACGGTCAACAACAGCGGGATGTGGGGTGGCGCCACCTCCGGGTTGGGCTGGCTGCTGCTGGTGCTGCCGATCTCGGCGATCCTGACCCAGTACACGATCACCGGCTACGACGCCTCCGCGCACCTCTCGGAAGAAACCAAGAGTGCGGCAGGTGCAGCGGCCAAGGGTATCTGGCGGTCGATCTTCTATTCCGCGATCGGCGGCTGGATCCTGCTGCTGACGTTCCTGTTCGCGGTTCAGGACGCCGATGGTGTGTCCAAGGCCGGCGGCGCCGTGGCGTCGATCTTCAGCCAGGCGCTGACCTCCAAATGGGCTGCCGCGGTGCTGTTCATCTCCACCGCCGGGCAGTTGTTCTGCACCACGGCATGTCAGACCAGCGCCTCGCGCATGCTGTTCGCGTTCAGCCGCGACCGCGCGGTGCCCGGCCACCAACTGTGGTCGAGGGTGAATAGCCGGCGGGTGCCGGCCAACGCGGTGATCGTGACGGCGGTGATCGCGGCGATCATCACCCTGCCGGCGCTGGTGCCGGTCGATATCAATGGTGCGCCGGTACCGATCGCGTTCTTCGCGGTCGTGTCCATCGGTGTGGTCGGGCTGTACCTGGCCTTCGCGGTGCCGATCTTCTACCGCTGGAAGGCCGGGGACTCATTCCCGGTGGGAAGCTGGAACCTCCGCGGCCATTACAGGTGGATGGCCCCGTTGGCGCTGGCCGAGATCATCCTCACCTCGATCGTCGCCATGTTCCCGACCGCACTCGGCGGCGTGCCGTGGGATCCGAGTTTCGAGTGGAAGTTCGTCAACTACACCCCACTGCTGGTCGGCGGTACGTTCTTTCTGCTCTGGATCTACTGGCACGTGTCGGTGAAGAAGTGGTTCACCGGACCGGTGCGCCAGGTGGACGAGACCGGCGCGCAACTGGGCGGCGTCCGCTAACTGTCAGCCGGTTTCTCGATGTTGACGACTTCACCGCGGTTGATCGAGACCCAGTCCCGGGCTTGCAGATAGGGGCGGAACGCCTCAGCGATCGCCTGCTCATCGGCGGGGGTCTTCGGCCGCTGAAGTTCGTACAGATGCGGGAACTCCGTCCACGCGACGACGGCGTCCCACAGACGCACGGCCGCATCCCCGTACGGCGGGTCGACGAGCACCGGCCCGAACAGACACTGACCGTCCGGAAAGAACAATGTCGGGACGCCGTAGCCCTTGGCATCCACGACGCGTTGGTGCTCGGCGCGTACCTCGTCGTGGGTGGTGGGGTCGTTGATCGCCGCATCGACCAGATCGGGGTCCATGCCCAACTCGGCCAGCAGATGACGGGCGACAGATCTCTCGTGCGGCTTGTGTCCTTCGACGTGCAAGGCACGACCGGCCCGGGCGTACCACGCATCGAGGTCGGCCATCGACGAGCGCCGCAGCAGCGCGCCGATACGCATCATCGACCACCCGTAAGACCATTCACGTTCCCACGGATGCTTCTTGCCCTCGACGCGGTTGATCTCCTCGAGACTGAAGAAGCGCCAATTCACCTGCAGCCCAGTCAATCTGCTGACTTCACGAATCCAGAGCGAGGTCTGGTAGGCATAGGGGCACATCACGTCGAAGTGGAAGTCGACGGACTCCGGACGCCCGGTCACATCGTGTACCGGAGGTTGCGTGCGGCGCGCTCACCGAGTTCGGCATCGCCGGTCCAGGTGATCGTGCCGGAGTCGATCGGGCCTTGGGGATCGATGCGCCCGCAGGCCAACTGGATGAACGTCGTCGAGTCGGTATTCACTTCGACATCCGGATTGTCCAGGCGCTCAACCTGTTTGGCTCGTCCGTCAACGGCAACGGCGTAGTCTGCGGCTATCGGTCCACTGAGGTGGAAAACGATGCTCTTACCGTCGGGCAGGCCCACCTTCTTGCCGACGATGTAGCTCAACGAGCCCTCGACCTCAGCCAGTGCGATCTCGGCGGCCACGCCCGTGTCATCGGTCGACAGGCCCAACGGGGTGGTGATGTCGCGCTGGTGGACCCAGAAATCGAACACCCGGATCGCCATGAACTTTCCATACGTGCCCGGACCGACCGGAGTAAATGACGGGCGCTCCACATCGGCCTGCGTCAGCGCGTCCAGATCGCGCCGGCGGCTGGCGAAGACCTCGCGAACCTTGTCCAGGTACTGCGCTCCGTGCAGGCCGGCGGTCTGAGCCAGGAACTCCCCCGCCCGCTCGAATGGCGGCATCGCCGTGGCATCATCGGGTAACCAGCCGACCAGCACCGCCTCGACACTGGCCAGGTGGTCGACAACCCCGCGCACGGTCCAATCCGGGCACAGTGACTGCACCTGCCACTGGGCCTCATCCAGGTCGGCACACAACGCTTCGACCGCCGAATAACAGCTGTTCAACGCGGCGCGAAGCTCATCGACGCTGCGCGTCGCCGTTCCTGATGCCATCGTGGAAACCTCCGTAGCTGAAGAATGCCGGGGCAAACACCCCGGAACCTACATTAGTAGATCACTGCAGATAATCTAGTTGGCGTGTGTCGGCCGTAACCGCGGAGGATTACCGTCGAACCGTCTACTATTTCGCCCATGGATGCTCCCCCCATCAAGCGTGGCCGGGGTCGTCCCCGGATCCATGAAGACGACGTCCTCCTCGAGGCTGCGTTCAAGGCGTTCGCGGCCGATGGCTACGAGGGTATGTCGGTGCGGACGGTGGCAACCGGACTCGGACTGAGCCACGGTGCACTGAACCGGCGCTTCGGCAGCAAATGGGAGATCTTCGAAGCCTCGATCACCCACGGCTTCACGACGATGATCGCCGCGATGGCGGAAGACCGGACCGCGCGACCGGTGCCGGCCGACGACCTGGCGGAGGTCCGCGAGACGATCCGCAGTTTTATGGTGGTTAACGAACATCGGCCCGAGTTCTGCCAGCTGATGAATATGGAGGGTCTGCGCCGCACCCCGCAACTCCAGGTGATCATGGCGGCCAGCCTCGACGCCCTCATTCCCCATCTCAGCGCACTGCTACGCCGATTGGAGACGGCGGGATTGATCTACCCCATCACGATTCGGGCATTGTTTTTTCTGGTGGCCCACGGCGCCGAAGCGGCATTCAGCCTGACGGGGATCGCGTCGTACTTCGATGACCTAGACGGCCCGCTCGATGCCAAGGCTCACATCGAGGCGATGACGGACCTCATCATGCGTGGCATCACCCGCTAACGGCCAGCAGCGCGGTCAGATGCCGACTTTGTCATCACGCTACGCGTTTCAGGTTAGATCTGCGGCCTAGTAAATGCTGCTGCGCAGCACGATCTCGGCGGCCAGTTGAGCCGTCGACTCCGCGGCGTTGCGCCGCCCGGCGAACTCCACCAGACGGAAGTCACCGTAGACGTAGCGCTGGCTGGCCCGGACCATCGCCCGGGCCGCCGGGTTAGTGACTAGTGCCGTGGTATTCATCTCCACCGACGGGCAATCCGCGTCCCGGATCACACCGTGCGGGTCGGGAACCCGCGGATGCCCGCGGTCGATGACCACCAACCCGGTAAACCGGTCGGGCCGAGTCGCGGCCGCTTCCCACGCCATTTCGGCCCCGAACCGGTCACCGACCAGGACCGCCCACGGCACCTCAAGGGTGTCGAGCACGGAAACGACGGCTTTGGGATGCAGCCGGGGATCTGCCCCGATCACCACTGTCCGCACGGAGGCGATATGCAGCCGCTGACACAGCGCGTCGTAGGCGGCAGGTGCATGTTGGGCAGCGCCCAATACGACGATGTAGGGCCCCTTGTCCGGGCCGGTGACACTCACCGGCACCGGGAACCCGTCGACAGTCATCAGCGTCGCAGGCATGGGCCCACGTTACTGCGGATCACACCATCGCGGACCGGTTTCCGAAATCAGATCAGGCCGAGCGAATTCGGGCGACCTGTTTGCTGAACACATCCAGGAACGTCTGCGGCAGTTCAGCTTTCGGCCCGATTCGTGGGTTACTGGCCGGTAGCGAAATCCCGAAAACCGCACGGCTGCCCACATTTCGGAAGGCCATGTAGATAGTGCTCGACGAGCCATGCAACGTCATGGTCTGCTGGTAGCCCAAACCACCCGGCTCGAGTCCGGGTAACTCCGCAGTGATGATAGGAATTCCCGGGGACTCGGGATCGAAGAAGGCCTCGAACTTCGCACAGCGACTGGCCTCGGCTTCGAGCTTGCCCAGGTCCAAATTCCACGACAACAGCGTCATCGCGATCCTCGCCCCGTCGTAGGACACGGCGTACTTCGTCGCGCTACCCGGACCACGCTCGGCCGATTGTGCGATCACATTGGTGAGCGCGTTCGAGCATCCCTGCGGCCGAGACAGCATCGGGCCGGGCTCCCCCGCGCCGTCGGGTTGTCCGGGCTCTTCTGGGATCCGGTCGTATTGCACGCCGGCCGGAAAATCGGACTCCCGCAACATCGCTTGCTCCAAGACTGCGCCCGGCCAGGTCGCGGTGCCAACCACCGTGGTGGCGCACCCGGTCATCAGCATGGCCGCGGCCAGAACCACCGCCCCAATCCCGCGACCCGACATGGGCTTCAGGGTAGGTGATCCAACGCGCTGGTGATGGTCGGGCGAGTCGGTGTCGAGCCGTCCAGCAATCCCAGCACGGCGTTCAGGTCCAGGTGGGTCGTCAGCAGGTCGGCCATGACATCGAGTTGAGCGTCCCGGCGCGCGGACACGCTGACATCCGGGGCAACCAGGAATCCGGGGCGATCTGCTGCGGCGACCGTGAGCCAGTTGCGCCGGAAAGCGTCATTGTCGAGCAGTCCGTGCCAGTGGGTGCCGAACACGCGACCGCGGACGTAGCCCTGCGCGACGCCTTCGGCCTCGAACCAGGTGGCCTCCGTGCAGCGAGCCACCTGGCCGTGATGGATCTCGTAACCGGCAAGGGGGGCTTCCCAGTACCGGAGTTCCTTGTCCTCAGCGAAGATGATGTCGGCATCGAGTAGGCCGAGACCTTCGACTGTGCCACTTCGGCTTTCAACCCCATCTTCGATTCGTCGGCAGAGCATCTGGAACCCTCCGCAGATGCCCAACACCGCCCCGGGATGGGCAACGATCGCATCAGCCAGACCGCGCTCGCGCAGCCAACCCAGATCGGCGACGGTGGCCTTGCTACCCGGGATGACGATCACGTCGACGTCGGCCAGGTCCGAAGGTTCGCTGACCCACCGGACCAGCACCCCCGGCTCGCAGGCCAGTGCCTCGATATCGGTGGAGTTCGAGATCCGCGGCAGCCGGATGGCCCCGACCCGCAGGACCTGGTCACCGAGCGGGGGCGCCGGCACCCCGACGATCTCTCCGGCCACGACCGACAGCGAATCCTCGGCGTCCAGCCACAACTCGTCGCTGTAGGGCAGCACGCCATAGGTCGGCCGGCCGGTGAGCGCGGCCAGTTGGTCCAGGCCCGGTGTCAGCAGGGCCGGATCGCCGCGAAACTTGTTGACGATGAAACCCGCGATGAGCGCCTGATCCTCTCGGCACAGCACGGCGACGGTGCCGAACAGATGAGCCAGCACCCCACCCCGGTCGATATCTCCGACCACGACGACAGGCAGGTTCGCCGCGCGCGCGAGGCCCATATTCGCCAGATCGGTTGCGCGCAGGTTGATCTCGGCGGGCGACCCGGCGCCCTCGCAGATCACCACATCGAACTCGGCCCGCAGACCGGCGAGTTCCTCGGCGACCACGCCGGCTAAATGATCGCGATGGGTGATGTAGTCGGTCGCGCTGACGGTGCCGATCGGCCTACCACGCACCAGCAGTTGGGAGGTGCGGTCGCTGCCGGGTTTAAGTAGCACTGGATTGAACCGCACACTCGGCGCCAGACCGGCGGCTCGGGCCTGCATGCCCTGGGCCCGGCCAATCTCACCACCAACTCCTGCCGCATCCAGGGCGACAACCGAGTTGTTACTCATGTTCTGCGCCTTGAACGGCGCAACCCGAATCCCCTTGCGGGCCAATAGCCTGCACAGGCCCGCGACCACCATCGACTTGCCGGCATCGGAGGTGGTGCCGGCGATCAGAAGTGCCCCGCCGGTCACTCTTCCCCGCCGAGCAGACAAAAAATCGCACTCCCGAGGGCCCAATCGTGCGAGTTTGTGCCTGCTCGCGGGAAGGGAACAGCCATCACGGCAGCGTCAGGATCTCGGCGCCATCCTCGGTCACCACGAGGGTGTGCTCGAACTGTGCCGTCCACCTGAGATCCTTGGTGGCGACCGTCCAGCCGTCGTCCCAGATCTCGTAGTCCAGCGATCCCAGATTGATCATAGGTTCGATGGTGAACGTCATACCCGGTTCCAGCACCGTCTCCACACTGGGCTGGTCGTAGTGCAAGACCACCAGGCCGTTGTGGAATGTGGTTCCGATGCCGTGGCCGGTGAAGTCACGAACGACGTTGTAACCGAAGCGATTCGCATATGCCTCAATGACCCGGCCCACCACCGACAGCGACCGGCCGGGCTTGACTGCCTTGATGGCCCGCATCGTCGCCTCCTGCGTGCGCTCCACCAGCAGGCGGTTTTCCTCACTGACGGCGCCGGCCAGGAAGGTCGCATTGGTATCGCCATGCACGCCATCGATATAGGCGGTGACGTCGATGTTGACGATGTCGCCGTCGGCCACGACGGTCGAATCCGGGATGCCGTGGCAGATGA
>Ga0114960_10004487_pt1 | contig 10440 bp, 9 predicted proteins | sample C_130625_MF_Meta_FD_92637 | JGI IMG/M metagenome (GOLD analysis project Ga0114960, IMG submission 92637) | Freshwater microbial communities from Lake Croche, Canada to study carbon cycling - C_130625_MF_MetaG | ecosystem: Environmental > Aquatic > Freshwater > Lake | place: Lake Croche, Canada...
AAATCAACTGAGAAAATAATTAATAAATTAATTAAAAAATATATATTTATAAGAAAAAAATATTAATATATAGGAAAAAAATATTTAAAATATTATAAATTTCAGTGTTTTTAAAAAAAAAGTATTTTTCAATAACTTACCGATATAAATATATAGAGTAATTAGTTTTAAATCTCAATGTAAATAAATTTAATTTTTAGGTGAATTAAATTTATAATTTTTTTGCGGTTTGTCAAAATTTTTTTCTAACTATAGAATATATAAAAAATGACTGGAGGTCTCATGCAACTCGTAGCCTATGGCGCTCAAGACGTTTACCTTACTGGTAATCCACAAATCACCTTTTTCAAAGTAGTTTACAGAAGACACACCAACTTCTCTATGGAAGCTATCGAACAAACATTCAACGGTACCGCTGATTTCGGTAAAAAAGTTACCTGCACTGTTTCCAGAAACGGTGATCTTATCCACAGAATTTACTTACAAGTTACTCTCCCAAGAGTTGAAGCAACTGTTTCATCTGCCTTCTTCAGATGGGTCAATTTCATTGGTCATTTCCTTATTAAATCTGTTGAAGTCCAAATCGGAGGTCAAAGAATTGATAAACAATACGGTGATTGGCTCACTATCTGGAATGAACTTTCCCTTCCTCCTGGATTAAAAGCCGGTTATGATAACATGGTTGGTAACACTGTTGCTCTTACCGGAACTGGTCTCCAAAGAACTGAAGCAACTACCCTTTATGTTCCTTTCCAATTCTGGTTCTGCAGAAACCCTGGTCTTGCTCTTCCTCTTATTGCCCTTCAATACCACGAAGTCAAGATCGAACTTGAATTCAGACCTAAAGCTGAATGCTATGTTTCCACAGCTGGTTCATTAAACAGCTGCGGTGTATCTGTTAATGGAACTCTTGATGCATTCTGTGTCCCATCCCTTGAATACGCCACCCTTTTCATTGACTACATCTACCTTGATACTGATGAAAGAAGAAGATTCGCTCAAACTAGCCATGAATATCTCATCGAGCAGCTTCAATTCACCGGCGATGAAAGTACAGTAAACACAAATGTTAAGGTTAAACTTAACCTTAACCACCCAGTAAAGGAATTAATCTGGGTAGTTCAAAGAGATGATGTTGTCAAACTTGGTTACAACCAATGGAACAACTACACTGATGACTTTGATGCTGATTCTGGTTACTACAACGTTAATTCATCTGGTCTTCCTGATCCTTCCCAACTTGTTTTCAGCAATGTCGAAGATTCTACCAATGTCTTCCCTTTTGTTGGAACCCAAGCTCTTGATGCTGAATATCTCCAATATTTAACTCAAGCTGGTCTTCAAGTTGGTGCTGGAGGAATCTCTGCTGGTACTTCCAATGCCCAAATCAGACCTGTTTCCCTTCCTGCTGGTCCTGGTCCTAACGCCAATAACTTGGCACCAACTGATTTCGGAGCCATTACCACTGCCGGTGATTACTCTGATCACGCTGGTTTCGGACCAATCAATGCCGGAAGAAACCCTGTTGTCCGTGCTAAACTCCAACTTAATGGTCACGATAGATTCCAAGAAAGACTTGGTTCTTACTTCAATCTTGTCCAACCTTACCAACACCACACTAACATTCCTATTACTGGTATCAACGTCTATTCTTTTGCCCTTAAACCTGAAGATCACCAACCTTCTGGTACTTGCAACATGAGCAGAATTGATAACGCAACTCTCCAATTACAATTAACTCCTAAAGCCGCTTTAGGATCCAAGATTAGAGTTTATGCTACCAATTATAATGTGTTACGCATAATGAGCGGCATTAAACAGATTTTTACAATGAATTTATTATTAAAAAGTAAATTTTCCAAAATCACCTGTGCCGAACAGTTGGCTGCCAATTTAGTTATTTGCTCACTAAATTGGATAAACAGTGTAAAGCAAATATGTGTTCCAATGAGGAATACATTATATAACCAGCTAGTCTCTTTCTGACTATCTTTTGATAATCAATTTGAGGCAACATTTCTAAATTGCGGGGACTTCCTGAGAGCCTTTTCTACTACTTTATTATATGAAAATATAGTAAAAACCTGGGGTAATGACCTAAGGCATAGTAATAACGAAAAGGATTGGATAATCCGCAGCCAAGCTCCTAAGTACGCTACTGCAAGTATATGGAGAAGGTTCAGAGACTACAATGATATGGGCTTGAAGAATTTAGCAAATTCTAATGAGAGCTTAAGGTATAGTCCAATTTTTGTATGAAAGTACAATAATCCAAAGGGGCGGATTGGCATACTCGAATTAAGTATTTTATACAATACTTTATTGTGTATGTTTTTAAATTTAAAAAACTATAAAAATGTTCTTATCTTTATATAATTCTTATAAAATATATTATTTATTAAATAATTTAATAAATAATCTTTGTTTGTTTTTCTAATAATAAGATAATTTAATAAAAATAACTTCAATATATTAATTATATTATATATACTTATCCATATATTATTTTTATAGTATATTTTTTTAATTCTTTCATTAATTCATTATATTTTTCTAAAGCAGTTTTTTCAGTACTTCTTGATGACTTTATTATTTTAATTTCCTTAGATATTGGATTTTTATAAGAATAACTAAAATATTCTTTACTTCTATATGTTATTTTACCATTTTTTAATTTATTTTTTTCATTTTCTAATCTATATTCCATATTTCTTGGTAAAATAATATTTTCCATACCATCTGGTCTATTTTTATTATATTTACTTTCTTTTCTCTTTTCATATGGTTTATTTTCATTTTGTACTGATTGAGTTTCTAATCTTAAATTTAATAATCTATTATCAAGTTTATTTCGATTTATATGATCTACTGACAATCCATCATCTTCTCCTCCAAATCTATTCATTAAAAAACAATGCATACTTATTTGTTTTTTATTAATTTTTGAATATATATATCCAACTTTACAATAATACCAACTATTTTTAATATTTTTTATCTTATCAATACTATCTAAGTCAATTTTAACAATCTTATTTCCACAATTCATTATATAATACTCATCATTTGTTTCAATATTTAATACATTCCAATATTTATTTTTTTCAATTCCAGTATATTTACCAATAGTTGATATTTTACCAACATATTCATCTATAATAATATGCTCTTCTTCAATTAAATTTATAAATCCTTCATTGTCTATGTTTTCATCTTCATCTATTTCAAAATTTTCTTCCATAATTTCAAACTAAAATAAAATATAAACTTTAAAATATTATAAATCAAATTTTTTTAATTTATTAATAATTTAAAAAAAATTGAATATATTTAATTTTATAAATTATAAATTCATAAAACCTAATATAAAATGAATATCATTGAAGATAATAAACAAAAAATTGAATTATATAAAAATAAACCCATTCATTCATCTTATATAGCTGGTCTACTTGATGGAGATGGAACAATTTTTATTAGAAAAATAAATGATGGGTTTCAATCAGGAATTTCTTTATGTCAATCTAGAACAAATATTTTACAAATTTTAAGATTTAATTATGGAGGTATTATTACCAAACCAACTAATATATTTACACAAAATATATTTAATGAATATGGTTATTATGATATAAATAATAAAAGAAACTCTTATACATTAATTATTAGGTCGAATGAATATGAATTTTTATTAGAATATATTAAAGACTCTATTATTTTGAAAAAAAATCAAATTAGTTATTTGAAAGAATTTTCAGAATTAGTCAATAAACCAAATAAACTTGAAGAAAAAGAGAAATTATATTTATTATGTTCTCAACAAAATTCCACAAAAACACAAGATTCTTATGATTATTCTAAATTAAATATAGAATATATTCAAGGATTATTTGATGCAGAAGGTCATATATTTGTTTCTTTCAAAAAGAAAGATAATATAATAAGATTTACTAAAAGTGTTTATATGAAAATTACTCAAAAAAGTCATACTGGAATTCTATATGAAATACAAAAATTTTTAGGATTTGGTAAAGTTGATGGATATAATTTTTATGTAGATAATTTTGATGATTGTAAAAAATTCGTTATCTTAATAAAAGATGGTCTTATTATTAAATATAATCAAATTATTGCATTTGAAGAATATTTAAAAACATATATAAATAAAAATGAAAAATATACTGATATAATTCATCAAGAAAGAGAACGCTTATATAAAATTATTAATATGGAAAAACATCAAATTGAAGTTTATGAAAGTATTGAATATGACCCAAAACAGGGACTAAATTTAAAAATAAATGAAAAAAATGAACAAATTAAAATTGAAAAAGAAATTAAACTTTATACACATACAAAGGTCATTCAAAGCGAAAAAAAAATGGGTTTATTGAATCCAAACTATGGAAAAGAAATGTCAGAAGACCATAAATCAAAAATATCTATAACTAATATGGAAGTTAAAAGAGGTGAAAAATATAGTGATGAAAAAATAAAAGAAATTTTTAATTTAAAAGGAGGAATAATGCTTCAAAAAGATGTTGCAGAAAAATATGATTGTAATAGAGAAATTATTCGTAGAATATGGAATGAAGAGATGGTTTCATCTGACCATCCAAATTATGGAAAATGTAAAGATAATAAACCTAAAAAAGATACTATAACGTCATCTCAAAAAACATCAGAAACAAAGAAAACCCTTGATAATGATGTATATATAGAAATTGTTTTATGGAAAAAGAAAAAATTAAATAATGAAAAATTAGATGGTAAACTAATTAGTTCTCCAAAATTATCTGAATATTTATCAAAAAAATATGAACAGAAAGTTACAGTTGACATAATTAAAAATATATGGTGTGGAAAAACAAAATTACATGATTTTAATTTTAAAGATAATAATGAAATAAGTTATGATGAATATTTAGAGATTATTTCATCTAAATAAATTAAGTTTTAATTGATTATAAATAAAACATATTCATTTATTTAAAATTGCTTAATTCTTTCATGACAGAATATATGAGATTATAACAAATCTATATTAATCCCATATAATCAATCAGAAAGAGTTTAAAATATAAAAATTGATTAATTAAAATATTAAATAATTAAATAATAAATAATAAATAATAAATAATAAATAATAAATATTATTTAATATTAAAAATGAAAGAATATATTATTCATGGAACAGTTGAACAAAATTTAGAAAATATACTAAAAGATGGTTATATTACTCCAAATAATGAAAAAGCTGATACAATGCTTAATGAAAGTCCAAATCAAATATTTACTCAATTAGTATATATTGATATTCATGCTCAAGAAATTGATAAACAACAAAGACCATTTTATGGAAATTGTGCAATAGTTTTAGATAAACAAATATTAAAAGATTATCCTTTTTATGCATGTACAATAGGGTCTTTTCATAATAATTTTAATAATGCTTTTGAATCGAATGATCCTGATATATTATATAAAAGTCATGGTAAATTAAAAAGAATGCCAAATCTAAAAAAATTAAAAAACTATATTAATAATTATATGAAAGAAAATGACCACTTTATATATAGTCACGAAATTCTTTTTAATAAAAAAATTTTTCTAAAAAAATATTGTTTATGTATTATTTATAGCGGTAATCATATATCAGATAATATAATTAATTTATCAGATAAATTGAAAATACCTATAAAACAATTTCGTAATGTTGATAAATTTTTTTATCCTGGAATGAATAAATTTATTGATTTAATTGAAAGTTAATTTATATAAAATTAAGATGTTTTATTATAAATTTTTAGGTTATAAATCATATTTTAGGATATATAAAAAAATAGAATTATATATTTTAATTCATAATTAAAAATAGTTAGATTATTTTAATTTAATAAATTGATAAATTTTATTTATAACATTAAATATATTAAAATCTTTTTCCTCAGGTTTATACCTTATAAAATATATATCTTTAATTTCTAGTTTAATATTATTTTCTCGTATAATATCGTTATTTTTCATTAAATCTCTATAATGACCAGTCTCATCACATTCAATTGCTAATTTATATTTTGGGAAATATAAATCAATAAAGTATGGTTTAATGTTATATTGTTGTATCATTTCTTCACCTTTAAATGATTGTAATATACATTTTAACGTATCTGTTTCAACGGAAGTATAAATTTCATTATTTAAATTTATATCTAAATCATTTGCAATTTCAATAATATTTGGTTTCCTTGTTTTACAAAATAATTTTAATAAATCATCATAGTTAATATATATAACATTTTTAATACCTGTTTTTGAAGGTCTTCTAATTAAAACTTTATTTTTATAATTTATAATACTATCTCTAATATTTTTAATATTTAATAACTTCCCTATATCATTCGCACAATATAAACAAGTATTATCATCTTCATTTATTATAACTCTACAATTATATTTTGTTTCTAATATCTTAGCTACTGTAATATTTTTATTCATAAATAATTTATATTATATAAAAAATAATAACTTTTATAATTCAATTTTTAATTAATTTATATAAAATTCAATTGTTTTATTATAAATTAACTACTATTTAAAAACAATTTAATAAATATATTTATAAACATGGACATATTAAGAGCATTTAAACTTTTTGATAAAGATATTCAAATAAATATTCAGGGAACACCAGAGGATCCTTTATTTCATGCAAAACAAATAGGTAATTTACTTGAAATAAGTAATATTAAAGATAATATACGTGATTTTACTGATGATGAAAAGGTGGAGAGGATCTTCTACTCCCTTGGAGGACCACAAAAAACAAACTTTTTAACAGAAATTGGACTTTATAAATTATTGGGCCGTTCTAGAAAACCAATTGCCCATACTTTTCAAAAATGGATGATAAATACTATTAAAGAAATAAGAATTAATGGAATGTATAAATTAAAAGAAGAAAATGAAGTTGATAAACAATTAATGATTCAAAATTATGATTTAATGACACATAAAAATCTTATTAAAGCATATGACCAAAAAAATGTTATTTATTTATGCAGATTAAAATATTTAGATGATAAAAAAATTGTAAAAATAGGTTCTACACAAAATATTAAAGAAAGAATGAGTCATATGAATGGTCAGTTTGAAAATATTGAAATAATATTAATTGATATTATTGAAATTAATAATTATAGAAAGTTCGAAAAATATTTACATAATGATGATTATATTAAAAATTATTCATATCCACTAACCAAAAGAGATGGTACATTATCAAAAGAAACCTATTTAGTTAATGACGAAGAATTAAAGCAATTTACTAAAATTATTAATGAAAATAAAAAGATGTATCAAGATGTTAATACAAAAGATATTGAAGAATTAAAACTACAGCAATTAGAAAAAGATATTGAAAAAATAAAATTAAAAAATGAATTTGAAATAGAACAAATGAAATTAAAATTTGAATTAGAACTAAAACAAAAAGAATTAGATTATAAAAATAAAGAACTTGAATTAGAACTATTAAAATATAAAGTTGATAATAATATATTAAAATATGAAGAACAGAAAAAATCAGAAGAAGACGATGAAAATTACAAATCAGATGATGATTTAGATTTAACAAAAACAAATTTTAAATTAAAACCTCGTTCTTACGGAAATAAAAGTCCAAAAGTATATCAATATAATCCTGATGACTTATCTAATCCCATTAAAGTATATGATAGTCCTTCTGAAGTAGAACGTTCAAAAGAATTAGAAATTTCACCAGCACCATTAAGAAATGCATCAAAAAATAATACTATTTATAAAGGTTTTAGATGGTTATTTTTAAATAGAAATGAAACTGTCCCTGAAAAGATTGAAGAAACAGTTATTGTTAAACATCAATCTCCTGAAATTAAACTTATTGCAATGATAGATATAAAGAAAACAAAAATATTAGAAGTTTTTAATACTCAAAAAGATGCCGTTGCAGCTAGAAACCTAAAGTCGAATTCCTTTACTCGTGCTATTAAAGACTATTCAATTTCATCAGGTCACTACTGGAAGTATTTTCAAGATTGTTCTGAAATGATGAAAACTGAATTTCTAAAAAATAATAAATTACCTGAAAAATTTGTTCATACTTCTGGAAAAATGGTTCAACAAATAGACCCAAAAACAAAAGAAGTATTAAAAACATATAATTCAAATAGAGAAGTTATAAAATTATTTCAAATGTCAACTACTAAATTAAAACAATGTTTTGATTCAGGAGAAATTCATAATGGTTATATCTGGAAAAAAGTTGAATAAATATATTGAAAAAATAATTTATGTTTTTCAAAAAAATAATTTAAAATAGATTATAATATATTATTTATTATTAAAATATATATAAATAAATAGTATTTCGAAAAAAATTAATCTTTCAAAGCATGAATAAATCTGCAAAATAATTATTACTATTTGTTTGAAGTAGATCTTCCTAATAAAGATTTATTACGAAGTATATATGAAATTTCAACATATTAAATTAATATAATAAAATTATAATTAAAATATATTATATTTATCCTAATATAATATATTAAAATTATATATATTTAAAATATATAGTAATGAATTTATTTAATATAGTTAATAAAGGTACTTATTTTGGAACATATCATTATAGACATAATATTTTTTCATTTATATTAAGACTATTGTTTTACATAATTCCTGCAGTTATACTTGGTTATTATACTGATATAGTTGTAAAAATAATAGAATTAAATAAAATATTTGGAACTGTTCATATTTATTATATTTTATTACAAACATTATTAATTATATTGACATTATATTTATTTGTGATATTTTTTGAAGATTACTTAAATGAATTTCAGGAAACAACTGCAGGTGCTTATTTTGTGGTTTTATATTTTGGAATACAAACTAATTATATGTTTATGCTTAGAGAATTTATGAATTCAATTACTAAAGTTAAGTTATAAAATAATAAATATATTATACTATAATAATAGATGAATAATCAAAATATATTTAACATAATGAATAATTTTGTAATTTTAAATAATAATTATTATCCGTGTTGAAATTTATAATCTTAATCACATTACAAGAATATTAAAAAAATTTATAAATGTTCGTAATCTATGTATAAATATAATACACGAAATAAATACAGATTTAACTAATATATTAAATAAATATGGTGGTTTTCATTAAAAAAATTTGATTAATTTAAATATAATATTATTAATATAAATAAAATTAATTTTATGATTATGAACACTGAAGAAAATAAATATTATTCTCAACTTACTAAATATCCAAGAATCTACAATGATGTTTATTGGGGAAATTTTGTATATGAACCATCGTCGGTTCATAATATGATAAATGGTAATATTATAGAAAATCGAAATAAATTTGTTGAAGATTACAATATTAAAAGTAGACCTAAAAATGGTATTCCATATAAAATAAAAGAAAAATATATAACTACTATTCAAGAAAAAGAAGGAAAGATATTTGACCATATTGAATACTATTATACTCATGATAAAAAATATATTCTTGTAAGTAGTCCATATAATGATAAAGATGAAATATATAGTAATTTAGGATGGGAGAAAATAAACAAATTATATTGTACTTGTGCATCTACTTATATAAAATTTATTAATTAAAAATAAATATTATTTCATTATAAAATATGATTACTTAAAAATAATTAAATGATAGTTAATATATGCTTTTTAATGTCTAACTTACCAGAAGATGTTATTCAAATTATATTTGAATATTTAGGAAATTGGAAAAAACGAAATGGAAAATGGATATCTCTTATTCACAATGATGACAGAAGAATTAAAATATTAGATGATTATATTAAAATGAAAGAAAAAAATAAAAATTATTTTATGTATAATTCTGAATATAAAATTACATATTATACATTTCCATTAAATAATAAAGAATCTTTGTTTGAATTTGTTTGTCTTAATGCTAATGATAGCAAATCTTTAAATCTCAAAAATATATATAAAGTAAATTACCTTTGTAAAAAAACACATACTTTTATATATAGAAATGGATTTGATTCTTATGGTAGTAAAAAAATATTTATAAATATTACAAAAATGGATATTTATGTACTTATAATATTGCTTAGTTTTTTATTCTATTTTTCAATCATATTGAAAAAAATTAAATTTTTTGAAAATCAAGAAAAGCTTAAAATACATCCTTATGAACTTATAATAAGAACACATCAAATTTTATTACATCAATAAATTATTTATTACATCAATAAATTATTTATTTTTTTATTATATTTATTAATAAATCAATAATATTTTATTAATAAAAAATATTATTTTAAAAATATAATTATTTAATTATTTATAAATTAAAAAATTAAAAAAAATATAAAAT
>Ga0114960_10004488_pt1 | contig 10439 bp, 12 predicted proteins | sample C_130625_MF_Meta_FD_92637 | JGI IMG/M metagenome (GOLD analysis project Ga0114960, IMG submission 92637) | Freshwater microbial communities from Lake Croche, Canada to study carbon cycling - C_130625_MF_MetaG | ecosystem: Environmental > Aquatic > Freshwater > Lake | place: Lake Croche, Canada...
ACCCCTGAGCACGAAGCCGCTCCACTTCTTCGGCGACCTCGGGTGGCGGCGTGGTGCGTCGCGCGGGCGGAAGGACACTCGAGAACAATTCCGGGTCCATCAATGCTGAGCGCACCAGTGGCCAGGTGGTGACGAAGAAAAGCCCGGGGGTATCGGGAATCTCGAACACCGGTGCCTCTGAGCGCATGAGGGCGTAGGCGGGGTACGGATCCTGATAGAAGGACTCAGAGTGCGGGTCAAAGCCCGTCAGTGTTGTCACGCGCTCACGCTAGGCCAGAAACTGGAGGCTGACAATAGAAACCCGAAAGCCTAGGCTCCGACCATGTCGATCGATTGGGCTGCGCTGCACGAGGCTGCCGTGGCCGCACTTCCGCACTCGTACTCGCCCTACTCGAACTATCCGGTGGGCGTGGCCGGGTTCGCCGACGATGGGCGCATGGTCTGGGGCGCCAATATTGAAAATGCGTCGTACGGACTCACCCTGTGCGCGGAGTGCTCGATGGTGTCGCATCTGTTCGCCACCGGTGGCGGTCGACTCGTTGCGGTGGCGTGCGTAGACGGCAACGGCGATCCACTGATGCCATGCGGCCGGTGCCGTCAGTTGCTGTACGAACATGGAGGTCCCGACATGCAGCTCATGACACCAGAGGGCGTGCTGACTATGCGTTACGTACTGCCGCAAGCCTTCGGTCCAGAGCACCTCGGACGTTAGGGCAGGTCCAGCGCACTGGAAACGTCCGCGCGAAGGCGGTGCATGCGCTGGGCCGCTTCGTCGCGAGAGCTCACGAGGTCGTCCGACACGGGCATAACGACCTGCAGATAGCACTTGAGTTTGGGTTCGGTGCCACTGGGGCGAACGATCACGCGAGCGCCGTCCAACACGAAGCGCAACCCGTCAGTGGCGGGCAGTTCTGCGGACCCTTCTTCCAGATCATCGAATCGCTGAACGGGTAGACCGGCGAGTGACGTGGGTGGGTGAGCACGCAGTCGCGACATCGCGTCGCGAATCTGTGCGCGGTCGGTGACGCGCACGGAGACCTGCGAGGTGAGATACACACCATGAACAAGAGCAAGGTCATCGAGCACGTCAGTCAACGTCCTGCCTAGCGACTTCATGTGCGCCGTGAGCTCGAGAAGAACAAGTGCTGCAGTGATTCCGTCCTTGTCGGACACCACGGTCGGATCCACGCAGTAGCCCAGAGCCTCCTCGTAGCCGAACGTGAGTTCCGGCACGCGCGAGACCCACTTGAAACCCGTAAGAGTTGCGGCGTACCTGACACCCGAGTCGAGCGCAATCTCCCGGAGCATGTCGCCGGACACGATCGACTGTGCGAGCGCACCGTGCGGCGTCTGACCCAGCCGTCGCTGTCGTTGAATCGACCACCAGCCGAGCAGCCAGCCGATCTCGTCGCCCGTCAGCATGCGCCAATCCCCCTGGTGGGGCACCGCTGCCGCACATCGATCCGCATCGGGATCGTTGGCGATGACGATGTCCGGCTGCGTGATGCGAGCCTGTGCGAGTGCCAGGTCCATGGCACCGGGTTCTTCGGGATTGGGAAATGTCACGGTGGGAAACAGCGGATCAGGTTGTTGCTGGGCGGCAACTGTCATGGGGGCAGGGAATCCAGCCTCGATCACGACGCGGCACAAAACGTCACCGCCGACGCCATGCATAGCCGTGGACACTGCCGTGACATCTCGCGGACCCGGTGGCAGCAGGCTCACGGCTCGTTCGATGTAGGCAGCCAGCACTGAGTCGTCCATCGTCACGAAGTCGTCGCCAAGGGGAATCAGGGAGAGCGGACCGACCTGGCCGATGCGTTCGGCAATGTCCCGGTCTGCCGGGGCAACGATCTGCCTGCCATCCCCGAGGTAGACCTTGTAGCCGTTGTCCTGCGCAGGGTTGTGCGACGCGGTCACCATGACGCCGGCGGCTGCGCCAAGGTGTCGGATCGCGAAAGCGAGCACCGGCGTAGGCATCGGGCGCGGCAGGACCATAGCGGAAATTCCCGCGCCACTCATCACCCTGGCTGTGTCATGCGCGAAGACGTCGGAGTTGTGCCGCGCGTCGTAGCCGATGACGATGGAATCGCCTCCGTTGGCGCGCACATACGACGCAAGTCCCGCAGCCGCGCGCATGACGACCATGCGATTCATGCGATTGCTACCTGGGCCTAGGCGACCGCGCAGGCCAGCTGTGCCGAATTCAAGCGTCCCCGCGAAAGCATCTTTCAATGCATGCAGGGCCGCTGCATCGCCTGCACTCACCTTGGTCGTCAGCTCGCGAAGCTGGTTCGCGGTGTTCGGATCGGGATCTTCGTCCATCCACGCGTCGGCGCGTGCCAGCAGATCGTCGAGGTCAGTATCCGGAACCACCGGTGCCTCCGGTAACGATGGCGACGGAAGCCGAGGCACCGACTCGATCAGCGCCGGCTGCCAGCATGCGCTCGGCGTCGTCGCGTGTGCGAATTCCGCCCGACGCCTTCACGCCGAGGAGGTCACCCACGACCTGTCGCATCAATGCGATGTCTTCGACGGTAGCGCCGCCCAAGCTCATACCGGTCGACGTCTTTACGTATGCCGCACCCGCGCGACGTGCGAGCAGGCAGGCGACAACCTTCTGCTCATCGGTCAGCAGGCAGGTCTCGATGATGACTTTGACGGGACGACCGTCCGCCGCCCCTGCCACGCCCTGCATGTCCTCGAATACACCGGCGATGTCACCCGAGAGCAGCGCACCGATATCCATGACCATGTCGATCTCGTCGGCGCCTTCCTCCACAGCGATGCCTGCCTCACGCGCTTTGGCGCGGCGCGTCATGGCACCAAGGGGAAATCCCACAACCGAACAGGTGAGCACACCGGATCCGCGCAAGGTCTCGGCGACCGTAGCCACCCAGCGACTGTTCACACACACCGATGCGAACTGATGTTCCAAGGCCTCTTGGCACAGGTGAGTGACCTGCTGCATCGTTGCGTCGGCTTTGAGGAGGGTGTGGTCGATACGCCCGGCCAACGTTGCCGATTCGCGCACAGCGGTGGGGCGAACGACGTAGGTAGCCTCCGGTCCCAAAGCTGCGGAGACGATCTCTTGTGCGCGCCCGATGAGGTCCATGGTCATGTCACCCACGATAGGCGGGCAGCGCTGCCGCAAGGTAGTTGAACAGCACGCGCCCAGAATCCTCACTGAATTGGTGAAGGCGGGCGGGACTCGACGTCACCTGATCGCCGTCGAGTCGATTCAACAACGTGGCGCAGATCATGGCGAACTTCGTGAAGCCCCAGTGGTTGAGGTAGGCAGAGACAAGTGCCCCTTCCATTTCGATATTGCGCACGCCGTGCTCATGAATCCATTCCAACCAGGCGAGCTTGGAGTGCGCGGTCTCCATACGAATCGCTCCGTCGAGACGGAATTGCTCGAGGAAGAACTCATTCGCGGCCACCGTCTTACCTGTGACTAGCGGGATGGCGTTCACGGCATTCGCAGCCAGAATGGCGTCGATCGTGGTTTGCGGGAAATGGCAGTCGAACCAGTACTCACCGATTCCACCATTGAGCAATCGGTAGGGGCGCAGGTCGACCATGACGGCCTCGGTTGTGAGGACAACTGTTCCGGGGTCAAGCCCCACCCCGCCACTGGTGCCGACCCGTGCCCAGAACACGTCGTCGAGTGCGTCGAGGTCCCCGCCCTTGAGGAAGAACACCAGGCGCATGAGCTCCTGCATCGCGATGGACGCGCTCGGCATTCCCATGCCGTGCGAACTGAAGAGGACGTCGGCGCAGTAGCGAGCCACGAATCGATCGGTCTTGGGGAACTCGATGATGTCGGCGCCGGCGTTGATCGTGCTCCATCGACGAGCGAATTCCTCGATGCGTTCGCCTGACCCAGCGAGGATGACCGCGCGCACACCACGCATGCGCTCCAGGAGCTCGTCACCACTGGAAACTCCGAAGTGGTAGTAGACGTCCGAATGTGATCCGTCGAGGACCCCGTTCAGAAACTCGTAGTTGATGTTCTCCGGCTTCACAGGATTTCCTCAACGTCGTGGGTAGTGGATCTGACTCTAGAGCGTTTGTGTTGTGGCCACCATGGTCTGCCTGCGAATATGACGACATGACGCGCAAGGTGAACGAACGATGAAGTTCACCCGCGCGGCGACGTTCCTCGCGGTAGGTGCGGCAGCAGCGAGCCTCGCATCTGGTCCGGCGTGGGCCGCTCCCGATGTCACCTACAACGACTCGGGCGCCATCTCTACGTGCGCAGACTCCAGTTGCCTGGCCTACTTCAGTACTCGAGATGTGACGATCAAGGCGGGGTACAACCAAGGCTTCAGTTGGTATTCACAGGCGTGGCCGTTGGTGTCGCAACCCGTGGATGGCCTCCAAATCGGACTTAGCTCGACATGGATCAACCCGGACAATGTGGCCCAACCCGATCGGGTCCAGAAGGCTTTCTGCGCCGGATCACGTATCGAGTCCTTTCGGCAGGACAGCTGGTACGGATACTTCCAAACAATCGAGGGTGGACTTGGCTGGTGGCGAAGTACGCACTTCCCCACTCGCATGCCGAAGTACGCACTCAACGGCACGCCGAATTGCTACAACACCGAGTTCGCCACACCGGGCTGGACATTTGAAGATGCTCGACCGGCAGGACGTGGCGAGACAGCACTCGTGCAACTCAGTAACACCCTGCTCATTCCACCAGACGGCTTGACGTTGGATCCGCAGTCGAGCGGTACATACCTCGGTACGGCGTGGATGAACCTGCCACTCCCGTTGGTGGGACGGCGCAGCGCGCCCACCGGGTCCAATCATTGGACTTTGTTCATGAATGCCGCGAACTTCAGTGGCCCCGTCGCGTACTGGTTGCCATCTGCATGGTCGGCGAGTTCAGCGACCAATCCCCTCATCACCGGTCTTGGTTTGGATGCCAAACCTGGATACGTAGGCAGCTTCGCATCGGAATGGAACTCCGTTCCTTACTTCTCAACAACGGACGCATCCGGTCGCGCCGTCACGCGCATGCCAACGACCCAGTTCCCGATTGACTCCGCCGGTCGCACCATATTCACGCGGGATGCTCGTTCGTACTCGTCGCGCGCATTTGCTGATGCGGTGAGGAGCTGGCTGCAGGGGCGATCGGTGGCCCCCACGACCTTTGAGTCGTCAGGCATAGCCAATCTTCCACTCCTGACGGACCCCTTGGACTTCTACCAAGATGGCCAACTCCTTGCAGGCTTGCTTGATTCGGTATCCCTTGCCTCGTTCGACGATGGAGCGGCATTTGGATTTCAGTGGCGGAACTCCTCAGGAGTAGGTCATCTCCCGACAACATTCATTCAGCGAGGCAAGGAGCGAGTCCCTGCGGGTGTCGATGCTGTGCCCGCAGCGCTCGCGCGGGCCTCGTTCCCTTCTAGCAAACCTGCGACCTTCACCTACACCAGCCCGTCGTGGTGGAGTGCGAGCAAGTCCGCATCACCTGTGTTCTCCTTGCGACTGGCCGATGGCTCGACAGTCCGCTATCGGTGGTACCGATTCGTGGATCAGCCGGCACTGCAACGTCTGTCTCTGACGCCGACTGAGTCGTTCAAACTTCAGGCAGTCGTGTCGGCAATGCATCGTGCGTGGCCCAACGGCACGCAATTCATGTCTGCGCCGAAGTCAGGTGCCTTGACGAGTATGGATCCGGCACTCATCGTCAAGCCGCCGAAGGGTATGGAGTTTGGCTACGTCCCTTACGTCATGTCGCAGGGAAATTGACAGACGCGGGGCAAATGACAAACACGGGGCAAGTCGGGGTGCCACAATCACGCCATGTCTGAACCCACGCCCGTACGCCCCTGGTCCGCTCGTCGACCGCAGAGCATCATCCTCAGCATTGCGATGGTCGCTTTGGTGGTGGCTCTCGAGATCACCGCGATTCGTTATATCCAGCAGGGCGTCGGCGCCATCGTCCCGTTCTTCCTGCTGCTGGTCTCGCCCGTGCTGGGTGGCTATTACATCTGGTACTGGAACTTCTACAAGTTTGGTGCTCAGGCGAGGTCGTACGACTGATGCGCGTTGCGTACGTCGTCCTCTATGTCACCGACGATGAGGCGTGCCGCCGGTTCTGGATTGATCAGGTAGGCATGATCGAGAAGGGTCGCAAGGAGTTCGGCGAATTCTCGATCGTGCAGGTGGGATTCACGGATCAGCCGTTCGCCTTCGAGCTTGTTCCGCTGGCGATGATGGCCGACAACCCATACGGCCTGGACCTCGCGACTCCGTCCATTGCTCTGCACGCAGACGACCTCGAGTCCTCGCGAGCGCTTCTGCTCGAGCGCGGTGTCGAAGCGATGGATATCGGCGAGCACGGCGGTGTTCGTAGCTTCGCCTTCAGTGATCCGGAAGGTCGCTGGTTCGCCGTCACGTCGTGACGAGCAGGGGAGCGGGTGACGGGAATCGAACCCGCACTGTCAGCTTGGGAAGCTGATGTTCTGCCATTGAACTACACCCGCAGCGCCTCGCGTTGGAGCCCAGCGCAGGCCAGAGAAGTATGGCCTAAGTAGAGCGAATGGCAGAACCCAGGGCGTCGAGCTGGCCCAGGATCCGGTCAGCATCTCGCTTCGCATTCAGCTTCTCGAACAGATTCATGCGAGCGGACAACAGTGGAGTTGCCTCTGCCACTCCGGCGTCGGCAGCGGCCTTTGCCGCGTCGAAGCGGGCGAGCGCCTTGGCGACCGCGGCTCGGTGAGCCGCAGTGGTGGTTGCGGCACGGATTGCGTTCACAGCAGTGTCAAGTCGAGTCATGGCGGCGTCGGCGTTGCTGATCAGGGTGGTGATGTGCGCACGTTCTTTCGCTGACAGCGTGCTGCCATATGTGTTCATGTACCCGTTGAGGAGGGATATCGCATCGCGGTGCCACGCCTGTGACTGCTGGGCCAGGGGCGATGCGGACGAGACAGTGCTGGCGGACGTTGTTGAGGCAACTCCGACGACTGCTGCACCGGTGAGCGCCAGCGTGACGCTCAGGGCAACGACGTGTCGACGCATCCCGATCAGACGCCCCGCATGACCTTTGCGTTCCCTCACCCGCCACCCACCTCTATCGTTGCCGACATGGTGCCTATCCACGAGCCGGACCCCGCGCAGACACCCGAGCCGATTCGCCAGCGCAACGTGCTCGGCAATCCTCTCGAGGTATGCAGTCTCGAACCGCTCACGGGGTTCTACCGCGACGGTTTCACGACCACCGGACCAGAGGACCTCGGTTCGCACACCGTCTGCGCCGTTGTCACAGCGGAGTTCCTCGAGCACCAGAAGTCCATCGGTAATGATCTTTCTACGCCCTACCCGCAGTACGGATTCCCGGGGCTTCAGCCGGGGGACCGCTGGGGAGTGTGTGCCGGGCGATGGCTGCAATCTTTTGAGGCGGGCATCACCTCGCCCGTGGTCATGGCCGCGACCAATGAGGCCGCCCTGACCATCGTTCCTCGCGAAGTCCTCCAGGAGTGCGCGGTGGATGTGCCCGACGACGTGTCCGCTCTTGACTGATGCTCTCTCGCCGAGGCCAGTAGCCTTCCCCCGTGCTGCTATCTGACCGCGATATCAAGGCCGAGCTTGCCGCCGGCCGCGTCGGCCTCGAGCCCTACGACGAGGCGATGATCCAACCGTCCAGCATGGACGTGCGTCTGGATCGTTGGTTCCGGGTCTTTGAGAATCACAAGTACCCGCACATTGATCCCGCCATCGAGCAGCCAGACCTCACTCGCTTGATCGAGCCCGAGGGTGATGAGCCGTTCGTGCTGCACCCGGGTGAATTCGTCCTGGGCTCGACCTATGAAGTCGTGACGTTGCCCGACGACATCGCAGGGCGCCTAGAAGGCAAGTCGTCACTCGGCCGTCTCGGTCTGCTTACGCACTCCACCGCTGGGTTCATCGACCCCGGGTTCAGTGGTCACGTGACGCTCGAACTTTCTAACGTCGCCAATCTTCCGATCATGTTGCATCCCGGGATGAAGATCGGGCAGCTGTGCTTGTTCCGGCTCTCGTCACCGGCCGAGCATCCGTACGGGTCCGCGCAGTACGGCTCGCGTTACCAGGGTCAGCGTGGCCCGACGCCCAGTCGTTCGTTCGCGAACTTCCACCGCACCCAGATCTAGCGCTACTCGTACCGCCACATGCCGCGCGCAAGGTCGTAGGAGTAGGTGCGTTCGCATGTGGGACCGCCGGTTCGCCCATTCGGCCATTGCGCCCAACTGGGATGCCATGTGCTCTCGCAGGTTTGTGTAAGCGACGCGCGCGCATAGGCCTGGAACCACGGGGGTGGAGTCGCCTGCGGCGCAGCCGTCACGGTGAGGTTTCCGGATGGGCCGAGGCCTGCCTTGATTGCGGTGACGGCCGCCACGTGCAACCCCACGCTCGCCGTTGTCAGCACCGTGAAGGTAACCACAGTCGTGACAGTGAGTACTGAGCCGCTCGAGACAGAAGCTGACAGCAGGCTCGTGTCGTAGGTCAACGTGTCGCTAGTGCATCCGCTGAACGTGATTGAGAACGTCTCACCCTGCTGGGCATTGATGGTGAGAGTTCCAGGAGTACTGCACAACACTGGATTGGGCGTCACCGTCGCCGCGAAGGCGGGCTGCGATGTCATCGGACCCACTATGGCGAGCGCCACCAACGGCACAACCGACATGCGCATCGCGCGGGTCGGGAGCGTGAAATCCATGTGCGCACAATAGGTGAGTGCGGGCGCAATAGCCTGCTCCCATGTGCACTCATAGTGAATCTCGATGATGCCGCCGGAGTCTGGGCTCGAGATCCTCGACTACGCCGACTTCGGTGTAGGCATCCGCTGGCTCGCGCAAAGACTGGTCGACGCTGACTGGATTCCCGACACGGTGCTCGGCGTGGTGCGCGGCGGACTTTTCGTCGCTGCGGGTCTGGCCTACGCACTTGACCTCAAGGACGTCCGACACGTCAACGTCGAGTTCTACACCGATGCGGGAGAGACTTTGCCGGCACCCGTGGTCGTAGGTGAGCTCCCGTACCTCGCGGACCTCGGCGGCCGGCGGGTGCTCGTCGCTGATGACGTGGCCGACACTGGCGCCACGCTGCACTTCGTTCGAGACCTGCTGCCGGTGGATGCGGACGTGCGCGTGGCTGTCCTGTACTCCAAGCCGGCCACGACTTACCTGCCAGAACTTGCCTGGCGGACCACCGATCGTTGGATCCGCTTCCCGTGGATTCAGGTTCCCCCGGTGCGGGTGCAGGAGGCCGGGCGCTCATCCGTGTGAGCGAATCTCCCCACAGGCTGCCGGTCACGCCCACGAGCCCTAACCTTGCGTCCATGATCGAGGCGCGGGCACTTCTGCGGCCGGCGCTGCTGCCGGTCCTCGTGGCAGTTGTGGTCGCGTGGGTGGTTCTCGCTGTGGCCCCGATGTCGAACTTCTGGGTGATGTGGCTGGCCATGGCCGTGGCCATGATGATTCCGTCGTCGACCCGGCCTCTGGCCCGTGCTGCATCGGGCTCTGCAGTTCGGGGGCTGATCTTTTCGTCCGGGTACGTGGCGGTGTGGGCTGCCGCCGGGATCCCGGCGTTACTGATCCTGCGCGCGGTGACGTGGACGCCGACCTGGATTGCGGTGTCATGGATTGTGGCCGGTGCGTACCAACTCACTCCCGTGATGCGTCGCCATCTCACCGCATGCTCGGGGATCACTTTTCATGGCGATCCGCTGCGCTATGGAATTCGTCAGGGCTTTCGATGCGCAATCTCGTGCGGCCCACTCATGGTGGCAGTCAGTGTCACCGCGATGGCCGTGCCGCAACTGTGGCCTGCGCTTGTCATCCTTGTGGTGATGACGGCGTTCATCTGCTGGGAGAAGCGTTCGTCAACCACCGTGCGCGCACTTGCGGTGTCAGGCCTCGCGATGCTGATGATCGCCGGAGTTGCCTGGGCGATCGCGGGCAACGGTTCTAGTGCATCTCACGACATGCCGGGCATGTCGATGTCAGCTCGCTGACGTTCCATCCACGGGCTCATCGAGATCTGTTCCGTCAGCGACGTCACCCACCTCAATAAGGGCAACATCCGAACGGCCCTTGAGGAAGTTTCGGGCGCCGGCGTCACCGACGGCAACGCCGCAGATCGCGGCCCAATGCTCGCGAGCGAACTTCACCGGGTGGCCGCGCTCGCCGTGGTACGTCGCCTGAGCGATGGTCGCGTCCTCACGGACAATTCGTTCGACGGCTTGCGACGTCAGCCCGGGTAGATCGACCAGAGTGACGACTACCTCGTCCACGTTTGTATCAGTGAGCTTGGTCAACCCCACGCGCAAAGACGAGCCCATGCCTTCTGCCCAGTCGGGATTCTCGACAGTGTCGGCGTGGAGTACCTCACCCTGCCAAGCTCCGAGAACGACGAGCACCGGATCGCAACCACCGTCACGAAGTACC
>Ga0114960_10004490_pt1 | contig 10437 bp, 15 predicted proteins | sample C_130625_MF_Meta_FD_92637 | JGI IMG/M metagenome (GOLD analysis project Ga0114960, IMG submission 92637) | Freshwater microbial communities from Lake Croche, Canada to study carbon cycling - C_130625_MF_MetaG | ecosystem: Environmental > Aquatic > Freshwater > Lake | place: Lake Croche, Canada...
CGCTCAGTTGACCAGCGCTACACCCCGGTGCGCCGATCAATCATTGACGCACTGCTCGTGGCCAAGCGGCCACTCACCGTGGCAGAACTGTTGGAACGCTTAGAAGAAGTTCCCCAGTCTTCGGCCTATCGGTCGCTGTCGACCTTTGTTGATGCAGGAGTGCTTGTTCGCCTGCAGGGTTCCGATGGTGAAGGTCGCTTTGAGTTGGCCGAAGACTTCACCGGCCACCACCATCACCATCTGGTCTGTTCCACCTGCGGAGCGGTTGCTGACATTGAGCCCTCATCGAGGTTGGAACGAGCACTCGCTGAAGCCGCAGAAGCCGCGAGTGACCTTGGCTACGTCGTCACCGGGCACCGCTTTGACCTCATGGGCACCTGTCCGAGTTGCACCTGAGCTCTCCAGCCAAGGTCGAAGTCGCTACACCACCAACTCGACGAATCGCCCTTCGCGGCGAAGCGCTGCTTCCAACCGAGGTGAAGGTGCCGAAAGAAAGACTTCTGCATCAAGGTGGATCGACGCTGCGAGCAATTCCATTCCCAACAAATTGAGATCGTGTCGAGAACGAAGTCGACCCATGAGGGGAGCCAAGTCTCGAAGACTCACCAGTTGCAGTTCTTCTGGCAACTGAATCAGCGCCAGCATCGCACGTTGCCTCAGGTCTGTTGGTAGTGCGTTGAATGGCGCCGAGAGCACCCCATCAACAGCCCTTGACGCAAGAACGGCTTGACACAGCCGAAAATAGTGAAGCCCCGTCGTCGCCACCGGCACATCAGCAAGAGGCGGAAGACCTCCACGGAGTACGACTCCGAGCAACTGATCATCGATGAGTTGCGTCATTCGTTGGCAAGTTCGTGGTCGCCAAATCCTTGCCGGGCACGTTCCCAGTCCTCATCGGTGATTGCTTCCAGCAACTGCTGCTTCAGATCTTCAACGTCACCTGGAATCAAGATGACGACGCCACCAAGGTCGAGATACCCAACCTCACCGCCATCATCGAGAACCCAGCGATGACGCGCCTGTGAGGGGAGACTCATTTGGCCTCGGGATGAGACGCGCAAGTTTCCGGTTTGAGTCATGGCCTCAGTATACAAGGCAGATGAAGATACTGCCTTGTATGAGGGAGGAGTCTGACCTTCAAGCGAAGGCCGAAGTCCTAACCGAACAGCAGGCCGTAGTTTGCGCCACGGCGAGTTTGGTGGCCACCATCGACGCCCAAGTGTTCGCCAGTGATCCATTCAGATTCATTCGACAGCAAGAAGCGAACCGCACGAGCGACATCGTCGACCTTGCCGACTCGGCTGAGTGGCATCTGCTCCAAGTAGTCCTCGAGTAGCGCTCCACCAGCAGTGATGAAGCTCATGAGCTCGTCATCGATGATGCCGGGCTGGACAGAGTTGACGCGAATGTTTCGGTCACCGAGTTCTTCGGCGGCATAAGACACGAGTTGGTCAATGGCGGCTTTGGAGATGCCATAGGCCGACAAGAAGCGGTGTGGGAAGTGACCAGCACCTGAAGACATGAGGACAATCGAGCCTCCGGCATTGGCCGCCATCACGCGACCACCGTGCTTGATGCAGAGGAAGGACCCGAGCACGTTGAGCTCGAGCGTCTGACGCCAGCCTTCCAAGTCCTGGTCGAGCATGGGACCCATCGCCAGTGAACCACCGGCGCAGGCAAAGAGCCCATCGAGCGAGCCGTCACGAGTGGCAGCGGCAATGGCTCGCTCCACATCGGCTTCAACCGTGACGTCAGCGGCCAAGAACGAAATGGTGCCGCCATTGGCTGCAGCCTTGCCAATTTGGGCTGCGGCAGCCTCGAGCTTTTCCAAGGTGCGTCCACAGATGGTGACGTGTGCGCCATCAGCAATGAGCAATTCAGCGGTGCCGAGACCAATGCCTGAGCCACCTCCGGTGATGAGGACGGACTTTCCTTGCAAGGTGCGGTGGTTACTCATACCGGACCAGCTCCAATCTTTGATGAGGGGGTAAAGCGAACGGGCATTTCAATGATTCCAGAAACAAAACTCGCTGGACGCTGGGCGAGCGGTCCGGCGGTTGTGACTTCCAAGTTGGGCAGTCGACGAAGCACGGTGTCGACCATGCACTTCAGTTCAAGGCGAGCAAGCTGGTTGCCCAAGCAGTGGTGTGCGCCAAAGCCAAAGGCCATGTGCTCATTGGGCGATCTCGTGACATCGAACGCATCGGGGCGGTCAAACTTCGCCGCGTCACGGTTGGCTGATGGGTAGAAGAGCAAAACTTGGTCGCCGGCCTTCATCTGCGTGCCATGAAAGTCAATGTCGTCAACAACGGTGCGGTTCATGTTCTTAATGGGGGTGACCCAACGGAGCATTTCTTCGACTGCTAGCGGAATCGCATCCACGTTTGCCCGCAGATATTCCATTTGGTCAGGGTGACGGAGCAACTCGTCAATACCGCCGGTGATGACGTGACGAGTGGTCTCGTCGCCACCAATGAGCAACAACAAGGTCTCGTGAATGAGCATTTCAACCGGCAAGAGTTCGCCATCGACTTCGGTGTTGGCCAAGATGCCAATCAGGTCCGTGTCTTGGCCAGTTTCACGACGCTCAGCAATCACGCCCCGGATATAGGCGTCATAACCCATGAAGGCGTTCATCATGTTGAGCAACAAGGTCTCATCGGTTGACCCTTGCGCGATCAACATGTCGTCACTCCAGCGAAGCAGATCAGCTCGGTCTTGCGGCTTCACGCCGAGAAGATCAGCAATGGCAATGAGCGGCAACTGTGCAGCAACGTCGTGCACAAACTCTGCTTCACCTTGTTCGCAGACTTCATCAATGATGGCGTCACAGACCTGCTGAATGCGGTCTCCCATGGCACGGACTCGAACCGGGGTAAATCCAGCTGACACCCGTCTGCGCTGGGTGACGTGCTGCGGAGCATCCATGTCGATCATCATCGGCATGGCTCCGGTGTAGGGGCGGCTGCCGTTGGCAGACGAGAACTGTTCAGGATGGCGCGAAATTTCCCGCACGTGGTCATAACGGGTCACGCCCCAAATGGCGGAAGCATCGTCGTAGTAGACGGGTGCGTTCTCGCGAAGCCATGCATAGGCCGACAGTGGATCATCGGCGTAGAACGCTCCATCAAGAAAATTGATGTACGGCTTGGTCATCTGCATCCCCCCGGCTGCCGTAGCTTCTCGCTACTTCCGGTCTCAACATACAAGAGCGGCAAAGGGCGGTTGGAAGACTTTGGCGCCCACGGTCTGCATCACCGGCGGCCTAGGCTGGAACCATGGCCGATCAAGCGAGTTTCGCTGACGCTGCAACTCCTTACATGGGACAACTTCTGGCCTATGCACGCCTGCACTACGGCCAAGTGGTCGAGCCTGAAGACTTGGTCCAAGAGACCTATCTCAACGCGTATCGCGCCTACGGCTCCTTTGAAGAAGGCACGAATCTGCGGGCCTGGCTGTTTCGCATTCTCACCAACAACTACAAGAACGCACTGCGGACAAAGAGCCGTCGTCCAGTGAAGTTCGAGCCCACCATCGACGATGACGAGATTGAAGACCACTACTTCATGACCCATACGACGCCTGAAGATGTGGCCCTTGACCAAATGACCCACGACATGGTTCGCGGCGCGGTGCAGTTACTGCCTGATTCTTTTCGTGAGGCCGTACTGTTGAAAGACGTTGAAGACTTTTCTTATGGGGAAATCTCCGACATCTTGGAGGTTCCACTTGGAACCGTGATGTCGAGAATTCACCGGGGAAGGAAATTGCTGCAAAAGACGTTGTATGAGTACGCACTCCAAGAGGGCTTGATCGCAACACCGGCGTAAGACCTTCAGAACCGAGAGGAAGAACCGCAATGGCTGAAATGATTGACTGCGGCGACGCACTCCTCCAATTGTCGGCATTTCTCGATGGTGAACTGACTGACGAAAAGCGCGCCGCAATCGACGATCACTTACAGCGTTGCGCCCCTTGTGATGGTGCTCGCCACTTTGAAGGCGAACTGCGCGTCGTCATTCAGGACCGCTGCCGCGAAGAAGTGCCCGACGATCTCCGTCAGCGCATCTTGGCGGCGATCGCCAACGAAGCCAAGTGAAGGGCTCGGTCGAGCAACTCCTCGACCGAACGACCTTCGCCGAAGGCCATCTCAACTTGGCGGTCTCCGGCGGCGCAGACTCAACAGCAATGGCACTGCTTGCCCATGTGGCTGGTCGCAGTGCCACCTTGCACCACGTGGACCATGGTCTTCGCCCGGGAGGTGACGAAGAGGCCGCACAAGTACGAGAGCTCGCGAACCGGCTCGGGTTCTCCTTCGTTTCCCACTCCGTGAAGGTTGAACTGGGACCAAATATCGAAGCACGCGCTCGAGAACTCCGCTTCTCAGTCCTTCCGGGCGACATCGCCACTGGACATACCGCCGATGATCGAGCAGCAAGTGTGCTCATCAACTTGCTCCGAGGAGCAGGAGCCCGTGGACTCTCCACGTTGGCAGCTGGCCCTCGCCACCCGATTGTTGGCCTCACTCGAACAGAGACTGAAAGCATTTGTCGAGACGCAGGGGTTTTATTTTTCACTGATCCCACCAATAGCGACGAAGCGTTTCTTCGCAACGCTGTTCGGCGGCGACTCTTGCCGTTAGCTCGTGAACTCGCTGGGCGTGATGTGGTGACCCTCCTCAATCGATCAGCTGAAGTCTTAGGTGAAGAAGATGCCTTTCTCGATGAACTCGCCAACGCCGCAATTGTTGATCCCTTGGATGTCACCCAACTGCGAAGTGCCCCAAAGGTGTTGATGGTTCGCCGCCTTCGCCAACTGCTCTGTCACGACGGCTACTTTCCTTCAGTCGCTGAGATTTCCCGAGTGATTGAGGTCGTCAACGGCGAGGTCATTGCCTGCGAGCTCCATGGCGGACGCCGAGTGGCACGGTCCAAAGGTCGCCTCAGCATTGGTTGAGAACTAGCATCGCTTCGTGGACGCCAACCAACTCCCCCCTGTCTGGGCCAACGACGTCCTCGGTGATGTCGTCATCTCCGAAACTGAAATTGCCAACCGTGTTGCTGAACTCGGAGCTGCGATCACCTCTGACTACGCCGATGAACCTCCGCTGCTCGTTGGGGTCTTGAAGGGCGCAATGGCCTTCATGGTGGACCTCGCCCGCAAGATTGAGCTCCGGGTCGACGTTGATTTCATGGCTGTGTCTTCGTATGGTTCGGCCACCCAGTCCTCAGGCATTGTCCGCATTGTGAAGGACTTAGAAGCCGATCTCACTGATCGCCATGTCATTGTCGTTGAAGACATTGTTGACTCCGGCCTTACCCTCAACTACCTCCGCAAGTACTTGCTGGCTCGAAAGCCCAAAAGTGTTGAAGTCTGTGCCCTGCTCGTCAAAGAAGGCGAACAACGTGTCTCGCTTGATCTCAAATACGTTGGCTTTACCATTCCCCCTACCTTTGTGGTGGGTTACGGCTTGGACATCGCAGAGCAGTTCCGCAATTTGACCGGGATTTTCACCTATATCGGCGAAGGAAGCCACGAATGAGTTTTGATCTTGAGCGAGCCAAGGCAGCAGTCAAAGAACTGCTCGCCGCCATTGGTGAAGACCCAGAGCGCGAAGGACTCCTCGACACCCCACGTCGAGTGGCGACAATGTACGAAGAGTTGCTGGCTGGTCTTGCCGAAGATCCCTCGCACCACCTCCAAGTCACCTTTGCCGAAGGTCACGACGAAATGGTCATGGTTCGCGACATCCCCTTCTCTTCGCTGTGTGAACACCACTTGGTGCCGTTCATGGGCAAGGCCCACGTTGCCTATATCCCCGGCGAAGACGGCCGGATCACTGGACTGTCGAAGTTGGCTCGCGTTGTTGATGGCTACGCCCACCGCTTACAGGTCCAAGAACGCATGACTGCGCAAATTGCTGACGACTTAGACCGGGTGCTCAAGCCACGTGGTGCACTCGTTGTCATTGAGGCCGAACACTTCTGCATGACCATGCGCGGCATCAAAAAGCCAGGGGCTGTGACGGTCACCTCTGCGGTTCGTGGACTCTTCCGGTCCGACCCATCTGCTCGAGCCGAAGCACTGGCGTTCATCCACGGACGCTGAGTTTCGGTCGGCCACAGGGTCTCGGGCCAACATGTTCCACACCTCGACTGAAGGCTTGAGCCCAGAGGTCATGGGCATTGTCAACGTCACCTCGGATTCTTTTTCCGGCGATGGTCACGCTGACGCAACTGATGATGCCATTGCGCACGGGTTTGCCCTGTTTCAAGCCGGGTGCTCCATTGCTGATGTCGGAGCGGTTTCCACTCGACCAGGTGCCGATGAGGTTCCAGTTGACCTTGAACTCGCTCGGGTGCTTCCCGTCATTAGAGCCTTGAGTCCACATGGTGTTGTCTCCATTGACACAACGAATGAAGAAGTCGCTCGCCAAGCCATTGCCGCTGGTGCCACCTGGCTCAACGATGTGTCCGGCGAACTCGGTTCTCTCGCTGGTGAACTCGGTGCGTCCTACATTGGCATGCACCGTCGGGGAACACCAAAGACCATGCAACAGATGACGGACTACGACGATGTCGTCGCCGAAGTCACCAAAGCCATGCTCGCTTCGTGCAGGAGGGCCAAAGATTCTGGTTCACCACGAGTTGTTGGCGACCCAGGAATTGGCTTTGCCAAGACCTTCCAACAAAATCGGGTCCTCCTCAAGGCAACGCGACAAATGGCGAGTCGGCTGGCTGAAGAGGGCTTTGAGTTGTTGATTGGGGTGTCTCGAAAAGGCTTTCTCTCTGAAGGCCTCAGCCAACGGCAGTACCCTGTGGGAGAACGACTCGAACAGAGTGTGGCTGCAGCAGTGTGGGCAATGGTGAACGGTGCGAAGATTCTTCGAGTTCACGATGGCCCAGAGACGGTCTACGCCGCCCGAGTGGTGAGTGAAGAGGGGAAGCAGTAATGCGAGGAAAATGGGCAGCTGGCATTGCGCCGAAGCACTTCACCTGGATTTTTCCGGGAAAGTTCGCGATTTCTGAGCGTCCTGGAGGTTTCACCGCCAACCACCGGCGTGTTCGTCGCCAAGAAGAGATCATCTGGCTTGAAGGCCAAGAGTTCACCCGCATTGTGAGTCTGCTCGGGACCCCCCACAACTTGGCTGCCTACGACGAGCGCAAGATTGCCTCGTCGAATTTTGAGATTCCTCTCGTTGGTGAACCCGGTGAAGCCCTGTTCATCTGCTTCCAAGAATTAGAGCGCGCACTCGACGATGGCGAAAAAGTTCTGCTCCATCACGATGAGTTGTCCGAGGTCACCTTGGGTGTGTTGGCTGGTTTCCTCGTCTGGTCACAAAAGACTGAATCTGGACCACAGTCCATTGCCGTCACTGAGCGCTTAACCGGTCGCCCCCTTGGACCCGTTGCCCGCAGACTGGTCGCTGCCAGCCTTGAGTTGCCGGTGTCGGCCTCGTGAGCGACAAGGTCTTTGTCAACGGCATTGTCGCTGTTGGTATCTGCGGATGTCTTGATCACGAGCGCACCACCGCTCAGCCCTTCCAAGTCGACCTCGTTGTCACCATGGATTTGGATCAGGCAGCCAAGTCCGATGACTTGAACGACACGGTCAACTACGCCCTGCTTGCCGATGCGGCGAGTCACCTCGTTGAAACCGGTGAGTTCTATTTGGTTGAGGCGCTCGCCGGTGCGATTGGCGAAGCCTGCCTCGCTATCGACCCTCGACTTGAATCAGCCAAGGTGACCGTGACCAAGCTCAACCCACCCATCACGCAGCGCACTGCTGGGGTTGGCTGCACGAAGACGGTGAAGCGCAAGTGAGTGCCGTCCGAGCGTTCTTGTCGCTCGGGTCCAATCTTGGCGACCGACAGCAATATCTCCGTGATGGCATTTCCTTCGTCAGCCAGTCAGTGACTGTGCTCGGGATTTCCCAGCTCTATGAGACCGCACCGGTTGGAGGCGTCGTCCAAGACGACTTCTTGAACGTGGTCATTGAGATTGATACCGAGCTCTCGGCCTTGGAACTCCTCGACCTCTGCCAAGCAGCAGAAGTCGAAGCAAATCGGGTTCGCCTCGTGCGCTTTGGCCCAAGGACCTTGGACGTTGATGTCTTGCTCTATGGCGACTCTGCCATTGACACTGAGCGCCTTGTCGTTCCCCACCCACGAATGTTCGAGCGCCGATTTGTGCTCGCGCCGTTGGCGGATCTCGCACCAGAACTCGTTCCTGAAGAGCTCTTTGCTGGCGCCGTTGGTGACGTCGTCGCAATCGGTATGCTGTAAGGACTGGAGATTCCGGGGACCGGCACCGCAAGGGCTGGATCACCGACTGGAGCGCAGATGACCCGAGTGAGAATTATTGGCAGCGGACGCGCTGGGATGTCGTTTGCTGGCGCCTTGCGTGCGATTGGCATGGACGTGGTGGAAGTCCTGAGCAGAGGCGATGGTGTGACCAACGCCACGAGCGATGTTGACGTGGTGATCATCGCCACCCCTGATGCCGCCATTGCTGGAGTTTCCCAAGCCATGCGGCCAAACCCGAATTGCGCGGTGCTCCACCTGTCGGGTGCCCAGACACTCGCGACCTTGGCCCAACACCCTCGTCGAGGCTCCATCCACCCACTTCTTCCGTTACCAAACGCCGAGATTGGCGCCGAGCGCCTGCGCATGAGTGCAACCTTCGCCGTCTCAGGGGACCCCGTTGCTCGCGAAATTGCTCAAGCATTCGGTGGTCGAGTGGTTGACGTCAATGACGACGATCGTGCGACGTATCACGCAGCTGCTTGTGTGGCGGCCAACCATGTCGTTGGCCTCTTGGGCCAAGTTGAGCGACTCGCCAATTCCATTGGCTTAGATCTGGCTTGTTTCATGGATCTCGCCCGAGCCGCCATGGACGACGCCGCAACCCTTGGACCGCAGCGCGCGCTGACTGGACCGGCTGCTCGAGGGGACTGGACAACGCTCGAGCGTCACTTGATGGCCATTGCTGAAGATGAGCGACCCGCCTATGACGCTGGCGTGTCACTCGCCTTGCAACTCGCCACCGGCCTTCCTGGACTTGGTGCCCGCGTCGTTGTTGAGCCAGCGCCGTTTGATGACGCCATTGAGGTGCTGTGGTAGCAGCAGTCCACCACTCGCTGGCTGAAACTGGAGCCGCGTGTACAGCGTTTCGCCAACAGGGGCTCTCGATTGGCTTCGTCCCAACCATGGGCGCCCTGCACGCGGGACACGGTTCACTCATTGCCCGAGCCGCGGCTGAAAACGACGTCGTTGTCGTGTCTGATTTCGTCAATCCTCTGCAGTTTGGCGACCCAAGCGACTTGGAGCGTTACCCCCGTGACCTCGACGGCGACGTCGCCTTGGCCAGTGCCTTTGGCGCAACCGTCGTCTGTGCACCGCAAGTCCACGAGCTCTATCCGACCTGGCCAGAACCTCCAGCAACGATGGTCACCGTTGGCCCCTTAGCGGACATTTTTGAGGGAGCATCTCGGCCCGGTCACTTCAATGGGGTGGCGACCATCGTCACGAAACTCCACAACGCCGTTCGTCCAACTCGCGCCTACTACGGCGAGAAGGATTTCCAGCAATTAGCCGTCATTGGCCAAGTCACGGCCGATCTGTGGAACGACATGGAGATCGTTGGCTGCCCGATCAAACGAGAACCAGACGGCCTCGCCATGTCGAGCCGCAATGTTCGCCTTTCACCTGAGGCCCGCCTCGCCGCCGCAAGCCTCTCCAAGGCACTGCATGCGGTAGGCCTTGCCTTTCGAGAGGACCCACAGGTTTCGGCAGAAACGCTGAACGACCTCATGGCATCAACCGTCCTCGCTGGTGGAGATTTGGTCACCCTTGACTACGCTGTGGTGGTCGATGCTTCAACGTTTGCTCGGGTGACCGGACCGGTTGACCAAGCAACGATGAGGTGTCTCATCACTGCCATTGTCGGTGGGGTTCGACTCCTCGACAACGCAGATCTCACGTTCACCTTGGCCGACGAAACGAGCACCACTTCATGACGAAAGCTCCAGAGCACTTTGATGTCATCGTGCTCGGTAGTGGAGTGGCTGGACTCTCGGTCGCCGTTCGGTTATCGGGTAGTCGCGGCGGACTGTCGGTCTGCGTTGTCACCAAAGGCGCGTTGGCTGAATCAGCAACAGCTTGGGCCCAAGGTGGAGTCGCTGCAGTCCTTGGTGGAGACGAAGACTCAACCGACCTTCACCTAGCTGACACCTTGGCCGCTGGTGCCGGGCTGTGCGATGTTGATGCAGTGCGAGTCTTGGTCGATGAAGGACCACTCTGCGTGCAAGAACTCATTGCCTTAGGCGCTGAGTTCGATCGCGAGAGTTCTGGTCGGCTGAGTTTGGCTCGTGAAGGCGGCCACTCTCGGGCCCGAGTCGTCCATGCTGGTGGTGCCGCGACCGGCCACGAAGTCGAGC
>Ga0114960_10004491_pt1 | contig 10437 bp, 9 predicted proteins | sample C_130625_MF_Meta_FD_92637 | JGI IMG/M metagenome (GOLD analysis project Ga0114960, IMG submission 92637) | Freshwater microbial communities from Lake Croche, Canada to study carbon cycling - C_130625_MF_MetaG | ecosystem: Environmental > Aquatic > Freshwater > Lake | place: Lake Croche, Canada...
AGTCCCAATCCCCCATGATTGCCCGGCCGATATCAATAACCATGTCTACTTCATGTGCACCTTGGGAAACAGAAAGTTTAGCCTCGGCCGCTTTTATCTCGGCTTCATGCTTTCCACTAGGGAAGCCACATACTGTTGCGACTTTGACTCCGTTAGCTACATGTGCTGCAGCCGACGAAACAAAGGTTGGTGATACACAAACTGAAAATGTTCCAAGTTCCGCAGCTTCTGCACAAAGAGCAATGACATCAGCATTCGTGGCTTCTGGCTTCAGCAAAGTGTGATCAATCATTTTGGCTAATTGATTTCGATCCATCAGTTGCCTCCACTTAATAATGGCCCTGCATTCGCCGCAAGACTCTCTAGTTCATTATCTGCGGTTTGTCGGGCAATCTCTAAATCTTCGCCACGCACTACTACTTCTAAGTAGCACTTAATCTTTGGTTCGGTACCACTTGGACGAATGATCACTCTGGCTTTAACAATTTCATTTCTTCCTGCTAAATGGATAATCACAGCATCTGTTTTAGGCAAGTCCCCAATGCCAATTGCCAGGTCATCGATTCCGCTTACCTGTAGCTCACCTAAATATTTTGGCGGATTATTTCGAATTCCCAACATCGTATTTGCAACATGTTCACTACTTGTGACTCGTACCGAGACCTGATCCGTTGCATGCAGGCCGTGCACTAACGCTAATTCATCCAGCACTTGCCAAACTGTGCTCTCAATACTTTTTAGGTGAGCGAGTAATTCCATAAACATTGCTGCTGCCGAGACACCATCTTTATCGCTCACATTCTTTGGGTCTACGCAATAACCGAGTGCTTCTTCATATCCAAACGCTAAATTATTAACTCGTGATACCCATTTGAATCCAGTTAAAGTTGATTCGTATTTAAGCCCTGCTGACTTTGCGATAGGTTCCAGCATCATGGAAGAAACGATTGAGTTTGCGAAAGTACCAGAGAGTTTTGCGCCAACTAAGTTTGCTCTTTCAATCATCCACCAGCCAAGTAAGGCGCCAATTTGATCTCCACGAAGTGTGATCCATTCGCCAACAGAATTTGGCGCAGCAACCGCAAATCGGTCGGCATCAGGATCATTTGCTAATAACACATCTACCGAATGCTTCCTTGCCAATGCAATTGCAATATCAAGTGCACCCTTTTCCTCTGGATTCGGAAACGCCACAGTTGGGAATGCCGGGTCAGGATCTCGTTGTTCAAGGGCTGCAATCGGCTCAAGGAATCCGGCGCTATCCAACACTGACTGCAAAGTTTTCCAGCCCACACCATGCATGGCGGTGTATACCGAAGTTACGGATTTTCTCTGAGACTCTGTGGTTGGACCAGAACTAATAAGTTGCGAAGTCAAAGAGACGTACGAATTCATTACATCATCACCATTAATCGTCCCAGCGTCTCCCTGAACAATTTCTCTCACGTCAGAAACAGACTTGATTAACGTTGAAATCTGCTCATCCACTGGCGAAACTATCTGTCGACCATCACCCAAATAAACCTTGTAACCGTTGTCCTGAGGTGGGTTGTGACTGGCAGTGACCATAACTCCCGCACAAGCACCTTGATGACGAATTGCAAATGCTAAAACTGGGGTCGGCACGACATGCGAGAACACAATGGGCTTTAAGCCGGCACCAGACATAACCAGAGCTGTGTCTTTTGCAAAAACATCGCTGTTATATCTTGCATCAAATCCAATAACAACTGTTTGACCAGCAAACCCTTGTTGAACTAGATATTGCGCAAGACCTGATGCGGCCTGCAAAACAGTAACCCGATTCATTCGATTCGGTCCCGCACCCAACGCACCACGCAAACCCGCTGTCCCAAATTCAAGCGGCGCGGAGAATGCATCATGCAATTCAGAAAGCGCTGCCGGGTCAGTTTGGGCTAAGCGAAAGAGTTCTGAGAGTTGAGTTTTTGTTACCGGATCTGGATCCTGATCGATCCACATCTGCACGCGGGCAGCTAGATCACTGTTGGTACTCACTGATCTAGCGTAAAGCCGCCTTACTTATTTGGTAGCAACGCCTCAATGTCAGAGCGAATGTCTTCAGGCACGGTATTGGGGGCGTAACGCTTGATGGACTCACCGTCAGGTGCAATCAAAAATTTTGTAAAGTTCCATTTAATCGCTCCGCCAAGCAAGCCTTTTGACTTGCTTTTTAGAAATTGAAAGATTGGGTGGGTATCTTTACCGTTAACATTCACTTTTTGTGAGAGTTGAAAATCAACGCCATAGTTAACTTTGCAAAATTCATCAATCTGCGCATCATTGCCCGGCTCTTGGTGTGCGAATTGATCGCATGGGAAACCTAAAACTATAAGTCCCTGCTCTCTAAATTCTTCTTGAAGTTTCTGCAGGCCTTCATACTGCGGCGTGAACCCACACTTGCTGGCGGTATTTACGACCAGGATTGGCTTGCCAGAATAGTCAGAAAGTGAAACTAGTTCGCCGCGATTATTTGTAAACGATAAGTCATAAATATTTGATGCAGTAGCCATAGCCCCATAATTGCCTGCTTCTGCTTAACAAGCAACTGTTTGCATGGGTGTTCAAGCAAAAGTCCTGATGCTTCGCCGATACGGTTAGGAAGTGGAAACAATTATTTTGAACATGCGCTGGGCCGGTTACCTTCTATTTGCTTTTGGCATGATCAATTGGAGATACCAAAACTCATTTGTTAAGGGAGCACCCCTTTGGATGTTTGGCTTGGCTCTAATCATTTCAACTTACATTCCAGCAGTTACAAAAGTGCTGGTAACAAAAGCGGGGGTAGCAATTACTGCTGTAATTGTGGCTCTGCTACTTGTTTTAGCGTTTGTCGCATAAAAACACTGCTTTTATGCAGACATTCAAGAAAATCCTAGATTTCCACCCTTCAAGTAGAATTGTATTCTGCAAGTGACTGTGGATTTTATGAATTGCGACTAGCCAGGGAGTTCAAATGGGTTTACTCGATAATCTGGAACAGCGCCTTGACCGAATCGTAAATGGCTCATTTTCCAAGGCCTTTAAATCTGAGGTTCAGCCTGTTGAGCTTGGCGCCGCACTGCAGCAAGAAATTGATAATCGTGCTGACACAATAACTGGGCAAACCGTTGTACCAAACATATTTATTATTGAGCTTGGGTCCCAAGACCACGAACGCCTCGCCACCTACTTTGAAACACTAAGCATCGAATTGGGCACTTTAGCCGATTCCTATTCAAGTGAGCAGCGATACACCACAGTCGATTCTGCTCAAGTTACTTTTGACATAGACCAGGAATTAGAAACCGGTGTTTTTCGAATTCGCAGCACGGCAGCTAAGCGATCGATTGACGCGATGGCGTCATCTTCAGTTGTGCAGGATTCAACACCGCAAATGCCATTAACTGCGTTCACGCCTGAAGCAACTCCTTATCTAACTTCGGTAACTGGTGAGGAATTCAAAATTGCTAAGTCAATCACAAGTCTTGGACGCGGGATTGAAGCTGATATCCAAATTGATGACACAAGTGTTAGTCGTTTGCATTGTGAAATAGTTTTAGGTTCTGATGTCTTGATTCGAGATCTTGATTCGACAAATGGAACTGTCGTAGACGGCACCCGAGCTAGCGAGTCCCTACTTCGTGATGGCTCAATAATTAAAATTGGAAACATCACTCTGACTTATAAGAGTAAGTGAGCGAGTTATGTCTGAGTTATTGCTTAGTATTTTGCGAATTGGTTTCCTGATTGCGCTTTGGTGGTTTGTTCTCACAGTAGTTTCCGTTCTGCGACGAGACTTGCAAGCACCTCGTGATGCTAAATCACTCACTCCAGAGCGAACCACTAAACGCCCAAGTCCAAGACCAACGCTCCGAGCTCGCAAAACTTCAACCCAACTTATGATCGTTGAAGGTGCCCTTACTGGAACTGCTGTCCCATTGGGTTCTTCCCCAATCCTCATTGGGCGAGCACCAGATGCCACAATCGTGTTAGATGATGATTTTGTCAGCACACATCATGCTCGCTTAACACCAAATGGAAACCATTGGATCGTAGAAGATCTTGGTTCGACTAATGGCACTTGGATTGATCGAACTCGCGTTTCAACACCAACGGTATTTCGCCCTGGAACCCAACTACGAATTGGGCGAACCAGCATGGAATTGAGCTCATGACTGGTTTAAGTCTTCGTTTCGCTGCGCGCTCAGAAATCGGGAAAGTGCGTCGTAATAATGAAGATGCAGGATATGCAGCGACCAACTTACTTGTAGTCGCTGACGGTATGGGTGGCCATGAAGCTGGCGAATTGGCTAGCGCTGCCACGGTTGCGGCCGTAGTCGCTGCTGCATCATCTTCGATGGCTGCAGATGAAGTACTTAATCAGCTTGCTGAGGCCGTTATTACATCTGGTGAATATATTGCTGACGTAGTTGCTGGTAATCGTGACCTTGCGGGCATGGGTACAACAATGACCGTTGTTGCGTTACGCGACGATCGCATTGCAATGGCACACGTAGGTGATTCCCGGGCTTACGTATATCGTGATTCCGAACTACAGCAAATGACAAAGGACCACACTTTTGTTCAGACTTTGGTTGACTCGGGCGAAATCACACCAGAAGAAGCAGTAGTGCACCCTAGACGCAACCTGATGATGCGGGCAATTGACGGCATTCATGCAGTTGAAGTTGATTTATCTGTTAGAGAAACTCGCGAGGGCGATCGTTATCTGCTTTGTAGTGATGGCCTTTGTGGCGTTATTGATTCAAAACAAATCGCCGAATGTCTCTCGCATGAAGACTTAACTCAAGCAGTAACGCTTCTCATCGATGCCGCAATGACAGCCGGAGCACCTGACAACATAACCGTTGTAGTGGCAGACGTTGTTAGTGACAGCATCGAAGTTGATCCAGTTCTGATTGGTTCGGCCGCTGATTCAGTCAATCAATCTCGATTACCTGCCGTTGACTTCCCTGATGAAGGTGAAGCATCAATCCCAATTATTGATCGAGTTCTTTTAGAAACTAAAAAGAGCTGGATAGTTCCCGTGCTATCAACCATCGGAGTAATTGCAGCCGGAATTGTTGCCACATTTTGGTGGTTAGGTAATCAATGGTTTGTTGGTGTCTATGCACAAGAAGATGTTGTAGCAATTTTTCAAGGCGTACCTGCTGGTGGAATGTATCGCCTAGTCGAGATAACTCAAATTGATGCCGGAAAGTTACCAGAGTATGAGCGCGGCCAGGTCTATCAAACCTTTGAATCTGGAAATTTTGAAAATGCAAAAGCTGCAGTTGATCGATTAAAGCTCAGTGCTGACTTATGCGTACTAACTCCTGCGACACCTGGTTGTCCGGAGATAGCTCCGTGAGCGAAACACTCAATCGATATCGAGTATCGACTCGGCGCTCAGCAGAACTAGCGCTGCTCGTCGGAGCATGGCTTATCGGAGTTTTCGCTTGGATTTTGGTGGATTCAGCAACTGGTGAATCATCTTTGGGCGGTTGGACTTCGTTGCTAAGTGCCGGAGTTTTACTGCTCTTGACTCATGCCGTAGTACGTTGGCAGGCTCCCTATGCTGATCCACTTTTATTACCAAGTGTTGCTGCCTTGAACATGCTTGGACTAGCAATGATTCACCGACTAGATATTGCAGCAACTCAACGTGCAGTTAGCAACGGAAGTCCGATGCCGACACCAGATGTCTATTTGCAACTTACGTGGATGGTTGTTGGATTAGTCGCATTCATGTTGGTTTTGGCATTTGTACGTGATCATCGCAGGCTGCAAAGATTTACTTTCACCGCTGGTTTTGCTGGAATCGCTTTGCTATTTTTTCCACTACTTCCATTTATTGGTAGTGAAATTAATGGCGCCCGCCTTTGGATAAATGTGGCTGGTTTTTCATTTCAACCCGGTGAACTAGCCAAAGTGGCACTCACTATTTTCTTTGCTGGTTTCCTTGTTTCGCGTCGGCATTCACTTGCCTTGGTTCATAACAAAATTCTTGGCGTGGGAATTCCACGTGGTAAAGATGTCGGACCTCTACTTCTAGTTTGGTTTGCCGCACTGCTGGTTCTGATTTTGGAACGTGATTTGGGAACCTCATTGCTTTTGTTTGGACTGTTCATAGTGATGCTCTATGTGGCTACTGGTAGACGTGCTTGGGTTGTTATTGGTGCCGCTCTTTTAACAGTTGGTGGCGCCCTGGCTTACAAAGCATTTGGGCACGTGCGGGTTCGCTTTGATGTCTGGTTAGATCCGTTTTCGGACGCCAATGGCGCAGGGTTTCAAATTGTGCAGTCACTTTATGGCTTTGCTAACGGCGGCCTCTTTGGTACTGGATGGGGTAAGGGCTATCCGCAGCTGGTTCCATTTGCAAAAACCGACTTCATTACATCGGCCCTCGGTGAAGAGTTGGGCTTAATGGGCATGATCGCAATCTTGTTATTATTCGCAATTGTTGTTGAGCGCGGTGCCCGCGCCGCAGTTGCAACTCGTGATCCATTCGGAAACCTATTGGCAGTTGGTTTAACTACCGTCATCGGCCTACAGACCTTTATTGTTATCGGCGGGGTAACGAGACTGGTCCCCCTTACCGGATTAACCACACCGTTCTTGTCATATGGCGGCTCCTCTCTTGTCGCAAACTACATAATTGTCGCGCTATTAATTCGCATCTCAAATGCAGCACGCGCACCTGAAGTTAGTGACGCTGATTTAGTTTTACGTCAGGATGGTGCTCTCGATGATTAGACAAATTAACCGAGTAACTTCTGTCATTGTTTTGCTTTTGCTTGCCTTGATTATCAACCTTTCCTATATCCAAGTTTTCAAAGCTGGTGACTTGCGGAGCCGATCAGGAAATCAGCGTGTGACGTTGACTGAATATTCCCGTGAGCGCGGACCAATCTTGCTGGGTTCTCAAAGTATCGGGCAATCAACCCCTACGTCAGATGCCTTGAAGTACTTGCGCGAATATGCAGACGGCACGACGTACGCCTCTATAACTGGGTTCTATTCCTTGGTTTATGGCGCAACTGGAATTGAATCTGAAGCCAACGATGTGTTAGCAGGTAATGACAGTCGATTCTTTGTTGATCGTCTGCAACAGTTATTTGCTAACCGCGAACCAAAAGGTGGAGCGATTCGATTAACAATCGATCCTGAAACTCAAGCTGCTGCAATGAAGTCATTAAACGGTAGAACTGGCGCAGTGGTTGCTATCGACCCAACTACTGGCGCAATTTTAGCTTTAGCAAGTTCGCCCTCATTTGATCCAAACTTGCTGTCGAGTCATAACGCTCAAGAAATTCAAGATACTTATGAAAAGTTAAATTCTGATCCTAAGCAACCAATGCTCAACCGACCACTGGCGATGACACTTCCCCCTGGCTCCACTTTCAAGTTAGTGACTGCTGCAGCTGCTTTAGAGTCTGGAAATTACACTGCTGGTTCGGAGCTACCCGGTCCCGCTCAGATAAATTTGCCTGGGACTGATGTCCAACTTGGTAACTGGACTGGCAAAGCCTGCGGAGCTAAAAACACCACGACATTGCAAGGGGCTCTAGAGATTTCCTGTAACACTGCGTTTGCTTGGCTCGGGATGGAATTGGGCGCTGATGCAATTAGCGAACAGGCTAAGAAGTTTGGATTTGAATCTCAGTTTGACGTGCCCATGACTGCTGCAATTAGCCGGTTTCCAGCGGATTTGAACAAACCTCAAACTGCAATGAGCGCTATTGGCCAATTTGATGTTCGAGCCACTGCCCTACAAATGGCTATGGTTGCCGCTGGCATTGCAAATGACGGAATTGTGATGAAGCCATATTTGATTAGTCAGGTACTCGGTCCCGATTTAACTGTGTTGCAAAATACCAACCCATCGGCTTTTGGTCGTGCGATGTCGGTTGAAAACTCCAAGATCCTGAGGGACATGATGGTTGGCGTTGTAACAAAGGGAACTGCATCTAATGCAAGGATTTCAGGGATATCTGTTGGGGGTAAAACGGGAACTGCCGAAAACACCCCAGGTGAACCAGCACATGCATGGTTTGTTGGGTTAGCCCCGAGTGAGCAATCACGAGTCGCTGTCGCTGTCGTGTTACAAAATGGTGGTGGCGCTACCGAAGTTAGTGGTAACGCATTAGCCGCACCAATTGCTGCTGCCGTGATGCGAGCGGCTTTAAAAAAATAGGTAAGAATAGAGTAAGTAATGAAAATTGCGAAGCAATGAGGAGATCTAGTGAGCACCTTCACCCATCTTGGTGATCGATATGACGTCGGGCAAGTAATTGGCCGCGGCGGCATGGCCGAAGTATATGAAGGTACGGATCGTCGATTGAATCGCCGCGTAGCTATAAAGGTTTTGCGTCCTGACTTAGCGCGGGACCCTATGTTTCAAGAAAGATTTCGTCGCGAGGCGCAATCTGCTGCTGGTCTTAACCATCCAAACATTGTTGCGATTTACGACACCGGTGAAGATTTAATTTCGGATGGCGTAAATCAAGTCAGTATTCCCTACATTGTCATGGAGTACGTAGATGGCGTCACGCTACGCCAGATGTTAAACAATGGCCCAAGAATTTTGCCTGAGCGGGCACTTGAAGTTATTGCCGGCGTACTTGCTGCACTTGATTACGCTCATCGCCATGGAATTGTCCATCGTGACATAAAGCCCGCAAACATAATGATCAATTCGCATGGTGATGCGAAGGTCATGGATTTTGGTATTGCTCGGGCAATGAGTGATGCTGCGACTTCAGTAACTGCAACAAGTGCAGTTATGGGAACTGCACAATATTTATCTCCAGAACAAGCGCGTGGCGAATCAGTTGATGCGCGTAGTGACATTTACTCAACTGGTTGTGTACTTTATGAACTTCTAACAAGTAGCCCACCGTTCAATGGGGAGTCTCCAGTTTCCATTGCTTATCAGCATGTGAATGAAACTCCGAAACTTCCATCATCGGTAGACCCATCAATTCCTACGACGCTAGATGCAATCACAATGACGGCATTAGCGAAGTCTCCTGCCAACAGATATCAAACAGCTGCTGAAATGCGCATAGATATCGAAAGAGCGATTGCAGGCTTGCCAATTTCAACCAGGACAATTACTACTCCTGTAGCTACCGACATTGGCTCAACAACGGTGATACCGCTTACAACTACATCTTCAGCAACAACCACAGCCGTAACCACGAAGCAAAGTAGCCGGAAGAAATGGGTGACGGTAACCATCGCTACCGTTGTTTCCGCAGCGCTACTGCTCTTTGTGGGAAGTCAGCTACTCGGACCAAGTCAAACTTTGGTTACAACACCAAATCTAAAATCCAAAACAGTAGATGAAGCAAAAATTGCTCTCACTGAAATTGGTCTAAATGTTGGAACCGAAACTCCACAAGCAGATGACAACGTGCCAAAGGGTGAAATCATCGGCCAGGATCCATCTGCTGGGGAATTGATCGAAGCTGGCCAGGCAGTTAACTTAATTGTGTCAGCCGGTAAAGACCAAGTTCCAGTACCAGATTTAGTGAATCTTCCTTCAATCGATGACGCTCGGCTAGTTCTCACCGAGGCAAAACTACTTCTGGGGCGCGTAACACCTGTCGACAGCGATAAACCAGAAGGCGCTATTTTGGAACAGGATCCGGTTGCCAATTTTGTTGTAGACATTGGAACTCTTATTAACGTGACAGTTTCAAATGGCAAGATTCCAGTACCAGATGTTGTTGGTAAGAATGTAACCCAGGCTAAAAATACCCTTGTCAATGCTGGCTTCTTGGTAGATATTGTTAAACAAGCGGATGCAACTGTGGCGGTAGGAACCGTATTGACACAGTCACCAAATGCAAAAGACCTGGCACTTAAGGGCTCTATCGTGACTCTAACTGTGGCTTCAGCTCCAGTTGCAGTTTTATGTCCGGATGGTACTCCAGTCCCAGTTGGTGGATTGTGTCCTACTGCAACCCCTACTGCAACCCCTACGACAACGCCAACGACGCCTTAACTCTCTTAGGCTTATTGTTGTGACTCGTATTTTAATAATCGATAACTACGACAGTTTCGTTTTTAACATCGTTCAATACTTGGCTCAACTGGGTGCCAAAGTAGATGTAAAGCGCAATGACGAAGTCACAGTTGATGAAGCGCGTGAGTATGATGGGGTCTTGCTTTCACCGGGTCCGGGTACTCCAGCAGATGCTGGTGTGTGCATCGACATCGTTAAAGAATTGGGTGGTGAAATTCCAATCTTTGGTGTGTGTTTAGGTCACCAAGCTATCGCTGAAGCATTTGGTGCGACAGTCTCTCGGGCTCCTGAACTTTTGCATGGAAAGACTTCGCAGGTCTTCCACCAACATCAAGGTGTTCTTGCTCCGCTTAGTTCACCCTTCACTGCAACGCGCTATCACTCACTTGCAGTTGAGCGCGATA
>Ga0114960_10004493_pt1 | contig 10437 bp, 12 predicted proteins | sample C_130625_MF_Meta_FD_92637 | JGI IMG/M metagenome (GOLD analysis project Ga0114960, IMG submission 92637) | Freshwater microbial communities from Lake Croche, Canada to study carbon cycling - C_130625_MF_MetaG | ecosystem: Environmental > Aquatic > Freshwater > Lake | place: Lake Croche, Canada...
ACGTGGGCCTGGGCTGGGGCCTGGGCAAGCCTTTGGACAAGGGCTTGAAGTTCGTGTTCGACCTGGGGCTGGCGATCGGCTCGCCCAAAGCCACTTTGAGCGGCACAGGCAAAGCACTGAGCACATCGCAAGCCCAAGCCGACATCGCGGCCCAGCAACAAAAAATCAACGACGACGCGTCCAAACTGCCCGGCCTGCCGGTGATCAAAATCGGTGTGGGCTACGTGTTTTAAGCACCCGTCAATTGGCGCTTGAAGGGTGGTAACCCCAGCGTGAAACGCTTCATGGGGGTACTTGCCAGACAAATTAACCTTGTAAGTTGTTCATGACGTAGTCAATTTGCAAGGTTAAGTTCGGCACAAAAGACGACCCCGTTGACGCCCAGAGAGAGCGAAGAACTTAAGGCCTTGGCCTTGATGCCTGTCGAACACATTGATCTTGCCGGCGCTCCTGACCGACCCCGTGCCACCTGGAAATAAGCGTTTGCTTTGTGTTGAATCCCATTCAAGGCGTCTTGGCCCGCTGATACAAGGGCAGCACCTTGTCCATGTTGGCCTGCATCTCATGGATGCGGCTGTTGCCGGAGGGGTGGGTGCTCATCCACTCGGGTGGCGCGTTTTGGTTGTTGGCGCTCATTTTTTCCCACAGGGTCACGCCTGAGCGGGGGTCAAAACCGGCGCGTGCGCCCAGCTCCATGCCCACCAGATCGGCCTCGGTTTCGTCTTCGCGGCTGAACTTCAGGGTGAGCAAGTTAGCTCCCTGCTGGGCCACCATGTCGGTGATGCGCGGGTCAATGCCAAAAATGCCCGCCACCAGCGCGCCGCCGATGCGCGACAGCCCTTGGGTGGCGGTGCTTTTGCCCATGCGCTCGCGGGCGTGTTCGCGCAGCGCATGCGCCACCTCGTGGCCCATGACCATGGCGACCTCGTCGTCGCTCAGGTTGAGCTTTTTCAAGATGCCGTAATAAAACGCGATCTTGCCCCCGGGCATGCAAAACGCATTGACCTGGTTGGAACCAATCAGGTTGACCTCCCACTTCCACTCGCGTGCGCGCGGGTTCCACTCGTAGCTGTGCGGGATGATGCGCTGGGCAATGCCGCGCAAGCGCAGCACTTCGGGGTGGTTGTCGGGGCCCAGGGCTTTTTTCTCGGCCGCTTGTTTGAGCATTTGCTGGTATTGCTGGCGCGCCGAAGCCTCGACCTCTTCGGCCGGGACCAGCTTGGCAAAAGCCGACTCTTTGCCCACCTCCACGCCTTCGCGGGCGTCCCCCACAAGGGGCGAGAACAAGCCTGCCCCGGCCGCGCACAAAGCGCAGCCGCGCAGAAAACTGCGCCTATGGGTGTCAACGGTTGATGGGGTGGGATTCATGAGGCCTCCAGCCAAGGTGGTGTACTGCTGTGCAAGCCCTTCACAATAGGGGCCATGAACGATACATCAAGTCCAGCCACCGCGGTGGCGCCGCTGAAATGGTGGGACACGCTCAAGGTGTATGGCCAACCGGCCAGCTTGCGCATGTTGGCGCTGGGCTTTGCCGCGGGCTTGCCTTTGCTGTTGGTGCTGGGCACCCTGAGCTTTCGCTTGCGCGAAGCCGGCATTGACCGCAGCACCATTGGTTACCTCAGTTGGGTCGGCCTGGCCTATGGTTTTAAATGGGTATGGGCCCCGCTGGTGGACCGTTTGCCCCTGCCGATGCTCACACCCTGGTTGGGGCGGCGGCGCAGTTGGCTGCTGGTGTCGCAGTTGGCCATCATGGCCGGGTTGGCAGGCATGGCCTGGCAAGACCCACGGGATGGGTTAACGCCCTTGGTGGTGTGCGCTTTGGTGGTGGCGTTTGCCTCGGCCACACAAGACATTGCGTTGGACGCGTTTCGCATCGAGTCGGCCGATGCACGGCTGCAAGCGGCGCTGGCCGCGAGCTACCAAACCGGTTACCGCTTGGCCATGATCTGGGCCGGGGCAGGTGTGCTGTGGATCGCCGCCCACCAAGAGGCCATGGGTCAAAGCGGTTACCAACAAATCGCTTGGCAAGCCGCCTACTTGGTGATGGCCGCGTCCATGGTGGTGGGTTTGGTGACGGTGGCGTTTTCGCAAGAGCCTGCGCCGGTGGGGATGGCACCCGCGCGCAATCTGGCCGAGTGGCTGCAGTCCGCCGTGGTCGCCCCATTCACCGACTTTTGGATTCGCCACCGCTGGCATGCGGTGCTGGTGTTGTCGCTCATCGCGGTGTACCGCATCAGCGACGTGGTGATGGGCATCATGGCCAACCCGTTTTATGTCGACATGGGCTACACCAAAGAAGAGGTGGCCGCCGTGACCAAGGTGTATGGCGTGGTGATGACCTTGCTGGGCGCCTTCATCGGCGGCGCGATGGCGCTGCGCTGGGGCGTGATGCGCGTGCTCATGATCGGCGCTGTGTTGTCGGCGCTGAGTAACCTGCTGTTTGCCTGGCTGGGCCAGCACGGCCACGATGTGACGGCACTGATTTGGGTGATCTCGGCCGACAATTTGAGCAGTGGCATTGCCTCGGCAGCCTTCATCGCCTATTTGTCGTCACTCACCAATGTGCAGTACTCGGCCACGCAGTACGCCTTGTTCAGCTCGCTCATGCTGTTGCTGCCCAAGTTTGTCGCTGGCTTTTCGGGGCAGTTTGTTGACGCCTGGGGTTACGAGGCATTTTTCACCGGCACGGCCTTGCTGGGCTTGCCGGTGCTGGTGCTGGTGTGGCTGGCAGGGCGCGCGCAAAAGTAGGAGGTCTTAAATTTTGGTTTTGGCCTCGGCCACCTGGGTAATGACCAAGCCCATCAACAGCAAAGCCACGCCAGTCAATTTGACCCAACCCAAGGGGCGCACAGCGGCCCCCAAAAGACCGAAGTGGTCGATCAACACCGACACCACAATTTGGGCCGAAACGGCACACACGATGAAGTTGGCCACGCCAATGCGCGGGGCCAACAATGTGGCGCTGATGACATAAAAGGCCACGATCAGCCCGCCCAGGTATTCCAAGGCCCCCACATGGTGAAGTTGCCCCAAATCGGGCAAGGCACGGGTGAACCACCAAGCGCTGGCGACGCTCAGAACCAGCGCCACCACAAACAACACCACTGGCGCATGCATGCCCTCGCCAATTTGACGCCCCAAGCGACCGTTCAAAATCGCCATCACAGGGATGAAGGCGCCGGCCAAAGCGGCCCAAAGCAACAAGCGGGGTGTGGACATGTCTAAGCCTCAGGTTTGTTCAGGGTAAGAAAAGAGGTGCCGCTCAAAGCCCCAGTGCAGCGCGCACCCGCTCGGGGCGGATGTCGTTCAGGCAGCGGGTGTGGCCCAACGGGCATTCGCGCTCAAAGCACGGCGCGCAGCTGAGGGCTGGGGTGTAAGCCGCATCGCGGGCCAACCACAGCACCTGGGCTTGCGGGTTGAGCGGGGGCGTGTGTTCTGGGCTGGACGAGCCAAACAATGCCACCTGCGCCACGCCAAAAGCGGCGGCCACGTGCATCAGGCCTGAGTCGTTGCTGACCACGGCGCGGGCGCTGGCGATCACGTCCATGGCGGTGAGCAAGTCGGTGTGCCCGGCCAGGTTGCGCACCTGGTCGGCTTGCGTGGCGTTGACCGGCGCGGCGATGCCCTCGCACAGCGCGGCCTCTTTGGCCGAGCCGATCAACACCGTGGGCACACTGAGCGACTGGGCCAGGGCGCTGAAGTGGGTGGCCGGCCAGCGCTTGGCCGGGCCGTATTCGGCCCCCGGCACCATCACCACATACGACTGCGCCACCAGGCCCAAGCTTTTGAGCGTGGCTTGCACCTGCGCGGGGCTGCGCTGCAAACGCGGGCGCGGGTCCACCCGTGGGGCGCGCAAGCCCATGGCAGGCGCATTGCCCGATCCGGGCTGAAACGAGGTGGCACCCAGCACTGAGCTGGCCCAGTCGCCCGCGCCTGCCGGGCCCACGCTGTCAGGCACATCGACTTGGGCCAAAGCCAAGTAGTGGCCAACCATGGGTGGTCGCTCATGGCGCGGCGGATTGGGCAAACGCCGGTTGAGCACGCCCCAGCGCGCCTCGCCTTGGTAGCCCACGCGCACCGGGATGCCAGCCCACCAGGGCAGCAAAGCGCTTTTGAGCGAATTGGGGCCGACATAAGCGCGATCAAACTGCCCACGCAACTGGCGCGCCATCGCACGCCGCGCCGACCACTGCAAACCGCCGTGCTGAAAGGGCAGCTCGATCACCGCCGCCACCGCGCTCATGGCGCGAAACACAGGGGCCACCCAGGGCAGGGCCGCCACCGTGACCACCTCGCCGCGCATGTGCAAGCTGCGCAGCAGCGGCTCGCTCATGATGGCGTCGCCAATCCACTGCGGGGCGATGAACAAGGAGCGGGTCATGCGGGGCTCATGGGGTTATCAGGTCAGGCCAACGGGGCACGGTGCGGTCGCACAGGGGCATCGCATCGGGCAAGGCCACCGTTTATTGCACCCGGTATTGCACGGGGTAAGCCACCTTCAGCGCCAAGGCCATGGGGGCGGCATGTGGCCAAGCCGAGGGCCATGAAGCGAGGGGTCGAGCGTTGCAGCAAGGCAGTCAACGCCTCAGTGGGCGCTAACGTGCTCGCCGTCTTTGAGTTGGTATTCGGTGCTGCAATACGGGCACTTGGCGTGTCCAGTGTGGGCCACATCCAAGTAAACCTTGGGGTGGCTGTTCCACAGCGCCATGTCGGCTTTGGGGTTGGGGCAGAACACGCCACCGTGGCCGTTGAGGTCTTTGGCCAGCAATTCAATGGGCGCTTTCATGGCGGGCATCCTTGTGGGTCGTGGGGCAAAGAGAGGTAGATCAACACATGAATTTTACGGTGCGCCGCTGTTGGGCCCGCCCAACGCAGCAGGCGGCACATCAGCGGTGCTGTCAGGCCCGCCAGCGGGGCGCTCCAAGGTCCAGCTTTGCAAGCGGCCGTCTTGGAACACACAGGTCACCACCGAATGGCTGTTGTCGCGCCAGCGATACACCTCGGGTTGTTGGTCTTTGGGCGTGGTGAGCTCGCCCAGGCTGCGGGTGAGGGCGATGACGTGCATGAGGTTGACACCGGCTTTGAGCTTGGCATTGAGCATGACCGCGCTGTCCACGTGACCGATGGGGCGGTTGGCCGCGCGCTCAAGCACCTTGACCATGCGGGTGAAGTGCAGCAAGGCCCACATCACCAGACCGCCCAAGACCAAGAAAAACCCCATCCAATCCAAGGCGTGGTAGCCATAGGCCAAGCCGGCCACAGCGGCCACGGGGATCCAAATTTGTTGCAGCTTCATGCCGACATTGTCTCAGCAGCCGCCGGGCCTGGGCGGCTGGTTTGAATGGCCATCGAATGAACCGCCCACGGACACAGCCCCCACTGTGCAGCGGTTCCTGGTCCCACAGCCTTGATGCGGTACCGATCAGTCCAGGGGCGGCCCGACCCTGGCTTTGGGCACCAAATGCAACACCGCGGCGGGCGCAATTGCTGGGGCTGGGGCTGGGGCTGTCAGCTCCGCCACGCTGTCGCTGGGCGGGGCCGTGAGCACCTCGCCCCCGGCGTCGATCACTTGGGTGTTGACGGGAATGCCCAGGCCCACGCTTTGGGTCACGGTGCAAAACGCTTCGTACTGCTGCAACACCCGCGCCAGGTGGGCCACCTGATTGGCGGCCACGCCCAGATGGATTTGGGCGCTCATGCCCAGCACCCGCTGGCGGCCCTGGTCGTTGCGCCCCACCACCGCCGTGACCACGGTGCGCAGTGGCTCGGGCGACTGCTTGTATTTGCGACACGCAAACAAAAACGAGTCGCTCAAGCAATTGCCCACGGCAGCGGCCAGCAGTTGCACTGGCGAAGGGCCCAGCCCCTGGCCCAGCGGCTCGGGTTCGTCGCACAACAAGTCAGGCACGGCCGCGCCAAACTGGATGTCAAACTGGTAGTCGCTGCGCTGGTGCAGTTCGATGGAAATCATTTTTTCGCTCATGGCGCGCCTTTCAAAAGCCAGCTGTCGCAACACACCAAGCCCCAAGGGGGCTCAGCGCTGCGACCACCAAAACCACAACACGGCCACCACCATGACCACCCCCAAGCCGGTCCAAGCAGCGGGAATGCCTTGGTCGGGCGTGGCCCGTTTGCGCCCGGTGAGCATGGCGCGCACCAGGTTCTCGTGGTGCAGCCAGCCACTGAACAACACCCCGACCACATGCACCGCCACCGTGGCCATCAAGGCGTTGGCGGTCAGCTCGTGGGCCTCCTCCAGCCAACCTGGCGCATCGCCATCGGCGATCAGCCAGCCGCTCACACCGGTGAGCGTGGTCAAGGCGATCAAGGCCAACACCGCCCAGGCACCCAAGGGGTTGTGGCCCACGTGGCGCGGGGCCCGCAGCCGCACCATCTTCAGCGCATAGGCCCACACCACGGCGGGGGGGCGCACAAAGTCGGCAAACCGCGCATGGCGCGTGCCCACCCAGCCCCAAACCAGCCGAAACGCCATCAGCCCCAAGGCGGTATAGCCCCAGGTTTCGTGCCACCAGCGCCAGCGCTCGCTCTCGGCGCTGAGCCAGGCCCCCGCCACGCTGAACACCAGCAACCCATGAAAGACCCGCACCGGCACGTCCCACACCAACACCTCGGCAACTGGCGGGCTGGGCATTGCCTCGGGGGCATCGGGTTGATCGCTCATGGGGGAATCCTGACCTTGTCTTCATTGAAGTCGCCGCGCTCGGCATCGGCATGGCAGGCCACGCAATTGGCCGGGCTGCCCACCGACTTGCGCCGCCACACGGCGGTGGGCACTTCGCCCGCGCGGTGCTTGCGCACAAACCACGCCGACAGCGTGATGCGCTGGTCTTTGGGCGCTTCGCGCGCGTATTTGCCCGAGCCCGCTTGGGCCGTGAGCCAGGTGCTCAGGGTGAGCTGGCTGGTCTCGTCCAACGAAGCGTCCAAGCCGTAATGGGTTTTCAGGCTGCGCATGATCTGCTGCCACGAAGCAGCTGGCAGCAAGCCCGCCGGATAGGCCATGTGGCAGCTGCCGCACTCTTGGGTGTAGAGCGCAAACGTTGGGGCGTGCACCGCGTCATCGGCGTGGACCCACCCGGCCAACGACCCACACAGGGCCAAACATGGCCAAACGGTTTTCATGGTGGAGGCCTTTGTTGGGTCGGTTGTTGCTTTTGCACAGAGGGTTGCGGGTTCACACCAACGTGTTTCATGGCGGGAATGTGTTTCATGGCTTGAGGCTGATCAACCAGGCCAACACATCGGCTTTTTCAGCCGGTGAGCATTCGCGGCCCAGCACATCGTTGCAATTGCGCCGAAACCACTTTTCCGTTTTGGCGCTGTCGGTGAAGCGTTTGGGGTTGGCCGCCGGGGCCAGCGGGGTGATGGCTTTGCGCGTGCTGGCGTGCGTGCCCTCGGCAGTGGGTTGCTTGGTGTGGCAGGTGCTGCAGCGCCACTCTTTGCCATGGGTGGCGTCAAAGAACTGTTGGCCGCGAAGCACTTGTGGCGCTTGGCCCGCCGCTTGGGCGTAGCCCGCCAGCATGTCGGCCGGCGTCATTGCCCCAGCGGGCGCGGCGACACAGGCCAATGCCAGCGCGAAGCAGGCCAAGCCCCTGAGGCATGCCCCGGGGGATGGGGAAAGGGGGCGGGGGTGTTGAACAGGGGGTGCATGTGCCATGCCCCGTTTGTAGGCGCTGCCCTTAAAGCGCACTTTGCGCCAGCGCAAACAATGCGCTGTTGGCGCCTCAACCCAGCCCGCGCACCACCGCCATGGCCTCTTCGACCCGCTCGACCGCGTGCACCGTCATGCCTTCGATGGGTTTTTTGGGCGCATTGGCCTTGGGGATGACGGCCACGCTAAAGCCCAGCTTGGCGGCTTCTTTCAGGCGCTCTTGGCCGCGCGGCGCGGGGCGGACTTCGCCGGCCAAGCCGACCTCGCCAAAAGCGATGAAGCCCTTGGGCAGGGGCTTGCCGCGCAAGCTCGAGGTGATGGACAGCAGCACCGCCAAGTCGGCAGCGGGTTCGCTGATGCGCACCCCGCCCACGGCGTTGACAAACACGTCTTGGTCCATGCAAGCCACGCCGGCATGGCGGTGCAACACCGCCAACAGCATGGCCAGCCGATCGCGGTCCAAACCCACACTCAAGCGGCGGGGGCTGGGGCCGCCGCTGTCGACCAGCGCTTGGATTTCCACCAACAAAGGGCGCGTGCCCTCTAATGTGACCATGACGCAACTGCCGGGCACTGGTTCGGCGTGTTGGCTGAGAAAAATGGCGCTGGGGTTGCTGACCCCCTTCAAGCCTTTTTCGGTCATGGCGAAAACGCCAATTTCATTGACCGCGCCAAAGCGGTTTTTGATGGCCCGTACCAAGCGAAAACTGCTGTGGGTGTCGCCCTCAAAGTACAGCACCGTGTCGACCATGTGCTCGAGCACCCGCGGACCTGCCAAAGCGCCTTCTTTGGTGACATGGCCGACCAACACAATGGCAATGCCACTGGCCTTGGCCAAGCGGGTGAGGTGGGCGGCGCATTCGCGCACCTGTGCCACAGACCCTGGCGCACTGGTGAGTTGGTCTGAATAAACGGTTTGAATGGAGTCGATGACGGCGATGTGCGGCGACTGCGCTTGCAGCGTGGCGATGATTTTTTCGAGCTGGGTTTCGGCCAGCACTTGCACACGGCTGTGGTCCAGCCCCAAGCGGCGCGCCCGCAATGCGACTTGGGCGCCCGACTCTTCGCCGGTGACGTACAAGGTGTTTTGGCCGCTGCGCTGCAAGCCGTCCAAGGCCTGCAACAACAAAGTGGATTTGCCAATGCCCGGGTCGCCACCAATCAGCACCACCCCGCCCTCGACCATGCCCCCGCCGAGCACCCTGTCCAACTCGTCTTGGCCGGTGGGGGTGCGGTCCACGTCTTGTGCCTCGATGTCTGACAGCGCGGTAACCGCAGAGGCAGGTGCCAAACCGGCACGGGGGGCGAAGCGGTTTTTCGCCATGCCGTCGGGCGCCGACACCGCTTCGACCAAGGTGTTCCAAGCCTCGCAATGCGGGCATTTGCCCAGCCACTTGGGGCTGGTGCCGCCGCACTCGGTGCAGCTGTAATGGGTTTTGTCTTTGGCCATGGCGCATGATAACTGTATGAATAGACAGTGTCCAGGCGGGCCTTGCCGCTGCCCCATGGGGTTTTCAAACCCGGTGGGGCCCAGCGGCCATGGCGCAAGGCGTTTGCCCTGTGTTCACCCCCAATGGGTGTGTGTAGGATGCGAAGCTTGCCCAGGCCATGAAGACCCGGGCCAGCCAATGGAGACACCATGAAAACACCGGTCAATCGTTTCAAACAAGCCATTCAAAACAAACAAGTGCAATACGGGTTGTGGACCAGTTTGGCCAGCGCCTACTCCACCGAAATTTGCGCCGGTGCCGGCTTTGACTGGTTGCTGCTCGACGGTGAACATGCGCCCAACGATTTGCAATCCATCCTGATGCAGTTGCAAATCGTCGCCGCCTACCCCGACACCCACCCCATCGTGCGCGTGCCGGTGGGCCACGGCCATGCTGGCACCACCTTGATCAAGCAGTACATGGATGTGGGCGCGGCCACCATCTTGGTGCCCATGGTTGACACCGCCGAGCAAGCCAAAGCCTTGGTGGAAGCCATGCGCTACCCGCCGCACGGCATTCGCGGCATGGGCGGCGCGCGCGCTTCGCGCTGGGGCCGCTACCCGCAATACGCCCAAGAGGCCAACCAACAAGTGTGTTTGCTGGTGCAAGCCGAAACCACCACCGCCTTGCAAAACCTCGACGCCATTGCAGCGGTTGAAGGCGTGGATGGCGTGTTCATTGGCCCGGCCGATTTGTCGGCCTCCATGGGCCATGTGGGCAACCAAACCCACCCCGAGGTGAAAGCCGCGATCGAAGACGCATTTCGCCGCATCCTCAAAGCGGGCAAGGCCCCTGGCATCTTGACGCCTGATGAAGACCTGTCGCGCCATTACCTGAGCCACGGCGGTTTGTTCATGGCCGTGGGTTTGGACAACAACCTGCTCGCGCGCCACACCAGTGCTTTGTGCCAGCGCTTCAAAAACCCGGGTGCCCCCAGCGCTGCACCCGCCAAGGGCGGCACTTACTGAGGCCCGGCAGCCATGTCGCACGCCGCCGCCATCGGCCTTTCACTGCCGCCTTGCCCAACCCACTTTCACCCCGACGAGTGGGCGGCGCGCCAAGAGCTGGCCGCTTGCTACCGGGTGTTTGCCATGCTGGGCTGGGTGGAGATGATTTACAACCACATCACCCTGCGGGTGCCGGACAGCGTGAGTGGTGCAGAGAAGCATTTTTTGATCAACCCGTTTGGACTGCATTACACCGAGGTGACGGCCAGCAATTTGGTCAAGATCAATTTGAAAGGCGAGGTGGTCGACGGCTCGGCCCAGCGCGTCAACC
>Ga0114960_10004494_pt1 | contig 10436 bp, 5 predicted proteins | sample C_130625_MF_Meta_FD_92637 | JGI IMG/M metagenome (GOLD analysis project Ga0114960, IMG submission 92637) | Freshwater microbial communities from Lake Croche, Canada to study carbon cycling - C_130625_MF_MetaG | ecosystem: Environmental > Aquatic > Freshwater > Lake | place: Lake Croche, Canada...
GCTCGTGCATTACGTTAATGTCGGCTTGGTCGAGCGTGCTGGCATAAATGTTATATTTATTGGTCAATCCTGCTAATAAGTTGCCTGTGCCTGCCGCACAATCCCATATATAATAGTCGTCTTGCCAGTTTTCGCCCAAATAGTCCGTAAGGTATTTTTGCGAAAGTTCAACCCATTTTCTTGGCGTAAAAAATGCTCCCTTGCGCTCTCTAATGTCTTGCGATACCAACAAATCGCGCCGTTCTATGATATAATCTTGAAACTCCTTTATTGGCGGACGCTTGTACCGTTTCCAAAACTGCAAATAGGTTTCTTTGTTTTTGATATTGATGGTGGCATCAAACATTTGCTTGATGTTTTCTTTGGCAATTTTGTAACCTTGGTTTTGGAACACTACAAATAAATTGTCTCTTATAGAGAGGTCATCATCTATGCCTGTGGTATCTCTGTCGTCTACAAAAAGGTCGGCAAGATAAAAATCGTTGTCAAAGATGTTGGCTTTTTTAAGGTCGTCCCAGTTTACATCGATTATGGGTTTTACGATTTCGAGCCAACGCAAATAAATCGGAATAAAATTGTTTTTATCAATCTTCAGTTTGTTTGCCGTGGTGGCTTTGGCAATATTGTTTTTGATGAAAGCGTTAAGTTCTTTGTCGTCATCTAAATAATCAAAAACAAAAGTATTGGCTTTTAGAATGGCTTCGATGCGCTCTTTAATCAGTTTAAACTCTTTGGTTTCGTGGTTGCTCGGCGTTACATTCCAGTTAAAATCGTTGATGTAAAAAATATCTTGAATGTTGATGTAAGGCACAAAAGCTATTTTCTTGAAATCAAAAGCTCCCAAAAACGCGGGTGGCAACGTTTTGTCAAACGTGCGCGCCTTGCCAATGGTGAGTATTAATTGAACAAACATAGACGGCACATCAAAATTGCCTGTTTTGGCTTCTGCCCAAAGCAAGGGCGTTCTACCAAAAAGGTTGTCTTGTTGCGGAAAAACAGTAAAATCGATGTTGCCAATGATTTCGGTAGTGTCAAAGGTTTTGAACCAATCGGCACCTACTTTGTTTTTTAGTTCTTCTTCTCTAATGTTTTTGTATTTCATGGAGTAAGGATAATTTTACCAAACATAGCAATTATCTCTCACACAAAAAAATAGTAGCAATTACAAAATAGGAGTAAAGGCATGTTGATTGTCTTGTTTGAAAGTAAAATAACCTGTAGTGTGAAATTATATTTAGCTATATAAAAAATACAAATACAGATCAATTAATGGGTCTATTTTGTCATTTAGAGGAACGAGAAATCGAGTTTTCTGTATTTATTATGTATTGCTGCGACTGTTCGCTTTGCTCGTGCCCTCCTTCGTCGGAATTACAAAACAACATTTTTTTTCATTTTTAAACAATTGCACCCAACGGGTTAGTTTATCAACGATTCTATTCGATAATCACTTCAAGTGTTTTTAATTTTTTATCCTAAAAAGATTTCAAATACTTTTTAAAATTTATGTCAACTCGGTATTTTAATTTTAAAAATTAAATCCCCACAAAATTACTCGGGGTAATTTGCATTAACTCTGCTTTAATTTCATTCGAAACGGCCAGGGTTTTTATGAATGTATGAATCGCATTTTTATCAATGGTTTCGTTGGTTCTAGTTAAACCTTTCAAAGCTTCGTATGGATTTGGATATCCTTCTCTTCTTAAAATGGTTTGAATTGCCTCGGCAACAACGGCCCAGTTTTTTTCTAAATCTTCGTGAAATTTTGTTTCGTTTAATAGCAATTTATTCAACCCTTTTAAAGTTGATTCAAAAGCAATTAAAGTATGTCCCATAGGCACGCCAATGTTTCTCAAAACAGTACTGTCGGTTAAATCGCGTTGTAACCTAGAAAGTGGTAATTTTGCCGAAAGGTGCTCAAAAATAGCATTGGCAATTCCTAAATTTCCCTCGCTGTTTTCAAAATCAATAGGGTTTACTTTGTGTGGCATAGCCGACGAACCAATTTCGCCTGCTTTGATTTTTTGTTTGAAATAATCCATTGAAACATAGGTCCAGATGTCGCGATTTAAATCTAAAATAATGGTATTGATACGCTTTAAAGCATCAAAAAAGGCCGCAAAATGGTCGTAATGTTCTATTTGTGTAGTTGGAAATGAATGTTGTAATCCTAAAGTAGATTCTACAAAATCAGTTCCAAATTTTTTCCAATCGGTTGTTGGATAAGCAACGTGATGCGCATTGTAATTTCCGGTAGCTCCTCCAAATTTAGCGGCAAACGGAATGTTGAACAACAAACGCATTTGCTCTTCCAATCGTTCCACAAAAACTAATATTTCTTTACCTAAACGAGTAGGTGATGCCGGTTGGCCGTGGGTTCTTGCCAACATTGGAATATCCTTCCACTCAACAGACAACTCTTTTAATTTGGAGATAACCGAAATCAAACTGGGTAAATATACTTTTTCAAAAGCTTCTTTTGTTGATAGTGGTATTGCGGTATTATTGATGTCTTGAGAAGTCAATCCGAAGTGGATGAATTCTTTGTAAGCAGCTAAACCCAATCCGTCAAATTTACTTTTAATAAAATATTCAACGGCCTTTACATCGTGATTAGTGATTTTTTCGGTTTCTTTGATCCAAAGTGCGTCTTCAGTAGAAAAGTGCGTGTAAATTTTTCGTAATGCTTCGAATGATGATGTTGGAACTCCTGAAAGTTGCGGTAAATTGACTTCGCGCAAAGCAATAAAATATTCAACTTCGACTAAAACTCGGTATTTAATAAGCGCTTCTTCCGAAAAATATGGCGATAATGAAACGGTTTTGTTTCGGTATCTTCCGTCAATAGGTGAAATAGCGTTTAATTCTGTTAGCTGCATTTTGTTGTGTGTTTATTCTGAATTCAGAATTTAGTTTTGTAATGCAAAAATAGTTAAACCAAATTAAGAATTTAGACAATTAAAGAAATAAAATAGATTGATTTTTCTTTTAAGATTGAATTTTAAAGAGTTTTTTACTTTTTAATAAATTTACGATTATTCATCAGATTTTTTTTAGTTCGTTAGTTCGATTTGACTAAATGATGTTGACCGATTCTTTAATTCATAGCGATATTTTAAAATATTACCCTGATTACTTGTGAAATTTATTCTAAGAATGCTGTCAAATCATCGTAATTGTTAATTTTAATACTTGTTTTTTCTTTATCTAATAAACTTTTTATTTGAGTTGGGATAGGTAATTGAATCTTCAAAACGGGTTCAACTACATCTAAAAATTTAATTGGATGAGCGGTTTCTAAAAAGACACCAATACTGTTGGAATAATTCTGCATTTCTTTTTTCAATCCGAGATAACCAACGGCACCATGAGGTTCGGCAATATATCTCGTATTGTAGTAGATTTCCTGCATGGCAATTTTAGTATCTTCATCAGTGTAAGTATAAGATGAAAAGTCTTTCTTGAATTTGCACAAATCGTTTTGATACATTTCTTGAATTCGCACGAAATTGCTTGGGTTTCCAACATCCATTGCGTTAGAAATAGTAGCCACAGATGGTTTTGGTTCGTATTTTCCGTTTTGTAAAAATTGCGGAACGGTATCATTTGCATTAGTAGCAGCTACAAAATGGGCAATAGGCAATCCTAATTTTTTAGCCAAAATTCCAGCACAAATATTTCCAAAATTCCCACTCGGACAAGAGACTATTAAAGGTTTGTTATGTTTTTTCAATTGTTTGTAAGCAAAGAAAAAGTAAAACATTTGAGGTAACCAACGTGCAATATTAATTGAATTGGCAGATGTAAGGTTTTTGTGACTCAAATTGTTATCTAAAAAAGCTTTTTTAACCATATCTTGACAATCATCAAATACACCATTAACTTCAAGAGCTGTAATATTTTGTCCTAACGTAGTCAATTGCCTTTCTTGAATATCGCTTACTTTTCCAGAAGGATACAATATGACTACATCAACATTTTTTACTCCAAGAAATCCACTAGCAACAGCACCTCCTGTATCTCCAGAAGTTGCCACTAAAACTGTATTCTTTTGATTTTCATTTTTATTAAAATAAGCCAAACAACGTGACATGAATCGTCCTCCAACATCTTTGAATGCCATTGTAGGACCATGGTATAATTCCAATGAATAGATATTTTCTTCTACTGCTATACAGGGAAAATCAAAGCACAAGGTTTCTGCAATGATTTGCTTTAACTCGGCTTCCGGAATTTCATTACTTACAAAAGGTTGAATTACTTTTAAACCAATTTCTTCATTTGTAAGTGTTTCTATTGAGTCAAAAAAAGATTTCGTTAGAGGAGTGATGGTTTCAGGGAAATACAATCCTCTATCAGGAGCAAGTCCTTTAATAACAGCATCCTTAAAAGAAACGCTGTGGTTTTTATTGTTTAAACTGTAGTAGTTCATTTTTATTGTTTTTATTGATTAACTTCAAAGAAATCAAAGGATTTTGTTTGTCGTTAAACTCGTTTTACTCAACATAGTTTTCATAGATTAATGTTATGTTTTATCTAAGTCCCTTTGTCTCTGAGTCCCTTTACCACTTGGCCTCTATTTACTTTCAATTATTTTAACTCCTATTGGATTTACTTTTGAAATGTGTGTATCGGATGTTATACCAGTGTTTTTATAGGCTTCTGTCATTGCAAAGGCTACATTTTTGGCTACTACTTCGCCTTTGCATAATGCAAAAATAGAGGGTCCTGCTCCAGAAATTCCCGAACCCAATGCTCCATTTTCAATAGCAGCATTTTTAGTAACATCAAATCCTGGTATTAATTTTTTTCGCAACGGTTCCACAATGACATCGTTTAAAGAACGCCCTATTAATTCATAATCATTGGTGTATAAACCAGCAATTAAGCCGCCAACATTTCCCCATTGTGTAATAGCGTCTTTTAGTGGAATCGTTGGGTGTAGCACTGCTCTAGAATCTGCCGTTTTCACTTCAATATGGGGGTGTAAGGCTACTGCATACATTTCGCTCGGACTATCAATTCGTATCACATCCAATGGTTCGTAACCTCTTACCAAAGTAAACCCGCCCAATAAACATGGAGCTACGTTATCTGCATGTTCACTTCCACTTGCAATGACTTCGCCTTTCATAGCAAATTTGACTAATTCTTTTCGTGAAAATGGATTGCCAAGTAATTCGTTGATGCCAAATACAGCACCCGCAGCACTAGCTGAAGAGCTTCCAATACCGCTCCCTGCTTTAATTTTTTTATGAATTTCCATTTCAAATCCGCAATCTGTAGATACTGCATTTAATAAAGCTAAAGCAGCAACTCCAGCCACATTTTTTTCGGGTTCCAAAGGTAAATCAGCACCTGTTATTTTGGTGATTCGAATGCCCTTTTCCTCCGATTTTCGGATAATCATTTCGTCTCCAATGGTCTCAAGACATAAACCCAATACGTCAAAACCACAAGAAAGATTGGCAATGGTGGCAGGGCAAAATATTTTTATTTCTGTCATATATTTAGCTTGAAGGTTTAAAAGTTTAAAAAGGTTAAATAATTTAAAAAAATATTAAATAATTTAAACCATAAATTATACATTTCCAATTCGGATTACATCGGCAAAAATACCTGATGCGGTTACCGCTGCACCTGCTCCAGCACCTTTAATAATTAATGGTTGGTCGATGTATCTGTCAGTGTAAAATTCTACAATATTGTCTTTACCTTCTAAATTGTAAAATGGGCTTTCTTTTGGAATGAATTGCAGCCCAACACTTGCTTTTCCGTTGTCAAACGAAGCTACAAATTTTAATCTGCATTCTTTTGATTTGGCTTCTGTTAATAGGTTTTCAAAATGAACTGCATGTTTTATTAAAGACTTAAAGAAATCTTCGTTATTTGTGGTTTCCATACATTCTTTTGGAAGAAACGAATTGTTTTCTATTTGTTCCATTTCCATTTCATATCCGCTTTCTCTTATTAGAATTAATATCTTTCTAGCTACATCAACACCACTTAAATCAATTTTTGGATCAGGCTCTGTAAATCCTTGAACTCCTGCTTCTTTTACAACATCATGAAAGTTACATATATCGCTAAAATTATTGAAAATAAAGTTCAAACTTCCCGATAATACAGCATTGATTCGGTTGACTTTATCTCCAGAAGCAATCAAATGTTTTAAGGTATCTATGATAGGTAATCCGGCTCCAACATTGGTTTCAAATAAGAAAGGAGCGTTGTATTTTCTGGATAGCGATTTTAGTTTTTTATAATTATCGAATTGTGAGGAACAAGCAATCTTGTTGCAAGTTACGACTGCAACATTTTGTTTCAAGAATTGATCGTAAATTGAAGCAATATCAGAGTTTGCAGTGATATCAACAAAGATGCTATTACGCAAGTTCAATGCTTTTGATTTAGAAATAAATTCGTTCACATTGGCAGTTATTCCTTGTGCTAATAAAGATTTCCAATCCTTTAAATTTATTCCTTCTTCATCAAAAACCATTTTTCGAGAGTTTGACATCGCAATGACTCTAACGTTTATTTTTAGATTTTCTTTTAGGAATTTCTTTTGTTGGTTGATTTGGTCAATGAATTTTTCACCGACATTACCAACACCCATTACAAAGAGATTAAGCTGTTTAGTATTGTCTTCAAAGAAACGTTCGTGTAGTGTATTCAGTGCTTTTTTAACATCTTTTTCGTTTATAACAACAGATATGTTTCTTTCGGAAGCCCCTTGAGCGATGGCACGAATGTTAACATTGTTTTTACCTAAAGTACTGAACATTTTACCGCTTAATCCTTGATGGTTTTTCATGCTTTCTCCCACCAATGCTACAATGCATAAATCTTTTTCTGTAACACAAGGATCTATTTTATTTTGTGCTATTTCAACTTCAAACGCTTTATCTATAGATGCTTTGGCTTTATCCGAGTCGGCATTTAAGATTCCAATACAAATGGAGTGTTCTGATGATGCTTGTGTAATAAAAACTACATTGATACTGTTTTGCGAAAGCACTTCAAATAATCGTTTAGAAGAACCCGCTACACCAATCATTCCTGAGCCTTCTAAGGTCAATAGCGCAATGTTGTCAATATGTGAAATCCCTTTAATAGGGTTGGCATTTGCCTCTGGATTACTCGAAATTAGCGTTCCATAAGCTTCTGGTTCAAAAGTGTTTTTTATCCAAATTGGAATATTGGATTTTAAAACAGGCTGAATCGTTGGAGGATATAAAACTTTAGCCCCAAAATGCGACAATTCCATGGCTTCTTGATAAGAAATGGATTCAATGGGTTGGGCTTGTTTTACAATTTTAGGATTGGCGGTATACATTCCGTTTACATCCGTCCAAATTTCTAATGAAGAAGCTTTCACTCCATTTGCAATGATAGCAGCAGTATAATCCGAACCACCGCGACCTAAAGTTGTAGTATTACTATCTTCTGAAGATGCAATAAATCCAGGTAATAAAACTACTTGCGATTTATTAGAATTAAAATAATCAGCAATTAATTTGTTGGTCACCTCAAAATTAACAGATGCTTTTCCGAAGTTGGAATTGGTTTTAATTAAGTCACGACTGTCTTTAAAGTTACTGTTTGGGATGGTTTGTTGAAGTGCAGTAGCAATGATTTGAGAGGACAATAATTCTCCAAAACTCACAATGGCATCAGCTGTTCTTTCAGTCAATTCCCCTAAAAGAAAACACCCATCTAATAGGGTTTGCAATTGGTTAATTTGACTGTTAATTTTAATCAATAATTGATTTTGATTGGTTGAATCTACTAAATCAGAAATGGCTTCAAAATGCTTTTCTTTGATTTCTTCAATATTTGCTTTGTATGTTTCGTCTTTATCCGCTGCTTTTTTTGATGCATTGATGAGTAAATCTGTTAAGCCACTCAAAGCAGAAACTACAATGGTTATTTTATCATCTTTTGCTTTTTGGTTTACTATTGTAATTACCTTTTGAATGTTTTGCGCATTGGCTACCGATGTTCCGCCAAATTTTAATACTATCATGATTTAATTATTTTTATGACTATTGTGTTTTACATATAAATTTTTACTCTCATTTGAAAGCCTTGAATTAGATTATATGTGAAATTTATACCCCGATTGGGGTTGTAGTTGTTGTAAACGTAGTGCCAAAACAATTTTCAACCAAACTAGTGATTGTGAAAACAGAGGATGTTATTTTTTTGTTGTAAAGCATACTTTTCAAAAGTACTCTTTTTTGTTTATTTATAGTGTTGCATTTCTATTTTTATGAATTTCATAATTTTAATACATTATAGGTTTTGAATATTTTTATTAAAATAGTACTTCGATATTATTTTTAATGAATTCTCAATAAAATAGATTCTAAAATAGTTGTTTTTTAATAATTGTTTGTTGAATTTTGAACACAAATTTGAAAATTGCAATGGAAAATACTCATTATATTAGTTCAGAAGTACTACAATTAGAGACTTTACAAGAAATTATTTCCCAACACAAAACAATTGCTTTATCGGAAGTGGCTAAAATAAATATTCATAAATGTAGAGAATATTTAGACCAAAAAATGGCTGCGAATGATTTGCCTATTTATGGTATTAATACAGGATTTGGTTCGTTGTGCAATGTGAAAATTTCTAGTGAAAATTTATCGCAATTGCAGGAAAACCTTGTGAAATCTCATGCTTGTGGAACTGGTGAAGAAGTACCACATGAAATTGTAAAGATAATGCTATTGCTCAAAATTCAAAGTTTAAGTTATGGCCATTCGGGGGTGCAATTGGTTACTGTTGAGCGTTTAATTGATTTTTATAATAATGATATTTTACCTGTAATTTATAATCAAGGTTCACTTGGTGCTAGTGGCGATTTAGCGCCTTTAGCCCATTTATCTTTACCATTATTAGGCGAAGGAGAAGTATATTATGAAGGTTTCCGTCAACCTGCAAAAAATGTAATAGAAAAAATGGGATGGAAACCCATCGTTTTGCATTCTAAAGAAGGTTTGGCTTTGCTCAACGGAACTCAATTTATGAGTGCCTATGGTTGTTATGTTCTTCTAAAAGCCATGAAATTCTCCTATTTAGCAGATGTGATTTCTGCCATTTCTTTAGAGGGATTTGATGGTAGAATCGAACCTTTCAACGAACTAATTCATTATGTTCGTCCACACAAAGGGCAAATCGTTACTGCCAAACGAATGACTGACTTACTGGAAGATAGCCAAATCATAGCTCAAGATAAGTCACACGTACAAGACCCATATTCATTTCGTTGTATTCCGCAAGTGCATGGTGCTTCCAAAGATGCAATTGATTATGCCAAAAAAGTATTCAAAACCGAAATCAACTCGGTTACAGATAATCCAAATATTTTTACGGAGGAAAATGTGATTATTTCGGGAGGCAATTTTCACGGACAACCATTAGCATTAGCTCTTGATTTTCTTGGTATTGCATTATCAGAATTGGGAAGTATTTCCGAAAGAAGAACCTACCAATTAATATCAGGGTTACGTGGATTACCTCCTTTTTTGATAGACAATCCCGGATTGAATTCTGGATTTATGATTCCGCAATATACCGCTGCTAGTATTGCGAGTCAAAACAAACAATTGGCAACTCCAGCAAGTGTAGACAGTATTGTTTCCAGTAACGGGCAAGAAGATCACGTTTCTATGGGAGCCAACGCTGCCACTAAATGTTTACGCATTATGAAAAACTTAGAGCGCATTTTAGCCATAGAATTAATGAATGCTTCTCAAGCTATTGAGTTCAGAAGGCCTTTACAATCGAGTAACTTTATCGAAATGTTTTTGAAATCGTATAGAAATGAAGTGCCTTTGGTAAAAGAAGACCGAATTCTACATTATGATATTGAAAATTCTGTCGCTTTTTTGAATACTTTTTTGATTGATTTGGAAGAATAACTCATTGGTATATATTAAAAGAAATCTTAATTGTTTACATTACCTAATGTTTTGTGAATTCGTCGTTTGTGATGTGTTTGTCTTAAATTTTCTGCTCCCGATATGATGCTAATGCTTCCGTCAATTTCAAACATGGCCAGTTTTACGTTTTTATAATATTCAACTCCATGTTCGCGCATTGCTTCTTGTAATTCATCATTAGATATACCTAATTTACTAATGGTGTCAAATTCAATTTTACCATTATGAATTAGAATTTCTGGAGTATTTTGAACTATTTTTTTAATGAAATCAGATTTTGCCATTACTTTTTTGAAGGCAAAATTGATTATAAAAAGTGCTAAAGCTGCCACAATTCCTCCATAAAGAGAAGTATTGCTTCCAACCATTGCATTTTGAACTGAGTTACTAATTAATAAAATCAGAATTACATCGGCAGTATTCAATTGTGATAATTGTTTCTTTCCAAAAACACGTAGTGCAATTATCATAAAAAAATAA